>Ga0157371_10003195_pt1 | contig 15045 bp, 11 predicted proteins | sample C45metaG_FD_113462 | JGI IMG/M metagenome (GOLD analysis project Ga0157371, IMG submission 113462) | Corn rhizosphere microbial communities from Kellogg Biological Station, Michigan, USA - C4-5 metaG | ecosystem: Host-associated > Plants > Roots > Rhizosphere > Soil | place: USA: Michigan...
AGAAAAAGAAAACAAAAGAAAAAAAGTAACGATGATTAAAAAAGTAATATTATTTTTCATGTTGTTCATTAAGCAGTAGGATTTTGTGGATCAAGATTAAGGATATTGACAATAAAAGCTTTTTAAACGCTGCAAAAAATTCCTAAAAAGAAAAATGAATTATTTGTTCGTTTACTCCATTTCTTTCAACTGCACCATATCTTTTTGAACTTTCAATTTGTATTTAACACCAACTTTCAACGCATAATTTTCTTTGTCGTGACTCACAGGAAAACGAAAACAAACCGGGTAATGATACTCTTTTACCAAATCCTTTATTACTTCTTCCACATTTTTTCCAAAAGGAATGGTTGTGTCTTTTATGTCAGAAAATCTGCCGATGATCAACCCTCTTAATTCATCCAGTTTTCCACTGCGCTTTAATTGATACATCATCCTGTCAACGCTATAAATATATTCGCCGATCTCTTCAATAAATAAAATTTTATTTTTTGTTTTTACATCAGAGCATGTTCCAATTGCATTGACCAGCAGAGATAAGTTTCCTCCAACCAATATTCCTTTTTCACTCCCATATTGATCCATGGTATTTCCTTCAGTTTGGTAATCTGCTTTTTTACCGATCAACGCATCGTGCAAACTTTGAATGTATTGATTTTTAAATTCACCATCGTTGAAAGCCGCTGCCATTGGGGCGTGCAGCGAAGCCACTTTGTAATTGGCAAACAAATGATTTTCTAAAATAGTAATATCGCTAAATCCAACCATCCATTTTGGATGTTTCATGAATTTGGAAAAATCAAGCTCATCAATAATTCTTCCGGTTCCGTAACCACCTCTTCCACATAAGATAGCATCAATACTTTTATCATCCATCATGTGTTGCAAATCATGCAATCTTTCTTTATCAGTTCCTGAAAAATAATTGGACTGATTCCCTAAAGTTTTTCCAGGAATCACTTTAAAGCCCCATGCAGTAAGAGTTTCAATACATGTTTGTGCTTTTTCAAAAGGCATATAACCGGCAGGACAAACAATCCCGATCGTGTCGCCAGGTTTTAAATAAGGTGGTATGATCGTCATAATATTTTAATAAAACAGTAAAGCAACAAATAGGATGATTTTTAAATTTCCTGCAAAATCGTTTTTTGTTGATCAACAACTAATCGATGCTTCACTCCGCATTTCAAAGCATAGTTTTCTTTGACATGGCCAACAGGAAAATCAAAACAAACAGGATAATTGTATTCGTGAATTTTTTCCATCACTATATCATAGATTGTTTTGCCAAATTCTTCTCCTGCATCATCAGGTTTTATTCTGAATTCACCGACAATTAATCCTTTCAGATGATCAAGTTTACCGCTTCGTTTTAAATTCCAAAGCATGCCATCAATTTTGTAAGCATATTCTCCAACATCTTCAATAAATAAAATTTTTTCATCAGTTTTTAAATCCGAAACACTGCCGTCCATCATTTGAATGATCGATAAATTTCCTCCTACTAACTCACCAACTCCTTCCCCGCTACGGCTTTCAGCGATTGGCAATCTTTCATACTTCATTTTTTGTCCAACAAGACATTGCCTGATGGAATCAATAGAATCAATTTGTGTTTGCGCTGCTGTTGAAAAATCATCAGGAAAACTATTGCACATTTTTGAATGCAAAGTAGCAATTCCATAATTGCTGTTGATATGACAATGAAAAACAGTTGCATCACTAAATCCAATGATCCACTTTGGATGTTTTTTAAATTTTGTAAAATCAATTTTGTCAATCATTCTCACGGCGCCATAACCGCCTCTGCCGAGCATGATCGTTTGAATTGAATCATCATCCAGCATTTGCTGAAGATCATTGGCGCGTTGTTCGTCAGTCCCGGCGAAAGTAAAATCTTTCGCTCCAACAGTCATGCCTATGCGAATATTAAAACCCCATTCTTTCATTTTATTAATTGCTGGCTGACATTCTTCAAGACTGATATATCCGGAAGGACAAGTGATGCCAATCGTATCTCCTTTTTTTAAATAAGGAGGAATTTTTGCAACCTTTTTTTCATGAGATGAATTATTGGTAAAAGCAGTAGTGACAGCAGTTAGCGGTATTACGGCAGAAAGAAAATCTTTTCGGTTCATTAAAATAATTCTTCAGTTTATAATTCAAATCCCATTCCGGCTTTCAACGCCTTTTTATAATTGCGTAAATCAAATTTATAATAAAATGGAGCTTTGTGGGCAACACCTTTTTTTGTTTCATCCAATCTTTTCAGGATTCCTGTATCTATAATTTTGCGTTGAAAATTTCTTCGATCTAATTTTTTACCTAAAATCGTTTCATACAATTTTTGCAGTTCAGGCATCGTGAATTTTAAAGGTAATAAATTATAACCTACAGGATGAAAGTTTAGCTGCATCCGCAAATCTTCTAAAGCGGTTTCTAAAATTTTTTTATGGTCGAAAATCAAATCGGGGATATCATGTATCTTAAACCATTCGCAACCTTCGGAAAAAATATCGGGAACCAGGCGCACTTTCGTAAAATCAACCAAAGCACTGTAGCCAATTGAAATAAACCTTTCAGACATCCAGCTATTTTTCTTACTTATTCCAAATTTTCTAAAATATTCATTATTAAACTTTCTGTTCGAACGCGCCGGATCTCCAAACACGTGAAACTGCTGAAGATAAATTTTATCAAGTCCGGTTCTTTCTTTCAAAAATCTCTGCGCCGCATCATCTATAGGTTCTTTTTTCAAAATAAAACCACCTGGCAAAGCCGATTTATCGGAATAGGATGTTTTTAGCAATAATACTTTTAATTCATTTTCATGAAATCCAAAAACCACACAGTCAATGGATATATGACGCAGGTATTTTTCATCACCTTTTAAAAAATGTTCGGTTATTTTTTTATCCAGTTTCATTCAGGTAAAGTTGGATCATTTAGTTTAAAAAATAAAAAAATTCAATTCCAAAAAAAATATTTTACATTGTGTCATAATAACACAATCACACTTTTAAATCTTTAAGTAATTTTTTATGAAAAAACTTTTCTCTTTTTTATTTATTGCTCTTTGTGTTCATTCAGCAGAAGCGCAGGACAATGCAGCAAAAGCAAAGCAATTGGTAAATAAAATGACGTTGGAAGAAAAAGCGCAATTTGTCGTAGGTGTTGGAATGCACATTCCCGGGATGAGTGCTACAAAATCGAAGGCAAAAGTTCCCGGCGCAGCAGGGCAAACATTCGCCATTCCAAGATTGGGAATTCCATCGATCGTCCTTTCTGATGGACCTGCCGGAGTAAGAATTGAACCTTTCAGAAATGGCGATAGTTCAAGGTCTTATTATGCTACTGCATGGCCGGTTGCGACCTTGCTTGCTTCAACATGGGACACAGGTTTGGTAAAGAAAATGGGTGTAGCTTTTGGAAGTGAAATAAGAGATTATGGAATCGATATTATTCTTGCTCCCGCGATGAACATTCATCGTAATCCTTTGGGAGGAAGAAATTTTGAATATTATTCGGAAGATCCGGTAGTGGCAGGAAACATGGCTGCAGCAATTGTAAACGGTATAGAATCGAATGGTGTCGGCACTTCTATCAAACATTTTGCTGCCAATAACCAGGAAACCGATCGTAACACAGTTAATACAATTGCGAGCGAAAGAGCATTAAGAGAAATTTATTTGAAAGGTTTTGAAATTGCGGTTAAAAAGGCGCAGCCTTGGACTGTGATGAGTTCTTACAATAAAATCAACGGAACTTATACGTCAGAAGATTATGATTTGCTGACGACTATTTTGAGAAATGAATGGGGCTTTAAAGGAATGGTAATGACCGATTGGTTTGGAGGCAAAGATCCAGTTGCACAAATGAAAGCAGGAAATGATTTATTGATGCCTGGAAGACCTGAGCAGGCAAAAGCCATTGAAGATGCAGTGAAAAACGGAACACTCGATGTTGCAATTTTAAACCGCAATTGTGAAAGGATTTTAGAGACAATTTTCAAATCTCCCGCTTACAAAAATTATAAATATTCTGATAAACCAGACCTTAAAAAAGATGCGCAGATTTCAAGGAATGTTGCAGAAGACGGAATGGTCTTATTAAAGAATAACAACGATGCGCTTCCGTTCAATAAAAATGTCCACAATATTGCTTTGTTTGGAATTAACGGATATCAATTGATTGCTGGTGGAACCGGTAGCGGCGATGTAAATAAAGCTTACACCGTTTCATTGGAACAAGGATTGGGCAACGCAGGTTATACAACAAATACAGATTTGAAGAGTGATTATGAAAATTATCTTCAAACAGAAAAAGCAAAGCGTCCGAAAAAAAGTTTCATGCAGGAATTTATGCATCCTACTCCACCAATCGGCGAGTATCCTGTGGACAATAATGTAATCAGCAAGCAGGCTGATGAGACTGACATTGCAGTGATTGCAATTGGAAGGAACTCAGGCGAAGGAAGAGATAGAAGACTTGAAGATGATTTTAATTTATCTGATACTGAAAGAGCATTGATTCAAAATGTTTCTAATGCTTTTCATGCAAAAAATAAAAAAGTTGTGGTGGTATTAAACATAGGCGGAGTAATAGAAATGGCAAGCTGGCGGGACAACCCAGATGCAATTTTACTGGCATGGCAACCAGGCCAGGAAGGGGGAAATGCGATTGCAGCTTTGCTGGATGGAAAAGTAAATCCTTCAGGAAAACTGGCCACCACATTTCCAATGAAATACGATGATGAACCATCCGCAAAAAGTTTTCCGGGAAAAGAATTTCCGGAACAGGCAACTTCCGGATTATTTGGACAAAAATCCATTCCGGCCGAGGTAATTTATGACGAAGGTATTTACGTGGGCTATCGTTATTTCAACACCTTCGATGTAAAGCCGGCTTATGAATTCGGATATGGTTTGAGTTACACCAACTTTTCATACAGCAATTTAAAATTAAGCAGCAAAGATTTTAATGGAAAAATAACTGCTACAGTTAATATAAAAAATACAGGAAAAGTTGCAGGAAAAGAAGTGGTACAATTATATCTCAGCGCTCCTTCTAAAGAATTAAAAAAACCTGCTGAAGAGTTGAAAGGTTTTGCAAAAACCAGATTGCTGAATCCAGGCGAAACAGAAACCATTCGTTTCACTCTTGATCCAAAAGACCTGGCTTCTTTTGATACTAAATCCGCCTCCTGGATTGCAGAAGCAGGAACCTACACAGTGAAGATTGGTGCTTCTTCAACCAATATTAAACAATCTGCAGATTTTAATTTGAAAAAAGATCTGGTAGTTGAAAAAGATCATAACATTTTGACGCCAAAAGTTGAGATTCCGGAGTTTGAGAAATAGCCTTAATTATTTTTTGAAAAACTGCCAGCTGTTTCTTAACAACAGGCGCATTAGAAATAGCAATTCTATTTTATAACGATTTGATGAAAACAAATTGTATAAAAAATTTTGAATTCTTAATGTATAATTTATCTTAGCTTAAAATTTTAAAATATTTGATATGAGAAAACTAATTCTGACTGCAATAACTATTCTCGGCACTGCTATTATTTTACCGGCTAAATCAATAATTGGCCACCATGGAAAAAGTAACCATGATGAAGAATCCTTTATCTACATTTACAGAGGCGGGCAATTCGGAGCTGCACTTTCAAATTTTACGATCTTTGTTGACGACCATAAGCTTTGTAAATTAAGTAACGGTCGCTATTTAAAAGTTCCTGTAAAACCCGGAACTCACATGGTAAGTGCAAAACGAGGAGGAATAGGTGTTATGAAAAAAGAAACTGAAGTAGAAGTTGATGTTGAACAAGGTAAATCAAATTATGTTTCTTGTAGTGTGAAATCGAGTATTACAAGAGTCAGGCTCAATATGGAAGAAGTTTTGCCGAAGACAGGGGAGAGAGATATAAAGGATATGAAACCCGATAATTGTCAGGCCTCAATAGAAGAATAATAATTAGGATAATTATAATTGTTTAAACCTGTCTTTCAAGGCAGGTTTTTTCTTTATGTAAAGATTGCAGTAAACAAACTTATTGCGGATATTTTTATTTTTTGTATTTTAAAAAGCTAATTCCAAAAAATTGTAAGTTGTCGCGATGGGAAAATCGCATGGATTGCTGAAGCTAACCTCAAGTCACGCTTTGAAGGTTTTAGTGATGGCGTCATAATGGTTGATGAAAAGTCCTAAAAAAACAAGTAATACATTTTTATACACAAACAGCTTTTTTGCGTTGCTGTTGTTTTTACTCCATTTCCTGACTCTTTTTTATTTCCTGCCTTTAATAATTCAGCATTGCTTCAATTGAGTTAATTTTGTAAATTCTATAAAATTAATTCGAATATAAGTTGATGAGCAATCCTTCAAGATACCTTCTTACAGCGGCTTTGCCATATGCAAATGGTCCGGTTCATATTGGCCATTTAGCTGGATGTTATCTGCCCGCTGATATTTATGCACGATTTTTAAGAGCCAAAAAAGCAGACGTGAAATTTGTGGGAGGCACCGATGAACATGGTGTTCCTATTACGATTCGCGCGATGAAAGAAAATGTTTCGCCGCAGGAAATCGTGGATAAATATTATAAGATCATTTCAGAAAGCTTTGAGCAAATCGGCATTTCGTTCGATATATTTTCACGAACATCGAAAGAAATTCATCACAACACTTCACAGGATTTCTTTTTGAATTTGTATGAAAAAGGGTTGTTCGAAGAAAGAGAATCGGAACAATTTTTTGATGAGGAAAAACAAATGTTTCTTGCCGACAGATACATTGTTGGCACGTGCCCGATCTGTGGAAACACAAATGCTTATGGCGATCAATGTGAAAAATGCGGATCGTCATTAAGCCCGGAACAACTCATCAATCCGCGAAGTGTTTTGAGCGATGCTGTCCCTGTCAAAAAGAAAACGAAACACTGGTATTTTCCTTTACAGAATTATGAAGAATTTTTACGCAAATGGATTTTGGAAGATCATAAAGATTGGAAGAATAATGTGTACGGACAATGTAAAAGCTGGCTGGACAATGGTTTGCAGCCACGAGCGATGACCCGCGACAGCAATTGGGGTGTTAAAGTTCCTTTACCTGATGCAGAAGGAAAGGTGCTGTATGTTTGGTTTGATGCGCCAATTGGTTATATTTCTGCAACAAAGGAATTGCTTCATAATTGGAAAGATTACTGGTGTCAGAATGACACAAAGCTTGTTCATTTTATCGGAAAAGACAACATCGTTTTTCATTGCATTATTTTTCCGGCAATGTTGAAAGCGCATGGAGACTTTATTTTACCAACCAATGTTCCCGCAAATGAATTTTTAAATATTGAAGGTCAAAAAGTTTCTACAAGCCGCAACTGGGCGGTTTGGATAGATGAATATTTAAAAGATTTTCCAGGGCAGCAGGATGTGCTTCGTTATGTGCTTTGTGCGAATGCACCTGAAACGAAAGACAACGATTTTACCTGGAAAGATTTCCAGGATAGAAACAACAGTGAACTCGTTGCCATCTTCGGAAATTTTGTGAACAGAACTTTTGTGTTGATGCATAAATTATGCGGAGGAAAAGTGCCACCGATACACAATTCCATTCTTGATGATGCGGATAAAAAAATGATCGAAGAATTTTCGAACACAAAAACCAAAGCTGAAAATTTATTGGAGCAATTCAAATTCCGTGAAGCGTTGTACGAAGTGATTGACCTGGCGCGTAAAGGAAATAAATACATGCAGGACAAACAACCGTGGATTGTGGCCAAGCAGACGATGGGCAACGGACTACCGAATACCGAAGCGCAACAAGTGATTGACAATTGTCTTCATATTTGTTTACAATTATGTGCCAATCTTGCCATTTTTATCAATCCGTTTTTGCCATTTACTGCCAGGAAAATGATGCACATGATGAAGGTGGTGGAAAGAATGCTGGAGTGGGAAAATGGAGGAAAATTAAAATTATTAAGCACCGGATATTCTTTGCGAGCGCCTGAATTATTATTCAGAAAAATAGAAGATTCAGAAGTGAAAGCACAAGTGGAAAAACTGAATAGTGGCCTTGCTTTGAGCAGCGAAAAAGCGTCGGAAAAAGAAATCGCCGGTGATAAGAACACAGTGATCAGAGATCAACCTGTTGAAAATAAAACTGGTGAAAGTTCAAATCTAAAATCAGAAATTACCATTGATGATTTTGCAAAAATTGATTTGAAAGTTGGAACTATTTTGTCTGCAGAAAAAGTAGAAAAAGCTGATAAATTATTAAACCTTCAAATTGATCTGGGCTTTGAAAAAAGAACGATTCTTTCCGGCATCGCACAACATTTTTCTCCTGAAGAAATCATAGGAAAACAAGTGGTAGTAGTTGCCAATCTTGCTTCGCGAAAAATGCGCGGCATAGAAAGCAACGGAATGATTTTAATGGCAGAAGATAAAGAAGGAAAATTGTATTTTATAAAACCGGAAAGTGTGATTGCTAATGGAAGTGGAGTGAGGTGAGTGATTTGCTTCTTTGAAAGTAATACTGAAAAATAGTTGGTAAAAAGCTATAAGAGCTAGTGTGGAAGCGGGTTTCAATAACCTAAATTGAAACCCGTTTCAATTTCCTACAGCGCCTAATCAGTTATACCCAATTGTTTCGTTTTTCTAATAGTGAACGATTTGAAAACGAATCAACATTAGCATCTTTTAATGGTCGTAATTTGATCCACTATAATTGCATTAGGACATCATCTTAAAAATCCTAAATAAGGACTACTCGTTTTACTTGTATATATTCGTAGCATATTAACTTTCAAATGATGAGACTGCGCTTTATTGCTATTGCCATTGTATTTATTTCAATTCCATTTATGGCCTTAAAAAATAAGGAGAATTTGAATGATTCCCAATTTTCTAAAAAGCCAATTATAACCGGTGCAGACCAGGTGGAAAAATACCTTCCTTATTTAAAAAATAAAAGAGTAGGAATGGTTGTAAATCAAAGTTCCATTATTGGTCATAAGTCAAGTGTGGATAGTTTGCTCAAACTTGGAGTTCATATTCAAACCATCTTTGGACCAGAGCATGGTTATCGTGGAAATGCAAGTAATGGCGCATTTGTCGGAGATGAAATTGATCCGGAAACAGGCATTCCGGTTGTGTCGTTATATGGTAAAAAAAGAAGGCCTGCCAAAGAAGATCTTGCAAATATTGACATCATCATTTATGATATCCAGGATGTTGGTTGCCGTTTCTATACGAATATCAATGTTCTTTGCAACGTGATGCAATCATGTGCAGAATTTGGAAAAGAATTATTGATCCTCGACAGGCCGGATCCGAACGGTTTTGTTGACGGACCTGTTTTGGATATGAGATTCAAATCCGGCATTGGTAAGTTTCCAATACCGATTACTCACGGTATGACGATCGGTGAATTTGCTCAAATGATCAACGGCGAAGGATGGATTCCGGGCAAATTAAAATGTAACATTAAAATCATACCAGTGAAAAATTATGCTCATCATATGGATTATATTTTGCCGGTGCATCCTTCTCCAAACCTGAATTCACAGCAGGCGGTTATGCTTTATCCTTCTCTATGTTTATTTGAAGGCACGATCATCAGCCAGGGACGTGGTACACATATTCCATTTACTGTATTAGGAAGCCCTGCCTTAAAAGGAGTTTATTCGTTTTCTTTTACACCGGTAAGTTTGCAGGGAATGTCAGAAACGCCTTTGCATCAAAATGAAACCTGTTACGGCCTGGATCTGAGAAACTATGACATCACTCCGTTTCGCAAAAAAGGGAAGATCAACATTCAATGGATGATCGAACTGTATAAGGCTTATCCGCAGAAAGAAAAATTCTTTGATCGCTCTCAAAGTAAACAGATGGGAAATATTGATGGCCTTGCAGGAACAGACCTTTTCAGACAACAGATCATAGCTGGGAAAAGCGAAGAGGAGATTCGCAAAAGCTGGGAGCCCGGATTAAGTGAATATAAAAAAATGCGTGCTAAGTATTTATTGTATCCGTAGATATCCAATTCGTACCAATCCTTTTAAGTCATGATGCTCTGTTCCCTCGTTCGTAGAGACGAACCGATGAGATTCCCAATTATCCCCCTTCAGAAGCTCTCGCAAACGCTTCGAGTTTTTTTACCTGTAAAGCCATGTGATGCTTAACCGTTTTTTCATAGTCGGTTTCTTTCTCATTTACCTTACTAATCAATACGAGCATCTCTAATCCAAACAGGAAAAAGAACCAAAGCAACCAAACGATCAGGGCCACATTCGAGCGTGTGATCAGGCGGTACATCACTTCCAGTTCATCCAAAAAACCCACCTTCGAACTGATCTCTTTTTCAAGAGCCGGCCTGATATTTAAAAGCGCTGAATCTTTAGCCAGCTTTTGTATCCTCAGTTCGCTGATGGTTTTTTCCAAAGGGGCGATCATTCCAATTTGCGGATTCGGTATGTTGGAAGATACCGTTATCATTTGTGGAGCAGACCGTTCTGTAACAATGGGTTTGCCGGTCACTGAATCAATGATGGTTCGCTTCTCTGATCTGACTGCTGATTGCGTAGAAAAAACTTTAGTGGTGGGATGATCTTCTACATCTTTGATCAACGCAAGCCTTTCTTCTTCTTTTTTACTGATCGCTGAATCGAGCGAAGCAATCTGGCTACGAAGTTCTTCCGTTTTTGGCGGCAGCGCTTTTTTCACTCTTTCTTCAATGGAATTGATCTTTTCCAAATCGATGTCTTCTTTAAAAATGATCTGGTCAATAATGATGGCGCCGATGATAGCCATCGTGCATGCGATAATTCCTCTTGCCAGGTAAAGCCAGAAGGTAGGATTGATCGATAGGATGATTTGCCTTTCTATCTGAACGATAATAAGAACCAATATAATGGCTCCTGCAATTGAACCCAACTGACCACCGTGTAAATACCGGTGGGTAAAGACATATCCAATAAAGGCCCATAGGATGCATACGATCAGCATCGCCGAAGTATATCGTTTCACTGTTTTAGCAGCTACTTCGCTGGAGTTTCTTACGATACCATAATTGTAACCTGTCAAAAAACATCCAAAGCGGATCCACCAGTTTTTCATAAGGCTGTTTTTAAAAGTTTTTGTTCATGATTGAATGATGCGAGATGGCAGCAAGGCCATTTCTGAAACCGCGCGTGTAGCTCAATACAATTCCCTGCGCCACTCCCCTGTTGTCATTGGCCTCCTGTTCAATCTCCAGCACCTGGCGAATGTGGCTTTCGGCAGTTTCTTTTTTGGCATTCAATTCTTCTACCGTATCAATCATCCCGCTGCGTGTGCGGCTTGAGATATGAAAATTAATTTCCCGGATAAAATCTTCATAGAAGGTTTTTACTTTCCTGATCGTTCTTTGCAATTCGTTTTTTAATGCAGCAATATTTTGTTCAAGGTGAGTGTTGTCGGGATTTATTAACGCATCATCATAGCCTTTCTTTTCATAATTCTTTTCAAGAAATTGGAAAAGCAGGTTGATTCCCTGTTGTGAAGATGAAGCATTGTTGTTTAGAACAGATGCACCGTTTAATGGTTTGTCTTTTTCAAAAAACACGCCTTGCGGAATTTCAGAAAGTGACTGAGGGGCAGCGTCTGTGCCATCTACGTGACTGGCATTTCCATTTTTCCGGTTGAAAAAATTAAATAAGCCCATGATTGTTTATTTAATGGTTATCGGTGGTAGTGATCAAGAAGAATGAAAACTATTGCAATGAATATTCTCTAAATGCAATTTTAAAAATAACATTTAAAAATCATGCAATAGGCAATGCGCGATAGATATTCTCTATCTTTTAACATCCCCAGACTGTTATTGGGTACTTACTAACCCTCATTATAGTAGTAGTAATATTTAAACAAATTTCTTAAAGAAAGTCCAAGGGTTGGCCGGGAGTCCAGACAGCAGTTTCTTCAATTCACTTAATTTTACCAATTCTATCATTATTGCACTTTCTATTTTTATAGATGAAACACATCAATATGTCTAATCGCAAAGCAGCTTCCATAGCCGCTTTTGCATTAGTTCCCTTGTCCGGATTTGCTACTGATCTATACCTGCCTTCTTTTCCCGAAATGGTTCGGGTGTTCCATGCCACCCCTGCACAGATTCAATTAACCTTATCCGTTTTCCTCATCACGTATGGAATAGGACAATTTTTTGCAGGCAGCCTGATGGACAGTTTTGGCCGCTACAAGCCGGTTATCATCGCATTGGTATTATTCATTCTTTCGAATATCTTGATCGTACTCACCCGCAGTTTATTCCTGTTAGATGCCTGTCGCGTGCTTCAGGGCCTTTGTGTTTCTTTTATTGCTGTCGGTAAAAGAACTTTTTTTGTAGATGTTTATTCAGGCAAGCAACAACAAAGCTATACCGCATTATTAACGATTGTATGGGGCACGGCGCCAATTGTTGCCCCATATCTCGGCGGCTTTCTGCAAGTCCATTTCGGCTGGACTTCCTGTTTTTATTTTCTCGCTGTATATGGCACCATCCTGCTGATTGCAGAACTGAAATACAGCGGCGAATCGCTCAGGTATCGCACTCACTTTCATTGGAAACCGATTACCAACGTTTATTTAAAACTGATGAAAACAAGGGATTTCAGTGTGGGCGTAGCGATCCTCGGATTGAGTTTTTGCCTCGTGATGTCGTTTAACATAGCCGTTCCATTTATTGTTGATAAAATATTTCATCTTTCGCCGGTAGTCACCGGATATTGTGCACTCTTTTCCGGGATGGCACTTTTTTCAGGAGGCATTATCGGGAAGTCGATGGGCATTCGTAATTTATTAAAAAAGGCGATGATCTTCTCTTTTATTCAGGCTGCGATCATCCTTTTGATGCTGCTCTTTTTGGATTCTCTCACAACGATATTTCTATTAATGATTTTTGTGGTGGTTATTCATTTAATTGAAGGTGTTCTGTATAATTTTTTCTTTACGCACTGCCTGATCAGGTTTCCTAAAAACGCTGCTACTGCCGGCGGCATCACCAGCGGCGGCTCGTATATTGTACTTTCTGTTGCACTATCTGGCCTGTTGACTTTTCTTCCCCACCCGGGACAAAGAACGCTTGCTTATAGTTATTTGATCCTTTGTGTTTCCATAATTGTGCTGATAGTGATTTTTAGAAAATCAATCCGGAAAGGAAATGAGATTGAATTGAGTGTAAAAAGGATGGAAGAATGAAATAAATCGATAATGCTCTTGTTAGGTTTCAAATTAAACAGTCAATACTTGTTTTGTAAACGCTCCATCACTACCTGTTTGTACAATCTGCCTATCGGAATTTCAGTTGTTCCCAGCTGAACAGACAAGCCGTTATAGCACGAAATTTTGTCCAAAGAAATGATATAGGAACGATGAATGCGCATAAACTTGTGGTCAGAAAAAAGATTTTCCATGCTTGAGATGGATTGTTTTACAAGGAAGCTTTTTCCGCTGGTTAAAAATACTTTTACATAATCTTTCCAACTTTCCATGTAAACAATGTCGTTAACAAAGATCTTTTTCATGTCCTTGTCCACCTTCAGATAAACAAATGCATCCGCTTGTGATGAAAAGGTGCTCGTGGCGACCGGCGCTTCACTTCCGACAAGTTTGTTCAATTTGGTCACTGCTTTTAAAAAACGTTCAAAGGAAACGGGTTTTACCAGGTAATCCACAGCGTCGAGTTCAAAACCATCGACGGCATATTCGCGATAAGCTGTTACAAAAATAACTTTTGGAGGATGAGACAGATTTTTAAAAAAATCAGTGCCGATGATCCGCGGCATTTTTATGTCAAGGAAAATTACATCAACGCGCCGGCTGCGCAGCACTTCCAACGCTTCAATGGCATTACTGCATTGCCCGGCGATTTCCATACCCCCTATCTGGGATATGTAACGCGACAACACTTTTAAGGCCGGCGGCTCATCATCTATAAGCAGGCATTGCATTTTCATATTTAATGGATTGCGAAGTAACTGCGGATAATTGCGTCTTTGGAGCCGCTTCCCCGTTTAATTGGATCATCAGTGAAACAATAAAAAAAGCTCCTTCATCACTCAGCTTTAACTCATGATTGCCCGGATAAATAAATGCCAGTCTTTTTCTGACGTTTGTAATGCCAATTCCGTTATTGCCATTGCTTGGATTTTCATTTTTGCTATTGGCAATCTTAACTTTCAGCCTGTTGCTTTTCACCGATATGTCTATGCTAAGCCAGCATTTTTCTATCTGTTCGGAAGTGCCATGCTTAAATGCATTTTCTATAAAGGGCAGCATCATTAAAGGAGCGATGAACTTATCCTGTACATCGCCGGTCACGTCCCAGGAAATGTCTATATTATTGCCATAACGTTCCCGCTCCAGACCGATATAATTTTTCATTATTTCCAGCTCCTTTTCCAGCCTTACCTCGGCAGTTTTGCAATCATACAGCATGTAGCTAAGCAGGCTTGACAGTTTCAATATCAGCCCTGGAGTTTTCGGCGAACTTTCCAGCGAGAAGGAATAAATGTTGTTCAATGTATTAAACAGAAAATGCGGATGTACCTGCGCTTTCAGCAATTGCAGCTCCGCGGTAATTTTATCCTGTTGTGCCTGCAGCCAATCCTGCCGCTTAATGTCCCAGAATTTAAAAAACTTGATGACCATCGGTCCCGCTGCAGCAGTAGTAATACAAAGGTAGCACCATGCCAGCGGTCCTTCAGGAAGAAAATATTCAGGATGCAAAGCTTTCTGCATGGGTATCATAATATAGTCCTTATACCATAGATCGATATACAAGCCGGCAACCGCCCAGCCCAGCATCAGCAGTAGAAACTGAACTATTTTTCCTTTCAGCAAAAAACGCGGAACTGCCCAATATGCCATCGGGTAACCATAGAGAATAAAAACAGGGAGCCACAACAACATGTTCAATACCTCCAGACCATAAGGATCGGGCGATCCGATCACTACCCAGAAGGCAGCCCATAGCAATGTATGCGCTACCCAGTAC
>Ga0157371_10003196_pt1 | contig 15042 bp, 12 predicted proteins | sample C45metaG_FD_113462 | JGI IMG/M metagenome (GOLD analysis project Ga0157371, IMG submission 113462) | Corn rhizosphere microbial communities from Kellogg Biological Station, Michigan, USA - C4-5 metaG | ecosystem: Host-associated > Plants > Roots > Rhizosphere > Soil | place: USA: Michigan...
CAGATCGTGCCGGGCGTGGGGTTTGATCTGCGGGTACAAAGTCTGCATTGCGCGCTCCGTAAGGGGTCGAGGTCATCCCTGGGGGGACTTCTATTATTCTGCCGTCCGGCATCATAAACCCGATTTACGTCAATGAGCATGCCCTTGCTGAGTCAGAGTTTTGCCGCCAGAAAATCGAGCAGGGTTTCATAGAGCGCGTCGACCTCGGCGACCTGGCCGCGCCCCCGCAAACAGCCGTGAACCAGTCCCTCACCGTAATACAGCGTGGCGGCCACGCCCGCCGCATTCAGTCGCTCGGCGTAGCAGACACCGTCGTCACGCAACGGGTCGAATTGCGCCACGGCGACCAGCGCCGGAGGTAAACCAGCCAAATCCCCGGCGAGCAACGGCATCGCATAAGCGCTCGGCTTTCGCGAGCCGCGCAAGTACAGGGCGTGATAGCAATCCACATCGCTGCTGCTGAGCAAGGGGGCGTCAATGCATTCACTGCGCGACGGCAACTGATGATCGCCACCCAGCCCCGGATAGATCAGGACTTGCGCCGCCGGCAATGGCTCGTTCGCATCCCGCAGCGCAAGGCAAAGTGCGGCGGCAAGGTTGCCCCCAGCGCTGTCCCCGGCTACCAGCGTTCGCGCGGGGTCAAGCCGGAACGGGCCGCTTCGCAGCGCGCGCCAGACACCCAGGCAATCGTTGAAGCCGGCCGGATACGGATGCTCCGGCGCCAAACGGTAATCGACAGCAACCACCAACACGCCAAGCGTGGACGCCAGTTCGGTGCAGATGAAGTCGTGGGAGTCCAGATCCCCCACCACCCAGCCGCCACCGTGCAGATACAAAATGCACGGGCAACCGCCGGCAGGTGATGTCACTGACGGTTGATAGGACCGCACCGGCACGCCGGCCAATTCGAAATCGACCACATAAAGCCCTGCGGGACGTGGCGGGGTGAACGCCCGGCACATCTCGCTGTAAGCCTTACGCAAACCGGGAAGGCTGGCGTCAGTGCTGTTGAAGCTGACGGTTTTCTCAATGAACGCCGTCATCTGCTCGGATAAAGGATAAGCCGTCATCAGGGTTTCAAACTGGCCTGAACGGTGGCGACGCCGTCCTTGCCATCGAGACTGGTGACGCCTGACAACCAGCGCGAAAGATCTTCCGGGTGATCACGCAACCACTGTTTGGCAACATCCTGAGGTGTCTTGCGCTCCATGATCGGCACCATCAGCTGGCTTTCCTGGGCGGCGGTGAAGGTCAGGTTTTCCAGCAGTCGATACACGTTCGGGCAACGCTGGGCATAGTCCGGTGCGGTCACGGTGGAGACGGTCGCCGCGCCTTCATTCGGGCCATAGACGTCTTCGCTGCCGGTCAGGTAAGTGATCTTCATGTTGATGTTCATCGGGTGCGGAGTCCAGCCGACGAACACCACGAATTCCTTGCGGTTGACCGCCCGTTGCACGGCGGCAAGCATGCCTGCCTCACCGGACTCGATCAGTTTGAAATCCTTCAAGCCGAAGTGATTGGTCTCGATCATGGTCTTGATCGTGGTGTTGGCGCCGCTACCCGGTTCGATGCCGTAGATCTTGCCGCCCAGTTTGTCTTTGAACTTGGCGATGTCAGCGAAGGTTTTCAGCCCCGCCGCCGCAACGTAGTCGGGCACCGCGAGCGTTGCCTGGGCGTCGGCCAGGCTCGGTTTGTCCATGACTTTCAACTGATTGGCGGCCACGAACGGGGCGATGTTCTTGTCCATCGCCGGTTTCCAGTAGCCCAGAAAGATATCCAGGCGCTTGTCACGGATGCCGGCAAAGATGATTTGCTGCACAGCACTGGTTTGCTTGCTTTCGTAGCCCAGTCCGTTCAACAGCACATCGGCCATGCCACTGGTGGCGATGACGTCGGTCCAGTTGACCACACCCATGCGCACAGCCTTGCAGGAGGCGTCGTCGCTGGCCAGGACGCTGGTGCTCAGCAGAGCGGTGCCGCAGAGGATTGAGAGACAGCGGGTGAACAGTCTTTTCATCGGTAGGATCTCGTGCGGCAGATTATTGTGAGGTCGGTGTCTTCATGCACCGTGCCCAGAACATTACGCAGCGTCGAGAGGAGAAAAGCGAACTGTGGCGACCGAGATTTGCACAGCGGCGACTGTTCCATGTGGGAGCGAGCCTGCTCGCGATAGCGGTGGGTCAGACAACACTTGCGTCGACTGACACCCCGCCATCGCGAGCAGGCTCGCTCCCACAGGGGTTATGCGCCGTAGTGCTTCTGGCCCCAGGCCAACAGGCCTTGCAGCAATTCCTTGAGCACCACTTGCGTCGGCTCGGCCAGGTCCGGGCGATAACGGAATGGCTCGAACTCTTCCATGTACGTGCACTGGCCCAGCTCCAGCTGCACCGCGTGAATGTTTTCAGCCGGGTTGCCGTAATGGCGGGTGATGTGGCCGCCCTTGAAGCGACCATTGAGCACGTGGCTGTAATTGGTGTGCCTGGCGCAAATCGCTTCCAGTTGAGTGGCCAGCTGTGGATCGCAACTGGCGCCGTTGAAGGTGCCCAGGTTGAAGTCCGGCAGCTTGCCGTCGAACAGGTGCGGGATGATCGAACGGATCGAGTGCGCATCGAACAGCAATGCGTAACCGAATTCGGCTTTCAGTCGCGCCAACTCGTTCTGCAGAGTGCTGTGATACGGCGTCCAGACCTGCTCCAGATAGGTCGCACGCTCAGCCGCCGACGGCTCCATGCCCTCGCGGAACAACGGAATACCGTCGAACAGCGTCGCCGGGTACAGGCCCGTCGTCGCGCCGACATACAAAGGCTTGTCGTCGGACGGCCGGTTCAGGTCGATGACAAACCGCGAGTATTCGGCAGCCAGAGTGCTGGCTCCGAGTTCGGCGGCAAATTCGTAAAGCTTCGGGATGTGCCAGTCAGTGTCGGGCAGGCTTTTCGCGTCAGGGATCAACCCGGCTTCAACCGCCGGAGTCAGACGCAGTCCGGCGTGCGGCATGCTGATCAGCAGCGGCACGCGGCCTTGTTTGAAATTCAGAACCTTATCCACAACTGTTCTCCTAAACGCTCGTTTCGACGCCGTGACGCACGACGCGTTTTTCCAGGTCGCCGCCCAGCCAGTACGACAGGTCGGCGGGACGATCGATTTGCCAGGCGACGAAATCCGCGACCTTGCCGACTTCCAGCGAACCGTGAGTGTCGGCCATGCCCAGCGCGGTGGCGGCATGAATGGTTGCGCCGGCCAAGGCTTCTTCCGGGGTCATGCGCAAACAGGTGCACGCCATGTTGAGCATCAAGCGCAACGACAGCGCCGGCGAGGTGCCGGGATTGAGGTCACTGGCGATAGCGATTTTCACGCCGTGCTTGCGCAGGGCCTCCATCGGCGGCAATTGCGTTTCACGCAGGAAATAGAATGCACCGGGCAGCAGCACCGCGACGGTGCCGGACTTGGCCATGGCGATGGCGTCGTCTTCGGTCATGAATTCCAGGTGATCGGCGGACAGCGCGTGGTAACGCGCCGCCAGGCTCGAACCGTGCAGCGACGACAGTTGCTCGGCGTGCAGCTTGACCGGCAAACCGAGTTCCTGCGCGGTGATAAACAGTCGCTCGACCTGCGCCGGCGAAAACGCCAGGTATTCACAGAACGCGTCCACAGCGTCCACCAAACCCTCGGCAGCAAGGGCCGGGAGCATTTCAGCGCAGATGTGTTCGATGTAGGCGTCGGCGCGATCCGCGTATTCCGGCGGCAAGGCGTGAGCGGCCAGGCAAGTGCTGCGCACGCTGACCGGCAGCTCGGCACCGAGACGACGCGCGACCCGCAGCATTTTGCGTTCGTTAGTCAGGTCCAGGCCGTAGCCGGACTTGATTTCGACCGTGGTAACACCGTCGCGCATCAGGCTTTTCAGGCGCTTGGCGGCGCTGGCGAACAGTTCGTCCTCCGTGGCCGCGCGAGTGGCGCGCACGGTACTGGCAATGCCACCACCAGCCGCGGCGATTTCCGCGTAGCTGACGCCTTGCAGGCGCTGTTCGAATTCGCCGCTGCGGTTACCACCGAACACTGTGTGGGTGTGGCAGTCGATCAGGCCCGGGGTGACCCAGGCCCCTTTCAAATCGTTGACGGCCGGGTATTCGCCCGCCGGCAATTTATCGCGCGGGCCGACCCACTCAATGTGCGCACCGGACGTCACGATGGCCGCGTCCTCGATGATCGAGTAGACGCCTTGCGCCATGGTTGCGACGTGGCAGTGTTGCCAGAGAGTTTTCATCCCGAATTCCTCGTCTTTGATCGTTCCCACGCTCCGCGTGGGAATGCCACTAGGGACGCTCTGCGTCCAGTGACGCGGAGCGTCACGGGCTGCATTCCCACGCAGAGCGTGGGAACGATCGGTGTGGTGGGGTTTAGAGGCTAGGCAGCAACTTCGCCGTGACCAACTCGCTCAAGCAACGCGTAGCCAGCAACTCGGTCGCCGCATTGATGTCCGGCGCAAAGAACCGGTCCTTCTCATAGAACGGCACTTCATTACGCAAAATCGCCCGGGCCTTTTCCAGTTTCACCGAGGTCTTCAGGCCTTCGCGCAGGTCCAGCCCTTGTGCTGCAGCCAACCACTCCACCGCGAGAACGCCGCGAGTGTTTTCGGCCATTTCCCACAAGCGCTTGCCGGCGGCCGGCGCCATCGACACGTGGTCTTCCTGGTTCGCCGACGTCGGCAAGCTGTCCACCGAATGCGGATGGGACAGCGCCTTGTTCTCGCTGGCCAATGCCGCCGCCGTCACCTGGGCGATCATGAAGCCGGAGTTCACACCGCCATTGGCTACCAGGAACGGCGGCAGTTGCGACATGTGCTTGTCCATCATCAGCGAGATGCGGCGCTCGCTCAGCGAACCGATTTCAGCGATGGCCAGCGCCATGTTGTCAGCGGCCATGGCCACTGGCTCGGCGTGGAAGTTACCGCCGGAGATCACGTCGCCTTCAGCGGCGAATACCAGCGGGTTATCGGAAACGGCGTTGGCTTCCACCGCCAGCACTTCGGCGGCCTGGCGGAACTGGGTCAGGCAGGCGCCCATGACTTGCGGCTGGCAGCGCAGGGAGTACGGGTCCTGGACCTTTTCGCAGTTCTGGTGCGAGTCGGACACTTCACTGCGCTCGCCCAACAGATCGCGGTAAGCAGCAGCGGCGTCAATCTGGCCTTTCTGGCCACGTGCGGCGTGGATGCGTGCGTCAAACGGCGAGCGCGAGCCCAAGACTGCTTCAACCGTCAGGGCACCAACAGCCACGGCCCCGGCGAAAAGGTCTTCGCCTTCGAACAAGCCACGCAACGCGTAAGCGGTAGACACTTGTGTGCCATTGAGCAGCGCCAGGCCTTCTTTCGCGGCCAGGGTCAGAGGTGTCAGGCCGGCGACTTTCAGTGCTTCGGTCGCCTCCATCCATTCGCCCTTGTAGCGAGCCTTGCCTTCGCCCAGTAGCACCAGCGACATGTGCGCCAAAGGCGCCAGGTCACCGGATGCACCGACCGAACCTTTCAAAGGAATGTGCGGGTAAACCTCGGCGTTGATCAGCGCGATCAGCGCGTCGATCACCACGCGACGAATGCCGGAGAAACCACGGCTCAGGCTGTTGACCTTGAGCACCATGACCAGGCGCACCAGGGCGTCACTGATCGGCTCGCCAACACCGGCGGCGTGGGACAGCACCAGCGAGCGCTGCAGGTTTTCCAGGTCTTCGCTGGCAATACGAGTCGAGGCCAGCAGGCCGAAACCGGTGTTGATGCCGTAGGCAGTGCGGTTTTCGGCGAGGATCTGTTCCACGCAGGCAACGCTGGCTTCGATCTGGGCCGAGGCACTGTTGTCGAGGGTGATTTTGACCGGGTGCTGATAAACATCACGCAGTTGGGCAAGGCTCAGTTGGCCGGGAATCAAATTTAGCGCAGTCACTTTTATTCTCCTTTTGAGAGTCTTTTTGTTAACTAACCAGACGCTCCGGAAATGTCCGTTGTCCGTCGCTTCCCGCCTTGTGGGGGGCTGGCGCCTTGGCACGCTGGTTTGATGAATAAATCAGTTCAGGTTCGGTACAGCCTTGTGCAGCAAAACCGGGTCTTTCAACACGCCGGCAGCGGCAGCGATGTCCGGTGCCAGCCAACGGTCCTGATCATAAGCGGGAACACGTTCGCGCAGCAGACGCCACGCGGCATCGGTGCCAGCACCGAAGCGTTGCTCTTTCAAAAATTCAAACGCCTGGGCCGCCAGCAGGTACTCAATGGCAAGAATCTGCGTGCAGTTTTCCAGCGCGCGATGCAGCTTCAGCGCGGCGTTGGTGCCCAGGCTCAAGTGATCTTCTTGCAGGCCTGAGGTGACGTAGTTGTCGAGCACGGCCGGTTGCGCCAATTGGCGGTTTTCCGCGCACAGAGAAGCGGCCACATACTGGACGATCATCATCCCGGAGTTAACCCCCGGATTGGCCACCAGGAAAGCCGGCAAGCCGCTGACGTGAGGGTTGATCAAACGGTCGAGGCGGCGTTCGGCGATGGAGCCGATTTCCGCCATGGCAATCGCCAGCAGGTCCGCCGCCAGCGCGACCGATTGGCCGTGCGGGTTGGCCTGGGACATCACCCGGAAGTTGTCCGGCGTGCCCAGCAGCAAAGGGTTGTCGGTGCAGCTGTTGAGTTCGGTTTCAATCTGTTGGGTCGCGTGTGCAAGCTGATCGCGAGCGGCGCCGTGCACCTGCGGGATCGAACGGATGCTCAGCGCATCCTGCGTGCGGATGCCTTTGCTCGTCGCAATCACTTCACTGCCATCGAGCAACGCACGCAAATTGATCCCGACTTGCTGCATGCCCGGATGCGGCTTGAGCGCAATGATCTCGGCATCGAACGCCGCAATCTGACCGCGCTGGGCTTCGAAACTCATGGCGCCTATCACGTCGGCCCACTGCACCAGACGCGTGGCGTCGGCGAGTGCCAGGCAGCTCAGGCCGGTCATGCACGGTGTGCCGTTGACCAGGCACAGGCCATCTTTGGCCCCGAGCTGCACCGGTTGCAGACCTTCTTCAGCCAGGGCTTGTTGCGCAGAAACGATCTGCCCGCGATAGCTGACATTGCCGACACCCAGCAAGGCGATGCTGATGTGGGCCATATGGGTCAGATAACCCACCGAGCCCTGAGACGGCACTTGCGGGGTGATGCCGCGGTTGAGCAACGCCAACAGGGCTTCGACCACCCGACGATGAATGCCTGATTTGCCGTGACTGTAATTGCGGATCGCCGCACACATGATCGCCCGGGTCTGCTCATCGGTCAGTGGAGCACCGACGCCACAGGCGTGACTGAGCAGGGTATTGCGCGACAGTTGGCTGAGTTGTTCGTCCTTGAGCGAGACGTTGCACAAGGCACCGAGGCCGGTGTTGACGCCATAGGCACGCTCGCCGCTGACGACGATGCGCTGGACAATGGCCTGCGCATTGTCGATCCGCGCCCAGGCCTGGGTCGACAGCTCAAGCTGTGCGCCATGACGGGCAACGGCCACCACATCCTGCCAACGCAACGGGGCGTCGGCGATAACGATTTTTTCAGCCTGGGACATCATTGACCTCTTGAAGTTGATCGTTCCCACGCTCTGCGTGGGAATGCCGCTTGGGACGCTCCGCGTCCCGTTATCAGCGCAAGACTCAAGCTCCGCGCATGGGTGACGCGGAGCGTCACGGGATGCATTCCCACGCAGACGGTTCGACGCCTCGACGTGGGAACGATCGACCTTTAAACCACCGCAGCCCGACGCTGTACGAACCGATCGACATACTCATCCGCTGGCGAATGCAGAATCTCTCGTGGGGTGCCGACCTGAATCAGGCGCCCATCCTTGAGGATCGCAATGCGATTGCCGATGCGCACGGCCTCATCGAGGTCGTGGGTGATGAAGACGATGGTCTTGTGCAGGGTTTTTTGCAGCTCCAGCAACTGGTCCTGCATCTCGGCGCGAATCAGCGGGTCGAGGGCACTGAACGCTTCGTCCATCAGGATGATGTCGGTGTCCGCTGCCAGGGCGCGGGCCAGGCCCACACGCTGACGCATGCCGCCCGAGAGCTGATGCGGGTATTTGTTTTCATAGCCTTTGAGGCCCACGGTGTTGATCCAGTGCAGCGCGCGTTCGGAGCACATTTGCTTGCTCTCGCCACGCACTTTCAAGCCGTAGGCAACGTTATCCACCACGGTCTTGTGTGGCAGCAGGCCGAAGCTCTGGAACACCATGCTGATCTTGTGCCGGCGAAATTCGCGCAGGGCTTCCATGTCGTATTGCAGGATGTCCACGCCGTCCACCAGAATCGCGCCGCTGGTCGGGTCGATCAGGCGATTGAAGTGGCGCACCAGGGTCGATTTACCGGAACCGGACAGGCCCATGATCACGAAGATCTCACCGGTACCGATGCTCAGCGACAGGTCGTTCACACCGACCACGCAGCCGGTTTCGGCCAGCACCTGATCCTTGGTCTTGCCCTGGCCGATCATGCCCAGCGCTTCCTTGGAACGGTTACCGAAAATCTTGAAGACGTTTTTGACTTCGATTTTGCTGATGGCTTCGTTGTTCATTTGCTCACCTCATGCCGTGGCCGACCATACGCCTGAGTAATGCGGTCGATCACCACTGCCAGAATCACGATCGCCAGACCGGCTTCAAGGCCACGTCCGACGTTGAGGGTCTGAATCCCCACCAATACGTCTTCGCCCAGGCCACGGGCACCGATCATCGAGGCGATGACGACCATCGACAGGGCCATCATGGTGGTCTGGTTGATCCCGGCCATGATGCTCGGCAGGGCCAGCGGCAATTGCACGCCGAACAGTTGCTGCCAGCGGTTGGCACCGAAGGCGTTGATGGCTTCCATTACTTCACCGTCAACCTGGCGAATACCCAGGTCGGTCAGGCGAATCAGCGGTGGAGCCGCGTAGATCACCGTGGCGAAAATCGCCGGCACCTTGCCCAGGCCGAACAGCATCAGCACCGGGATCAGGTACACGAAGCTCGGCATGGTTTGCATGATGTCCAGCAATGGCATCAGCACCGAACGCAGGCGATTGCTGCGTGCCGAGAGGATGCCCAGCGGAATGCCGATCAGCACCGAAATGACCGTCGCCACCATCATCAGCGCCAGGGTCTGCATCAGCTTGTCCCAGAGGCCGACAGCACCCACCAAAAACAGCAGGCCGACGATCACAGCGGTGGTCACGACTTTGCGGGTCGCGTGCCAGGCTACGCCCGCCACGATTGCCAGCATCAGCCACCAGGGCGCTGCACGCAGCAAACCTTCAAGATTGACGATGGCCCACAACAGGGTGTCGGAGATGTGCCGGAACACATCGCCATAGTTGGTAACCAGCGAATCGACCCAACCGTTGACCCAGTCGGCGATGGAAAAGGTAAAGCTTTCGGGAAACATAAGAGACTCTCAATCAAGGGGTTGCGATTCAGCGTGCGACTGCCGCGTACGACAGTCGCAGAGGCTCAACCTACAAGGCCGCGTCGATTTTCTTGGCTGCGTCTTCGCTCACCCATGCGTGCCAGACTTCAGGATGTTCCTTCAAGAAGATCTTGGCCAGTTTTGGCGACTCGATCCGCTCTTTGGTCATGCGCCCAAGGTTCTGGTTCAGCAAGTCGATCGGCAGGTTGACCTTTTCCAGCACGGCCACCAGTTCCGGGGCTTGCTCGTGGAAGACCTTGGACAGGCCGACCTTGATGGTCACGGTCTTGTCCACACCTGGTTTCTCTTCAAGTTTGACGGCGTCGATCTGACCCATCAGCGGGGTTGGCGACCAGTAGTAGAAAAGGATCGGCTCGCCACGCTTGTAGCTCGACAACACGGCCGCATCCAGCGCCGGACCGGTGCCTGGGCGGAAGTTGGTGTAAGTGCTTTCCAGGCCATAGCTTTTCAGCATTTCGCTGTTGTCCAGCTCACAGGTCCAGCCGGCCGGGCAGTTGTAGAAACGGCCCTTGGATGGCTCTTCCTGATCCTTGAACAAGGCCGAGTATTTAGCCAAATCGGCAATGTTTTTCAGGTCCGGCGCCTTCGCTTCCAGCTTGCGCTTGGCATCGCCTTCAATCACGTAGCGCGGCACGTACCAGCCTTCGACTGCGCCAACGACTGGAGCACCGACGCCGACGACTTTGCCGGCCTTCTCGGCCTTGTTCCAGACTTCGCTGCGCCCGACCCACTCTTCGGCAAACACTTGAATGTCATTGCTGCTCAGGGCGTTTTCCATGGTGATGGAGTTGCCTGGCAGGCTGTCGGTCTTGCAGTCGTAGCCTTTTTCCAGCACGACTTGCAGCACGTCGGTCAGCAGCATGGCGCTTTCCCAGTTCAGACCGGCAAATTTCACCGGTTTGCCCGACTCACACCAGCCGGCAGCCTGAGTAGCGCCGGCACTGGCCAACAGGCCCATGGAAAGCAGTGTGGTCAGCAGGGTCTTGTTCGATTTCATTGTTGTGACGCTCCTAATCATGAATTGGCTTACGGCAGTCAAGAGGCATCCAGCCCTGTCTACGTCCAATCAGGCCTGCGCAGCAGCAGCGCGGCCAGCCCCACTTGTTTTTGGTGCAATGACGCTGTCCTGCTCGATTGGCAGAATCAAGCGATCGGGTACGGCGCTGTGCCATTTTTTTGCGCACACGTAATACACGGCTGCGGGAAGCACCAGGCCGATGATCCAGGAAATATCCACATCGCCCAGGGCCGCCACCAGCGGACCGGTATAGAACTTGGTAGAGATGAACGGCAGCTGTACCAGCACACCGAACACATAGACGCTGATACCGAGGATATTCCAACGGCCGTAGCGACCGTTCGGATCGGCCAGCGCCGGCACGTCATAGCGCTCGCGAGTGATGCAGTAGTAGTCCACCAGGTTAATCGCGCTCCATGGCGTAAAGAACGCCAGCAGGAACAGGATGAAGGACTTGAACGCACCGAGGAACGAGTGCTGACCGAGCAACGCCATCAGTGTCGCTGCACCGACGATGACCAGCACGAAGGCCAGACGCTGCAAGCGCGATACCTTCAGGTCTCCACGGAAACCGCTGATGATGGTCGCGATGCACATGAAGCTGCCGTAGGAGTTCAGCGTGGAGATGGTGACCTTGCCGAACGCGATGCTGAAGTACAGCAACGCAGCGGTGGCACCAGTACCGCCCAGACCCACGATATAGGCCACTTCGTGACCGGCGAATTGCCCATTGGCCGAGGCCGCGGCAAATACACCGAGGACCATCGCCACTTGTGCACCAATGACCGAACCCGCGCCCGCGGCGAAAAAGGTTTTCACCGAGGAAGTCTTGCTCGGCAAGTAGCGTGAATAGTCAGCCACGTAGGGACCGAAGGCGATCTGCCAGGACGCCGCGAGCGACACCGCAAGCAGGAAGCTGCTCCAGCTGAAGTGACGGATTTGCAGCAGTGCGCCAACGTCAGTCTGACTCATCAGACGAGCGAACAGATAGACGAAGGCAATCACACCAATGACGCTGGCGACACGGCCAATCCAATGGATTACCCGATAACCGAGCACTGTCACCAGCACAATGACACTGGCAAAAATAAGGATACCGACGCTGTCGCTGACACCGAACAACTGGCCCAGCGCCTGGCCCGAAAGCACAGTGCCCGTCGCGGTAAAACCCAGGTACATCAGGCAGACCAGTACGATCGGGATGGCCGCGCCATAAACGCCAAACTGCACGCGACTGGAGATCATCTGCGGCAGGCCAAGCTTGGGACCTTGCGCGGCATGCAGCGCCATCACGCCACCGCCGAGCAGTTGGCCGATCAGCAGACCGATCAACGACCAGAACACATCTCCACCCAACACCACGGCCAGGGCCCCGGTGACAATTGCGGTGATTTGCAGGTTGGCACCCATCCACAGGGTGAACTGGCTAAACAGACGACCGTGTCTTTCCGCTTCCGGGATGTAGTCGATCGAGCGTTTCTCGATCAACGGTTTACTGCCTGCACGATCGCTGTTAACAGCCATGATTCAACCTCTATGGATTGTTCCGGATTTTGTTCTTGTTGTTGGCTTTTGTGGGAGTGAGCCTGCTCGCGATGGCGGTGTGTCAGGCAGCAAAAGTGCTGAATGTGCCATCCTCATCGCGAGCAGGCTCGCTCCTACAGGGCAAGCATTACTTGCCGGTAATCATCGGCAGGTTCAGACCCTGTTCCTTGGCGCAATCAATCGCGATCTGGTAACCCGCATCGGCGTGACGCATGACACCGGTCGCCGGGTCGTTGTGCAGCACGCGAGCGATACGCTCAGCCGCCTCGTCAGTACCGTCGCAGACAATCACCATGCCCGAGTGCTGGGAGAAGCCCATGCCGACGCCGCCGCCGTGGTGCAGGGAAACCCAGGTCGCGCCGCTCGCGGTATTGAGCAGGGCGTTGAGCAGAGGCCAGTCGGACACAGCGTCGGAACCGTCCTGCATCGACTCGGTTTCGCGGTTCGGGCTGGCTACCGAACCGGAGTCCAGGTGGTCGCGGCCGATAACGATTGGCGCGGACAATTCACCGCTGCGTACCATTTCGTTGAATGCCAGGCCGAGCTTGGCGCGCAGACCCAGGCCAACCCAGCAGATACGCGCCGGCAGACCCTGGAAGCTGATGCGCTCACGGGCCATGTCCAGCCAGTTGTGCAGGTGGGCGTCGTCCGGGATCAGCTCTTTGACTTTGGCGTCGGTCTTGTAGATGTCTTCAGCGTTGCCCGACAGTGCAGCCCAACGGAACGGGCCGATGCCACGGCAGAACAGCGGACGGATGTAAGCCGGTACGAAGCCTGGGAAATCGAAAGCGTTTTCCACGCCTTCTTCCTGAGCCATCTGACGGATGTTGTTGCCGTAGTCGAAAGTCGGGATACCCATCTTTTGGAATTCGAGCATCGCTTTTACGTGCACAGCCATCGATTGCTTGGCGGCCTTGACCACGGCAGCAGGCTCGGTCTTGGCGCGAGCGCGGTACTCTTCCCAGGTCCAGCCAGCCGGCAGGTAACCGTTGAGCGGGTCGTGGGCGCTGGTCTGGTCGGTGACCATGTCCGGGCGCACGCCGCGCTTGACCAGTTCCGGCAGGATTTCAGCCGCGTTGCCCAGCAGCGCAATGGAAATTGCCTTGCCTTCTTTAGTGTATTTGGCGATACGAGCCAGTGCGTCGTCGAGATCCGTAGCCTGCTCATCGACATAGCGGCTGTTCAGGCGGAAATCGATGCTGACCTGCTGGCATTCGATGTTCAGCGAGCAAGCGCCGGCCAGGGTTGCAGCCAGTGGTTGAGCGCCGCCCATGCCGCCCAGGCCTGCGGTCAGAACCCAACGACCTTTCAGATCATCGTTGTAGTGCTGGCGACCGGCTTCGACGAAAGTTTCGTAGGTGCCCTGGACGATGCCCTGGCTGCCGATGTAGATCCAGCTGCCGGCGGTCATCTGGCCGTACATGGCCAAGCCTTTGGCGTCCAGTTCGTTGAAGTGTTCCCAACTCGCCCAGTGTGGCACCAGGTTGGAGTTGGCGATCAGTACGCGCGGGGCGTTGGTGTGGGTCTTGAACACGCCGACCGGCTTACCGGATTGCACCAGCAGGGTCTCGTCGTCGTTCAGGTTGGTCAGGCTCTCGACGATCTTGTCGTAGCATTCCCAGTTACGCGCCGCACGACCGATACCACCGTAAACCACCAGTTCTTTAGGGTTCTCGGCAACTTCCGGGTCGAGGTTGTTCATCAACATGCGCAGCGGCGCTTCAGTCAGCCAGCTCTTGGCGGTCAGCTTGTTACCGCGTGCGGCACGGATTTCTACGTTGCGGTACTTGGTAGGTTTCTGGGTATTGTCAGTCACGAAAAAGACTCCTCAGCGATCAATTCAAACCAACCCTGGCGGTGGGTAAGCCAGCCTGTGCGCGTCAACGCGCCACAAGCGAATCAGTGGACGCTGCGGAGAGTCTCGATCGACTCATACGCATACGTCTTTACTTGTACATACAAGCATATGCAATCAAGCGGCCAACTTGTTGGATAGGTGTTCAAGAAAAATATTGGAGAGGGCTGTAAACCCTGTAGATCAAGGGTTCTGACGCAGATGAAATTTTTCGAGGAGGATTTTAGGGGTAGGTTGCGGGAGCGTGACGGCTGTTACTTGAGCGTGGTTTTGCGCCACGCTGGGGCGTTCGGTAACAAGTTGGTGCGCAGTTTCGAATCAGATGATCGTTCCCACGCTCTGCGTGGTAACGCCTCTACAGACGCTCCGCGTCTGTCTCTTGCGGCTGTGACGCGGAGCGTCACGGGATGCATTCCCACGCGGGAGCGTGGGAACGATCAGTGGAGGTGTTGGATCAGTGTGCAGTCAGTTCAATCACACAGCATGGGCCATTAGTGGAGACTTCCAGCAGGCCAGTATTACCGTCAAGCTGCAGGCAATCGTGACGCCCCAGTTTTTCGTCACTGTTACCGGCCTTCACTTCAAGCCGCTCAGTGACACTGAACACCAACACCGTACCCGCCGAACTGAAAAACCGCTGCTCGCTGTCCAGCCACTGCAACCGCGCGTTGTAGCGCTGCGGCGCGTAGATCAGGTTGAAATCGCGAATGGCCCCACCGAGCAACGTGCAGGACACCTGGCTCTCACCGCTGAAGGAAAACGGGTCCAGCGGTAACAACGGCCGCGTGTCCTGGCCATCAACGCGCAAGGTCATGCCCTCGCCTTGCAGCACGGTAATCACACGCTCGTAACCGGCGAACGTGGAAAACCCGCCCGACTCGCCAATATCGGCAATCGACAGGCGCCAGCCGAACCCTTCCAGGCCAGTGCCTGCATCACGGGTGATTTCTTCAGTGCTGCCACCGCCGTTTTTCCACGGCATGCGTGGGTAGTCTTTTGCGCGTAGAACCTTCGTTACATTCATTTATGGCTCTCTATTTATGAAACCGACCTTCCAGACGATGACGGGAACCGGGGTGGATCAAACGGGCGGCGGTCACTGGCTGACGGCCGGACCAGGTGCGGCGGCGAATCAGCAGGCACGGCTCGCCCTTTTCAA
>Ga0157371_10003199_pt1 | contig 15037 bp, 12 predicted proteins | sample C45metaG_FD_113462 | JGI IMG/M metagenome (GOLD analysis project Ga0157371, IMG submission 113462) | Corn rhizosphere microbial communities from Kellogg Biological Station, Michigan, USA - C4-5 metaG | ecosystem: Host-associated > Plants > Roots > Rhizosphere > Soil | place: USA: Michigan...
CGCACAGCATCGCCACCGGCCAGGCCACTCGGTGCTTCGCCACGAATCCGAACTTCACGTCGATTCCTTGGCGAAATAGGCCGCGGCTTTTTTTAGGATGTCCCGCTCCATCCGCAAGCGCGCGACTTCCTTCTTCAGGCGCGCAATCTCCGCCTGCTCGGGCTTCATCTGCCCGTGTCCCGGAAATGCCTGCACCGGATCCAGCGTCGCATCCCGCACCCACTTGCGCAGTACGTTGGCGTGGATCCCCAAATCCCGCGATGCCTGCGCCACGCTCACCCCGCGCGCCCTGACCAGGTTCACCGCCTCAAGCTTGAACTCCCGACTGAACGTCCGTCTCGTTCCCATTTGCCACCTCCGGCTTCATCATCACACCTAAACTCGGTGTCTGTGAAGCCGGCAGCAGCCCAAGTACTGTCAATCCCATGCATCGCTCCATCGCAACCAAGGCGGCCAGCACCATCCGCTACACTTCCGTCCGCGCTGCTCTGGGGTTCGCGAAACCCGCCGAGCGCCTGTTCATGCCCGCACAAACGTTCCCTTAAGCCCCCCAAAAATGACGAACAACGCCCAAAGCGATGGATATCCGACGCGCGCGCTCAACGGCTTGAAGCGCTTTGGCGCGGTCACTTGGCCCTTGCTGATCCTGTGCGTTGTCAACTTCGCAACGTTTTCAGCGCAATACAACGGACACGCCACCTTCCCGTGGGACTTCCTCGGCGGATATCACGCGCAATCGTTCGGATGGTACAACGAAGGCGGCATGCTCAACCCACCATCGTGGTTTCCGTGGACCAACCTCGGGTTTCCGGCATTTCTAGCATTGCAATCTGGGGCTTGGTACCTGCCTCTGCAAGCCATGCACGCCCTCGGGATTGCGTACACAATCCATGCTGCAACGGTATTCCAGGTGCTCCACGTGCTCTTCGGCGCTGTCGGTGTTTATTTTCTGGCGCGACGGCTCGGCACATCAAAAGCCATCGCGTTAATGGTGGCGCTGGGCTTTCACTTCAGCGCGGCGTTCTATTCCAACCAGCAAAACGTGGATATTGTTCGCGCAACAGCGTTCATTCCATGGGTATTACTAGTTTTATATCCTTCAAAACGCAATGGCATTCGATGGAACGTACTGACTGGAGCGTTTGTTCTCTCCCAGTTCCTGATAGCAGGATATCCAGGTAACATCGTCGCAACTGCGTATGCCTGTATTGCCTGGGTAGCATTTCTCACCTGGAAGGAAATCCCGGCAACAAGAAGAGCAGGATATCTGGTTGACATCGCGCTAATTGTCCTTGTAGGGACGCTGATCGCGATGCTGAAATGGCTTCCGCTCATTCTGAACGGTCACGCAGGCATTACCATCGAGCACGTGCCAGCGGCGCCATTTGCAGCGTCACACCTGCTGACGCTTATGACGCCATATACGACCAACATTCTGCCTAGCGACATAACCATGCGCAGCCTGTGGCTGCCACTCACCTGCATATGGGGTGCGTTCTATGCAAACCCAAGGAACAAGCTACCGCAAATTGGGTGCCTCTTCATGGCGCTCGCGCTGTTCATGGGCATTTTTGTCCGCAGCAACACCTTGCTGTCCAGTCTTTTGCCGGGCATGCAACTCAGTCGGTTCCCCTTGCCTGATTGGCGGCCAATTATGCATATTGGCATGATATTCGTTGCAATCGCTGGGTGGACAGATTTTCTAACAGACAGGCGCCATTCTGCAAGAATGCTGTATGGAACCGTCGCTGCTTTTGCATTTGGCACGCTAGTGATTCTAGCGGCCATCCGGTTTGGATTCAACGCAAATGAATTGTTCAGAGTGATTGTTGCCAATGTGATACTTTCGATAATCACATTACTATATATCGCCGCTCATCAAGAGCTTGGTAATACCAAGCTTGCGATAACCACAACGACCTTTGCACTAATTGCCTTTACTACAATTGGCGGCTATCAATACCAGATCAGCCAACCTGGGCCCTGGCGCGCAACATGGAATACAAATGCCATGTTGCAGACGTTCGGAGTACACGTCGACTCGCTCATTCGAAGCCATCAACACATGGCAGCGACTGCACGACGCCCGAGACGCATGCTACTGGGGGACGACGTGGCCCAGGCGATCGCGCAAAAAAGCAGGTCTCTTTATAATAGTTGTTGGTATCGGGAAAGTTACTGTGTACTTGGCTATGACAACCTGAAAATGTCGGTGCCTTACAAGATGTTTTTGTCCGCACTGTCCACGCCAGATGGCGATGCCTTGCTAAATTTCGCCAAAGACCCGCAGCAACTACTCGCACTGCGGCGCGACGACAGCAACGTGATGGCGGCACTTGCTGCCGTATCCACCAACGATGACGCGCCTGTGATCGGTGACGCAAGGGGTATTGTCGTGAGCTTTCTCGGATATGCCCCGAGCCTTGTCCAATACAAGATCAGCACGCCGCGTGATGTTCAATTCGTGGCAAATGAAATGTGGTGGCCCGGCTGGAAGGTCAGCGTCTGCACGACAAGTCAACGCTGCTCTGCGTACACAGATACGCGCTCCTCTCCACAGGGGCTGCGCATGTGGAATCTCGACAAGGGCACATGGCTGGTACGATTGCGCTATCTCGGCCCGTCGCCCGTCCCCGGCTACATATGTGCGCTGCTCGGTCTATTGCTGGCGATCGCAGCGCTCGGAATCGACGCCTTGCCAGGACGCAGGCGAGCTGAATCAGCAACACCGTGAGCGGCCATCAGCTACCCGGGGACGGGTAACGACCTGCATCGATGGCGCTCAAAATCGATGCCGCATCAACGTACGGGTCAGAATGAAGGTAACCGGGAGGACAACTGCGGTGGCGATTACGGGCGCCAACCTCGCATCGATCCCCACATATCGAATGGAAATTGTTACCACCGCCAACCCCAAGCCATAGTTCAATATCTGTATCAGCGGAAAAGCGGCCAGCTTTCGCCACGACCACTCCGTGCGGAACACAAAATGGGTGTTGACTGCAAATCCCGTCAATATCGCAGCAGCGTAGCTGATGGTGTACGCATAGGGATAGCTTAACCGAAGCAACAGCAGCCAGTAGATCGCGTACGACAGCAGGGTATTTACACCGCCACCCACGACGAACCGCACCGCCTCAGTGGAAATCCCGCGATGGTTTAGGATGCGCGCCAGCAACATGGCCTTATCGCGCGCCGCGGTTCAGTACGTCTGCATAAGCTATCGTTGCGTGGCTCCCGTCAGCGGCCAATAGCTGCGCCACAATCCGGTAACTTCCACGGGAGGGTTCATGGCGCGGCGTTGAAACACGCACCGCGTACGGTACATCCGGGTAAACCGGGGCGAGATACACACACGTGCTGCGTTGGTAGATGGTTCCCGCTCCCGGAAACTCCATTCCCAACAGGCGGGTGAACCAACCGTTGAACAACATTCCGTGAGTGATACGGCCTGCAAACCCGTATTTCCGCGCTACTTCGTCATCGAAGTGAATCGGATTTAGGTCGCCACTTTGCTCGCCATATCGGCGAACGTCGCCAGTGCTCGCCATGAAAGTGTGCTGACGTACAGGCAAGACCGAAATCGACAGGCACGGCATAAGCACGCACCGATATTTTGCTTGCTGTTCCGTACATGTTGATGGCGAAGCCCAGGCTGCCGTCGCAAATGAAGAATCCATCTCCTCAGGCTCCCCGTACGTCGGCTCCAGGGGAAATCCCAAACGCTCTATCTGCTTGAGTTGCTCCAAGTCATCACTTTCAACCAGCACTTCGTCGAGGCATTCCGTCAAAATTGCCAAACGCAGCCCCTTCAATCCGCCTTGAGCCAAGTGCCACTTTGCCAAGCGCTTGTGTTCATTCACGGTCGTTGCGCTCATTCGCTTAGAGCAACTTCCGGAAAACGTGTTCACCCTTGCCAAACCTGTAACCCAGCTTCTCCCAGCTGTGGATCACTGCATTGTTGGTGATCTGCGTTACAAGAAACGAGTGCTCTGCACCCATGCCACGCAGATACTCATCAAGCTCCGAGATGATTTTCATATACCAGCCTTTGTGCCGCGGGGAAACCGCACTGAGAACCGGCTGCGACAGCTTGCACCGCCAACCTTCCCAATGCTCACAATGAAATTTCGCAGTGCAGAACGCCTCAGGCTCTTCGACATCCGGAACGATGGTCGCATCCGCAAACCCGCCGGCAATCGACGCTTCTACCCAACGCTCCATCAACCGGTCAGCATCAGCGGCAGGCACGGCTGGATCCGCGTGAAACCGGTCAAACGGATTCACCATCGTCTGAGCTGCACGCGCGAGTGAAGGAATATCAGCCTCGGTTGCGAGGCGGGTAGCGTATCGCTGCGGCGGTTGAGCAACCAGCGGGCGATGGTAGTGGCAACGGGTTTCGATCAGCTCGAACCCGCACGCATTGAGTGTCCTGATGGCCGGCAGGTCGCCAGGACTGACCGGACAGAATACATAGTCGATGCGGCGCACTCTAGCTTCTTCCAGTGCCGCGCGAAGTGCATCGACGGCCACGGACACGTCGGCACGCAATGGCGGGGCGACGCCCGGCGCAAGAACTGCATTGAGTCGCGCTATGCCACGCCCAAAGAAGTCGGAATCCCAAGCCAAACGCTCCATCACCACCCAGCGCTCTGCATCGTCACTTTGGCGATAGCAAAACCGCAAATCGTCTTGAACACTCAGCGGGCGCAACCACTGATCAACCATAACCTGTTGGTCGTAGTCGGCGTCGAGGCCACGGATGAATGCGTGTGGTGATACGGCCCCCGCGCCCGCAATGCCGTTTCGCAGCTCCTCCTCGCTGCGGGCCCGCAGCAGAGGCGAGATGACTTTTCCGGTCATGCTCGTTTCCCGTTGGCGATCATGTCAATGAACTCACCGTAGTCGCGTATATATTCGGTTGAATCGTAGAACTCAGAAGCAAATACCAGAAGCACTGCGTCGTGTGAGTACTTGTACTGAATGCCCCAAGTCATCGGAGGCAGGTAAAGACCGACCGAAGGGTCGTCCAATGTGAACTCGTCCCTGACGTGCCCGTCATCGGCGACCACGCTGCAATGACCATGCACGCATATCAGAAATTGCTGGCACGTTCGATGGGCATGCTCACCACGTACCTCGGCGTTCGGAACATCGAATACGATGAAGTATCGCTTCGCATCAAAGGGCAGCGTACGCCCGAATTCTCCAACGGTAAGGTTGCCGCGAAGATCCAGAACTTTGGACAACCGATGCAGCGTAACGCCGCGAACCTTGGTGGCCACCTGACCCTGAACACCCGGCGGCGAAACATCGGATGGCTGTGGGGAACCCGTGCTGACCGTCGTGTACCCAATGATCTGGGCGGGATTCCCGGAAACGATCGCATGGGGTGGGACATCTCGGGTGACGACCGCCCCCGGTTTGATCAACGCACCACGGAAGACATGCACCTGGCCCGCAATGGTGGCGGACGCCATGACCGCTGCACCAGCTTCCAGGACAATCCAGGCGTCGTCTCCGCCGGGGTCCAAAACCGCGCCGGCACCAATACTGCAGTGATCGCCGATCTTGCAGTGTCCCCTGATCACTGAGCCTGCGGCAATGTCAACGGCCGCGCCACACACGGTTTGTGGCGAGATCCACGCTCCCAGTGACGGATCAAGTATTGCTTGCATCACGTAGCGATTCCGGGCATGGCGGAAGGGGAAACTCTTCGATCAACATAGGAATGCTGAGCGGACGTTGCTTGGTGTTCTCGTAGGCTCGCCATGCGTAGTTTCAAACCAGGCCAAGCCCAAGGGCATTCAGTCCACCGAAGAACAGCACTGCCAGCATGGTGCCCGCATAGCCTGGAACGACGACCAATCCGACGAGACGGGTAACCAGAACGATCGTTCCAAAAATTGTCGCGAGCCCAATACCGGCGATACCGCATGCAAGAAGAAGCCTGATGGGCGCATCTGTAAATGCAAAAATGCTGTCGAGGAGATAGGTGAATTTTTTTCCGAACGTCCACGCACTCTTGCCATGAACGCGTTCACGCCGCGTGTAAGGCACGAAGATCCGGCGGCCGCCCATCCAGAACAACAGGCCCAGCAAGCTGCCGTTCGCCTCGCCGAGCACAGTCAGGTGATCGAGAAATCGTCGGTTTACGGCAAATACGTCCACACCACCGACTGGAACGTCCTTCTGCACGAAGCGCCGATAAAACCACCAAAACGTATTGGCCGCGATCCGGGACGTCCATGGATCGTGCCTGGCCTCGCGAACGCCAAATGCCACATCGCCCTCGCCTTTCTCGAGCCTGCGGAAAAATTCGAGCACAAGTTCCGGGGGCTCCTGCAGATCCGCGGCCATCACCGCAACGTACTCGCCACTCGCGCGGAGCAGTCCTTCACGGATTGCAGCGAACGCGCCAAAGTTACGCGACAGCAAGATCAGCTTGGCCCGCAGTCCGCTATTCGGCAATTTGTTTTGCAATTGGACGTGGCAGTCGTCCGGGCTGCCATCGACCACAAACACCGTTTCAAGACGATTTTCGAGCTTCAGCTGCATGGCATGCACCGCGTCCAGCAGCGCATCGATCGACCCGGCGTTCCGATACACGGGAACAACAAGCGAGTAGCGGAGATTCAGAAGCTGTTGCATGCCGAAATCACTTGCGTTGCTTCGTCATCCGTCAACTCGGGAAAACACGGCAGTGTCAGAACAGTCTCGCAAGTAGACTCGGTAACCGGCAGGGTCGTTGCGCAGAACCGATCGCCAAACAGTGGCTGACGATGATCAGCAACAGGATAGTGAATATCACTGCCGACCCCGGCGTTCGCCAGATGGCGTCGAAGCTCGCTACGCTGCAACGCCTTGACTACGTAGAGATGCGCGGCGTACTCCTCCCCGCCAGCCGCAGGCACCTGAATCTTGGGGTTGCATATTTCCCGGGAATATCGATTTGCTATCGCCCGTCTCGCCGCATTCCAGCGGTCAACGTTGGGCAATGCAACACGCAGGAACGACGCCTGAAGCTCGTCCAAACGGCTATTGCGCCCGCCCGGCAACTCATTGCGATATTTCGCCGTCCACCCATACTGGCGGAGTTTGCGGGCCGTATCGGCGATTGCTGGGTCACTAGTGACGACCGCGCCCCCATCGCCGATAGCACCAAGATTCTTCGTAGGATAGAAGCTGAAGCTGGCTGCCTTGCCGAAACTCCCGGCACGCAGGCCACTGGCATCGCGTGCACCATGAGCTTGCGCGCAGTCTTCGAAGATCACGAAGCCATATTTGTCGGCCAATGCCAGAATAGCCGACATATCGGCCAGCCTGCCGTACAAGTGCGTTACGATCAAAGCGTCGATCGGACTTGCAGCAAGTCGGTCCTCCAGTGCGCGTGGATCAAGGTTGCAAGTAGCGGGGTCGACATCGACAAATACAGGCTCGGCGCCACACGCGAGCACGGCAGTGGTTCCGTACATGGCGGCATTGGCAACTAGCCCCACCCGGTTGCCCTGCTTGATGCCGATGCTGCGCAGCCCAAGTTCCAGCGCGTCGGTGCCATTCGCCACACCGACGCAGTCGGAAACGCCACAGAAGTCGGCGAACTCAACCTCAAAGGCTTTCACTTGAGGGCCAAGCACGTAATAGCCACTTCCGACGACAGCGTTGTATGCATCAGCAAGCGCTTCACGCAGCGGTGCCACGTGGCGATCCAAGGCATTAATGGGCACATCGATCATCGAAGTTCCATAATTGAAATGCGGCTACGCCGCGTGCAACAGCGCGGCCTGCGCCAAACCGTTGCTCACGGTTCGTACACGACTGAATTGCACCACAACCGAAGGCTCAACAGCCACGCCATGCTGTTGTATCCACCACAGGCACCCGGGCGGAGCGGCCCGCCACCTCCATCAGCCCTGGCTGCTGGTGCAGGGTGTCATGCTCACCGTTTGTTCGGCCAGCACATGCCCGTTGGACGCGTCAGTCAGCGTGAACCTGGTTCCACTGAGCACCCAGTCACCGGTTTTCGCCGAGCCACTGTAGCCGCTTTCCGAAAACAATTTTGATTCAACCTGTCCGGGTGAGGCCACCATGACCCTGTTTTTTGGGGCGGGCGAATGCCAGCTCACGGTCGTAATAACTGGCTGGTTCGGGTTGCATCCATCGACGCTCGCGGGTTGCACCATCAGCATCGCTCCCGCAGCGTTGGCAACCGATGCGGCCGGCTGCTGCGCGGCACTTGACTGCTGTTGACCTTGTCCACACGCGATCAACGACGCAGCGAGAACCGCTGCCACCGCGCTCAAACCCATTGATTTAATTGGCATCTCACACCTCTTGAAATCCCGTGTTTTTTGGCGCACTGTGCAGCGCACCTGATACGTTCAACTTTGAAGACGGCGCCTCGCCTATACAGGCCGTGACGCGACTTCTGCTTGCTTGGCGCCCGCTTCGAATGCCTCGATCTTGTTGCCAAGCAACCGCTGGCTGCGTTGGATCATGTCGGCCATCGTTCCGTTCTGGACACCCCAAAGTGTCGAATGCAGCTCTTCCTTGTGCCCCACCAGGAAGGGGTAGCACGCCAGCACCGAGAGATGCGTATGCTCAAGGTAGCGGTCGATGGTGTTTTTGACCACATCGCGATCCCTGTCGTCCCACAGGGATACCCGATCGAACACGCGGCGATGATAGACGTTGAACACCGTGCTTATAAGCCTATTGGTAAGCGCGAACTTGTGGTTGCGCAAATGCCGCACCTTTAGGATTTTTGCATCGGCGTGTAGGTCACCCAGCAGCCCCGAGAATACGTCCCAGCGTTCATCGCCATCTGCCAATTCAGTTTGGATTTCGGCAAAGTCTTCGGCAAAACCGTTGTGGAACTCGACATCGTCTTCGCAGATCGTGATCTGCGGCAAGCGCTGCTTGCGGGCCAGCATGATCATCAACTTGTAGCTCATGCCGCAGCCTACCCAGCCTTGATGGTGTCGGAGACCGGGAAACACCGTGAAGCCGTAATGATTGTCCTTGTCGAAACTGCGCCTGCGCCCGAACCACTCGGGCAGATTTAGGCACAACCTGTCTCCTGATAGTGTCAGCTTGCTGCCCGCCAGTTCCCAGAAGCGATGGAAGGTTATGATGTCCCAAGCAAGCAGGAACCTGTAGAAGAAGTACTCGAAACGGTTGGGTTGCTTCACCACCGCTTCGTGGTTGGCCTTGATCTTGGCCATCCGGGCCGACTCGTTGGCGAGCCAGTACTGCACGCGCTCGACCATCCCGTCGACGTCGTTCAAGTCGACAAAATCCACCAGTGATTCCAGATCGCGGTTTTCCTGCATGTTCACGGCACGCTCGGAAACCACCAGCTTGCCGAGCGACACGCATTCCCACAGGCGCGTGGTTTCCAGCAACGCGCCCTCGTAGTAATGGATGTTGACGATCAGTTTGGCCTTGGCCAGTTCGGCATGGAGTTCATCCCCGAACAGGTTGTTGAAAACCTTGACCCGGCAAACCTTTTCCAGGGCAGCAACAAACCGCTTGCGGCGGTCGTTGTTGATATCACCGTAAAACACGACGTCGTACTCACCGCCCCGCCCATCTGCGGAGCCGCCATATCCCGGCAGGTATCCAAGCGGCAGGTAGAAGAACTGCTGGCGGTACAACCCCTTGCCGACTAACGCTTCGATGTTGGCGACGGAATAGTCCAGGATCGCGAATGCGTTCTCCAGCGTGCGCATGTAGGCATCCGTGAACCAGCGCGTACTGACCGACTGTTCCATCTGGAATGCCACATACAGTCCGGGCAATTGCTCGAACATCTGCGGGCAAACCACGAAGTGGGGCAGATCTTCGTACCCGCCTTCCGGTCGTGCATGGATGATGTTCGACTCAACACCAATCTTCTCGAGCGCATGCCGGATGGAATGTGCGACGAAATCGCAGTGCGGCGTGGTCAGGATCACCGCCCGCCGCCCCAAGCCCGGGCGCAGGTCAAAAATGGGTGCCGGGATGGTAGCGCGCGGGCGTGGACCGCCTCGGCGCAGGTAGGCGATCGTGTGACGCGCGGCGGCGCGCGGCCTGAGCACCCGTGCCAGCGTCAAATAGCGCTGGCGCCGCTCAGGATCGCCGAGCGTTGCGCGCAAGGTCTGACCTACATGCTTTGTCTTGCGGAAAGGTCGAAGCAGCACTGCCCCTATCCAATGCCGCGCGAAAGTCGAACCAAGATGTCGCACCGCGCGCAATGGTCGCGTCAAGCGCCAGGAGATCGTGGACTGGATGGCGGAGATTGCTTGTGCGCGTGCCGCAAGCTCGACGCTTTGGGCATTCAGTTGTTGGTGCATGTTTGAGACGCGTTGAGCCAGTGTGGCAAGATCGCCACTATTGGCTGCAAGGGTCTGGATCATGTCTGCGATCTGGGCGTCTTTTTCCTGGAGCGCTTGCCGCAACGCGGCCGTTCGCTTTTCAGCAGACGAGGAGGACTCGACAAATCGTTCAAACAGATTTTCCTTTGCGCCTAGCCGCAACTCCATTGTCTCGATCTGCCGCTCTCGGTCCAGCAACAGTTGCCTTGCCGCGAGAAGCTTGCCGGAAATCTCGTCGGCGAGTTCGTCGCGCCGTTGGATTTCTGCTTCCTTGCTCCGTACGATCTCGTCGCGGTTCTGGATCTGGATATCTTTGCCGTGCACAGTTTCCAGCAGACCGAAGATCTGCCGGTCTTTGTCATGCAATTGCTCGCCGAGCGACTGAAGCTGAGCCTCTTTGGCAGCCAACATCTGGTCGCGGCGCTGGATTTCCGCATCCTTGCCGTGAATGATCGTGTCGCGGTTCTGAATCTGGACGTCCTTGCCCTGCACCGTTTCCAGCAACCCGAAAATACGCCGGTCACTCTCGCGCTGCCGTTCGTCGCGGTCGCGCGCCACCTGTTCAAATTCCATCCCCAAGGCCCCCTTGGCCGCTTTTGCACTTGCCAAATCGCCCTCTGCCACCGATAAATCACGAGCCAATCGCGCATTTGCATGCGATGCCAGCTGCGCCAATGCCGCCAATGCAACCCCCGCACCGATCGGCTGAATAGCATAGATTTCATCCACTGGCAGCCGAATGCGCCCGATCTCCTCCCAGGTCGCCGCATCCAGCGCCACCACGGCAGCACCCGCCATTTTTTCCGTGTCGATGTTGCGTGATTTGCTCAGCCCGACATACAACACGCCATCCTGAAGCGCTAGACCACGCGTATAGCCGTCCAGGCATCCTTTTCGAAGCAAAACACCGGACCGATCGTAGGCGCGTATTTCCGATTCACCGGAATTGGCAAGCAGCAACCGCTCGCCATCTGCCACCAGACTGTGTGGCTGGAACAGTCCGGTGATCGGACGATCCCCTGTCTCCAGGTCTTGGACGAAACCGACATCGAAAGGCGGTTCTTTATATGCCCTGTGCCCCGGCCGGTCGGCAAATGCCGAAAAAACCAGCCGCCCGTTCCATCGTGCCAGACAATTGATGTGCCACGCATCCCGTTCCCCCGGGAAGGTCCACCGGCGCTGTTCAACGCCCCCAGCATCATATTCTACGACTTCATTGCCTTGCGTGCTGATGACGAAGCACGACTCGCCATCAATCAAGACATCATGCAGATCATCGATCCCGGCACCCCCTCCGGGAAGCTCGACCGGCAAGCCATCGAGCAGGACCAAGGTTGAGGGTTGGATGGCCCTCACCACACGACCTTCGCGTATGTCCAAGCCAGTGGTATCCAGAGCGTCCAGCTTGATGCCCTCTCCTCGATGCAGGAGAAACAATCCACCGTCGTTCGGGCACGACACCAGCAAATGGTCAAACAGGTCAGCCACTGAACTGCACCTGCGATTCGCAATTGAAATCGACCAATTCCGTCGATGCATTGTCCGTGATCGGGAGCACCCGAAAAGCGATGGCATCCGCGATCCGGTGCAACAGTGTCTCTTCCTGCCCTAACTGTTCAACGCCAAACACGCCCGCATTCATGAAATAGATGCCCGGGTTCAGCATGCAGTCGAACCAGAATTCGACGTTGGCGGACTGCCCCTCGACAGTTTCTGCTATGCCATCCAGCAACCGGGCCGCGGACATCGTGCCGCAAATCGGCAGACCGGTGATGCCCCTGATCAGCGAACCGAACCGAACGTAGTACGCCTGCTTCGAGAAGCTGACATTGAATCCGAAGCAATAACGCCGACCGCGCACCAGACCATTCACGATCTTTCCATCGCGGGTCCATATTCCGGGACTCTGTATCACAGCCCCTTTTGAGGCAAAATTGACGGTGCTGGATGGTACCAATCCAGGATCATAGGTTTCTGCCTGCCGAACGTCCGCATCCTCCACGTTCTTGGCCAACGGGGGACTGGCGGATCCCGCTTGACTGGCATCGGCGATTGCCGCCGCCCCAGCTTGCCTGATTTCTTCGCGCACGACATTCGCTTCGCCTGCCGGCGCATACAGCAGCTTGTGATAACGGCTCACGATGAGCTTGGGCTGCCCCGTCGACAGAAGTTCGCCGGAATCAATCAGCAATGCCCGGTCGCACAAATCGATCACAGTTCCGGCAGCATGTGATACAAACAGGACCGTGGCTCCCCTGTCGCGAATGGCTTCAATTCGCGCAAAGCATTTGCGTTGGAACAACTCATCTCCGACAGACAGCGCTTCGTCGATCACGAGAATCTGGGGATCGACATTGATGGCCACTGAAAATGCAAGCCGAACCAGCATGCCGCTGGAGTAGGTCTTGATCGGCTGATCGATGAAATCACCGATGCCGGCGAATTGGAGAATGGCTTCATAGCGGTCACGCAACTCTGCCTCGGAAAGACCATACAAGAGGCCGCTTAGCCGAACATTCTCGCTGCCGGTGAATTCCGGATTGAAGCCCGCGCCGAGTTCCAGCAAGGCCGCGATCCTGCCACTTGTCTGTACCGTCCCCACCGTAGGGTGAAGCGTCCCGCAGATGATCTGCAGGAGCGTCGACTTACCTGAGCCATTGCGGCCAACGATACCTACCGTCTCCCCACGGTGCACATCCAGACTCACGTTGCGCAGTGCCCAGAATTCTTTGAAATATTCCTTGGCGCCAGTATGAAATAGGCGCTGCGCCTTGGGGAGAATCATCTGCCGCAGGCGATCGGCAGGCTGCGCATACATCTCGAAGCGCTTGCCCAAATCACGAACACGGATGCATATCTCTTCAGAGGACATCCGCGAATCCCTTTTTGGTCCGTTCGAACCAGACAAAAGCCAACCAAGCAAAAACACACGACACCAACAGGTAGATACCCAAGTGCAGCCAGTTCGGGGCGTGCCCCAGGACCAGGGTATCTTGCGAAGCGATTGCCACAACCGTCAAAGGATTCAGGTACATCAGCACACGGTATTGTTCCGGGATCATCGTCATCGGATACAGGATCGGTGCTAGGAACATCAGTGCGGTGGTAATGATCCCCATCGCTTGTTGCAAGTCGCGCAGGAATACGCCCAATGAGGCGAGCAGCCATATGGTTCCCGCGACAAATGGCAGGAAGCAAACAACCACCGCGGGGAAGAGCAACACGGTCCACGGAATGGCATGGTTGATCAATGCCGAGATGATCAGCAAAACGATCGTGGAAACCAGCAAATGAAACAATGCCGCTCCCAGTGTGCTCCACGACAGTGATTCAAGCGGAAATACTATCTTCTTGACGAAATTCGTGTTCTGGATGATCAATGCCGGCGCCTTGTTTGCACACTCCGAAAACATCGTGTTGATGTTCAAGCCAGCAAACAGGACAACTGCAAATTGGAAGTGGCCGCTAATTTGCGCATTCCAACGCGCCTTGAAGATCACTCCGAACACGAACGTGTAGATCACGAGCATGAGTAACGGGTTGAAGAACGACCACAGCAACCCGGCAAACGAGCCCCGATAACGGCTGATCACATCGCGTTTCGCCATCTGCACGACAAGCGTGAAATGGCGTTTCAACGCGATGTAGGGCGACAGGGGGTCGATCAGGCGGTATGAGGAAGACGTCATGATAGGTGTGCGCTCCGTACCGCACGGCTCGAACTTAAAGGCGGTGGATTATCGTTGCGTCTGGCTGACTCGCGCTTGTACTGGCCGGCTGCGTACCCTAAGCCAGCGCACGACCCAGCTCGTCACGCAAGTCGCGCACGTCCTCGACGCCCACCGAAAGCCGCACCAACCCATCGCTAATGCCAAGCCGCTTGCGGTTGGCGGGTGGGACGGAGGTGTGGGTCATGATGGCCGGGTGTTCGATCAGGCTTTCGACGCCGCCCAGCGATTCGGCCAAGGCAAAGAAATGGCAGCGCTCCAGCATGCGGCGCGCCTTCTTGAGGCCGCCTTTGACTTCGATCGTCACGATGCCGCCACCGCCGTGCATCTGGCGACGCGCCAGTGCATGTTGCGGATGCGATTTGAGGCCCGGATAGATCACGCGTTCGACCGCGGGATGCGTTTCCAGCCACTTGGCCAATTCGAGCGCATTGGCGCAATGTGCCTGCATCCGCAGCGCCAAGGTCTTGACGCCACGCAGGGCGAGGAACGCATCGAACGGGCCCGCGACTGCGCCCACCGAGTTCTGCAGGAACGCCAACCGTTCGGCGAGTTCCTGCGTCGACACGATCGCGACACCGCCGACCATGTCGGAGTGGCCGTTCAGGTATTTCGTCGCCGAATGCACCACGATGTCCGCGCCGAATTCCAGCGGGCGCTGCACCATCGGCGAGCAGAAGGTGTTGTCCACCACCAGCAGCAGGCCGTGCTTCTTCGCGAACGCCGCGATCTTTTTCAGGTCCACCAGCTTCAGCATCGGGTTGGTCGGCGTTTCCGCCCAGATCAACCGCGTGTTGGGTTTCAGCGCTGCCTTCAGTGCAGCCGCATCGTTCAAGTCGACGAAACTGAAATCCAGCCCTGCGCTGCGACGGCGCACCCGCTCGAACAGGCGATAGCTGCCGCCGTACAAATCATCCATTGCGATCACGTGGCTGCCGGAATCGAGCAGTTCCA
>Ga0157371_10003201_pt1 | contig 15031 bp, 13 predicted proteins | sample C45metaG_FD_113462 | JGI IMG/M metagenome (GOLD analysis project Ga0157371, IMG submission 113462) | Corn rhizosphere microbial communities from Kellogg Biological Station, Michigan, USA - C4-5 metaG | ecosystem: Host-associated > Plants > Roots > Rhizosphere > Soil | place: USA: Michigan...
GCATATCAACAAGACGTATAACATCATAGTAAAAGGAAAAATAGTAAATGAAGACAATCACCCGGTATTAGCTACTGTAGCGGTAAAAGGAACAAAGATTGCTACCGGTACAGACCAGGACGGATACTTTATTTTAAAGAACGTTCCCCCTGACGCGGTATTGGTGATTTCGGGTGTGAACATTCAAGCGTTTGAAATAAGCATAAAAGGGCAATCAGACCTTGGCATACTGCATGCAAAAAATAAAGTAGTGCAGGCTGATGAAGTAGTGGTAGCCAATACAGGTTACCAGTCGCTGAAACCCAATGAGATCAATGGCTCCGTAGTGGTAATTGACAATAAAACATTGAACCGCCAGGTTGGAACCAATATTTTAAACCGCCTAAACAATGTCACGAGTGGCCTGATGTTCAATATCGGCAAAAGCAACAGGAATCCCCAAAACAATACCAATATTTCTATAAGAGGCCTTAGCACGATCAACGGCCCCCTTGATCCGCTCATCGTTCTGGATGGATTTATTTACGAAGGCGATATTAATAACATCAATCCAAACGACGTAGAAAGTGTTACTGTTTTGAAAGATGCATCTGCGGCTTCTATATGGGGCGCTCGAGCGGGTAACGGTGTTATTGTCATCACAACAAAAACGGGACACTTCAATCGAAGATTGGAAGTATCAGCCAATACAGATGTGATCGTAGGTTCAAAACCGGATCTCTTTTATTCCGGTCAAATAACAACAGCTGATTACATTGATATGGAGCAATTCCTGTTTAACCAGGGATATTTTGATGACCAAATCAATTATGAGCCCTATAAGCCCTTAACTTCTGCCGCATCGATCTTTTTAAACCGGAGAAACGGTGTTATCAGTTCTTCAGATTCTGCGCAGCAGATAAATGCCCTGAAAAAAATTGACAGCAGGAACGATTATAATAAGTATGTATATGCCAATGGAATTACCCAACAATACGCGCTGAATATGACAGGAGGGAGCAACAACAACGCATTTCTTGCTTCCGTTGGTTACGACAATAACTTAAGCGATCTGCATGCGACCTACAAGAAATTGAATGCAAAAATAGAAAACACTTACAGGCCGGTAAAAAATTTAGAAATAGGGTTAAGCGCTTACTATACTAATAGTGATGCAGTATCAGGAATGACCGGGTATAATACTTCACTTACAAGGGTATATGGGCGCTCCATTCCTTATTTCAATCTTGCTGATCAGCAGGGAAACCCGGTTTCGTTTCCTTCAAAATACAGCGACGCTTATGTTGACACAGCCGGAGATGGAAAGCTTCTTGACTGGAAATATTATCCGCTGGATGATTACAAGCATTCTCAGACAACTACAAACCTCAGCGAATTATACGCTATCACTTCTATAAAGTATAAGATAAGCAATGCCTTTAATATCGATCTCAAATACCAATACCAGCTACAGCAAACACAACTTGAGCACCTGGCCGATATACAAAGCTTTGAGGCAAGGGATATGATCAATTCATTCAGCCAGCTTGACAGGGCTACCGGCGTGGTAACTTATATTGTTCCTAAGGGAGGCATCAGGGAATTAAGCAATTCAACTTCCAGGTCGTCAACTGCAAGAGCTCAGCTGAATTTTGATAAAACGTGGAATAAGCATTCCTTAAACGCAATTGCAGGAGCAGAAACCAGGCAGGACAAAAATTATGGAGATACATACACTACTTATGGTTTCAACAGTGAGCCACTGACTGCTTCAACAGTTGATTTTGTAAATGCTTACCCCGATTTCATAACGGGCAATTATTCCATGATTGGTGGTTCGCCATCCTTTTCAAATTCGACATACCGCTTTGCTTCTTTCTTTGGTAATGCGGCTTACACTTTCAAAAAGAGGTATTCCTTTTCTGCAAGTGCAAGAAAGGATGGCTCCAATATTTTTGGAGTCAATACAAATGATAAGTGGAAGCCTTTGTGGTCAGTTGGTGCAGGCTGGAAAATATCTGATGAATCATTTTACAGATCAACCCTGGTTCCTTTATTAAAGATCAAAGCCACCTATGGATACAGCGGCAACGTGGATTTAACAAAAACAGCCCTGCCGGTAGGAATATATTTTACTGCCCCTGCACCCACATTTTTACCCGCTGCCCGTATCATTTCTATCAATAATGCTGATCTGAAATGGGAACAGTCAAGGCAAATCAATCTCGGAATTGCATTTTCAACGAAGAGAAGTATCCTCTCCGGCTCTGTTGATTTCTATTTCAAAAAGGGAAGTGATCTTTATGGTGAAACACCTTACGATTATACTACATGGGGCCTCGATCAGGAAATTACCAAAAACGTAGCCGATATGGAAGGTAAAGGTGTTGATGTAAATCTCAGAAGCATCAACTTTAACCGGCAATTTAAATGGACCACCAATTTATTATACAACCGCAACAGCAGTAAAACGACTGCTTATTATTCTGAATCTTCCAAAAACGGCATTGCATTGTTGGGTGCCGGTAATTCTATTATCCCGGTAGTAGGAAAGCCCTTGTATGGAATTGTGGCTTACAAATGGGGCGGCCTGGATAACCAGGGAAATCCACAGGGATATGTAGATGGAAAATTAAGCACAGATTACAGGGCAATTGCCAACGGGGCAGATGCAAAAGGCCTTCCCGGTGGCAATATTGTTTATATAGGTTCAGGAACGCCTCTTTCTTTTGGCTCGCTGATCAATACTTTTAGTCTTAAACAATTTTCGCTGTCCGTAAATATTTCCTACAGATTTCATTATTACTTTCTCAAGTCAGCCCTAAGATATAGCGGATTAGTTGATGGAGGGGTGGCCAGTAGTGATTATGAAAAGCGATGGCAGAAACCCGGTGATGAATTATTTACAAACGTTCCATCCTTTCAGTATCCTGTAGATAGCCGGAGGGACAACTTTTATGCTCTTTCCTCAATAAATGTTTTACCCGCCGATAATATCAGGCTGGAGTATATCAATTTTTCCTATTCCTTAAGAAGTAAAAAGAATTGGTTCGATAATTTACAGGTATATGCCAATGCAGCCAATCTAGGGCTAATCTGGAAGAAAAATAAAGAAGGCCTTGATCCGGATTATCCATCCTCTGTACGCCCGGTCCAAACCTGGGCATTCGGTGTAAAAGCTACTTTTTAAACTTTTAAAAAACAGATCATGAAAAATATAAGAATTTTATCGATGTTACCAGCATTGTTTTTCGTCATTTCCTTTTTATCGTGCAAAAAATACCTTGATAAAAAGTCTGATGATACGCTGGTGATCCCACAGACATTAAACGATTTTCAGGGCCTAATGGATGATATAACCATTATGAATGTAAATACCCCTTCCAGGGGTGAAGTTTCCTCTGATGATTACTTTTTAACCAAAGCTACTTTTGATACGCGTCCCCCTCTTTACCAGGAAGCGTATACATGGACTGCTGACCAATATTTTTTTCAAAACGACTGGTCCTTAAATTATAACCCGGTTTATAATGCTAATCTTTGCGTTGAGGGATTGGAAAAAATTCAAAAAACAACAGCAAATGAAGCGCAATGGAATAATATTAAAGGAACTGCTTTTTTCTTCCGGGCATACAGCTTTCTGAGCCTATGTTGGATATATGCAAAAGCTTATGATCCTCAAACGTATAACAGTGATTTGGGTATTGCAATCCGGTTAAGTTCCGATTTCAATATTCCCTCGGTAAGGGCTTCTGTCAAGGAATCTTATGACCAGGTAATCTCTGATGCAAAGCAGGCAGTATTGTATTTACCGGATAATCCGCAGAATATAATGCGTCCTTCAAAAATAGCCGCTTATGGACTTTTAGCCCGCGCTTATCTTTCTATGAGGGAATATGATAGTGCCGGAAAATATGCGGATAAGGCATTGCGACTCAAAGCCGATTTATTGGACTACAACAATACCGGGGAGGTTGATGTTAATGCAAGCGTTCCTTTCAAACCCTATAATACCGAAATTATTTTCTATACCGAAATGAATACCAATACATATGTTCATTCTACTACAAAATCTTTTATTGATACCGTTCTTTATTCTTATTATTCCGATAGTGACCTTAGAAAGACAGCATTCTTTTCTCCTTCTGCCGGGTATCATAAATATAAGGGTAGCTACCTGGCAACTACCAACCATTGTTTTACCGGTATTGCAACTGATGAGTTGTATTTGGTTCGGGCAGAATGTAGTGCACGGGCCGGGAATCAGGACGCTGCGTTAGCTGATTTGAATGCTTTATTGATCAACAGGTATAAAACCGGAGCCTTTATACCAGTAACAGCTTCTTCTGCGCAGGAAGCATTATCGATCATACTGACCGAAAGACGAAAAGAACTAACGATGCGTGGGTTGCGATGGATAGATATAAAACGCTTAAATAAGGAAGGAGCAGGTATTGTACTTAAAAGGATCATCGGTGATAAAACTTATACTTTACAACCCAATGATTCACGTTATGCATTACCATTGCCTTCTGACATTATTTTAAATACCGGAATGCAACAAAATTAGAATAAAGGTGCGTTCATAACATATAAAAATAGAGGCTGCCCTGATCCTGGGACAGCCTCTTATTGTGCAATCGCATTCCTTTTCCTAACTATTGTTGGCTATTCGATTTATTTACAACTGATCCCCCGGAAACGACGTAATAAACATCTGTGCTGGATTCCTGCGTATTTATTACAGTGGAAGATTTAAGAGTTCTGGGACTTCCTGCATTGGTAGTTGTTGACGGCACTTCTATGGCACATGCCCTTTCATTAAGATTGTCACAACCACTTAGATCGCTCACCTGCATCCATTTGGACGGATCTTCAACATTTTGTTGTGTTGGAGCGTTATGAGCAATATCAAATGCAAAGAAATAATCAGTAAGAGGCCTTTTTGGACTCTCAGGCGTTGTAAAAGCTGCAAGGCTTATTGCAATAACAATTGCAAAAAAGCTTAAAATATATCTGGACATTTTAATTAATATTTAATTTGAAAATAAAATTGTTGGTTACCGGCCTTTCATCCGGCTGCTGCCTTAACATTGTTATGGCCGGCTGTTGTGTATGATTATAGGTTCCCTGGCGGGAACTAGGGCGGTACCGTAATTACTTTTTTGATTTTCCGGCTTAATAGAATTGCAATTGCTGTCAATAGTAACACAAACAAATTGAAAACGATATGCTGGGACCATGTCAGGCTTTTAAGTACACCTCCACAACTACACGGAAGTCTGGGTGTAAATGTTACCATATAGATTATATAAATGGTAAATACTACCAACGTAATGAATGCAGTATATAATCCTTTTATTTTTGTTTTCTGGAATAGCAGCAATAGCACTATTCCGATTTCTCCAACGGGCAAAGCCCATGCAATGATACCTGCAAACGGGCGCAGCAGGGGTGACATGATCAGGACTGATTTAAAGTTTTGATAATCCAGTAACTTGCTTACTGCTGTATATAGGAATAATAATAAAATACCTGCACTTATTATATCAACTATGAGGACAGCTTGTTTAATATCGAATCTGTCTTTTTGTTTAATAATATGGTTTGACTGACGTTTCATTATTCATGTTTTTTCTTCTTTCTTTTTCTTCTAAGCAATGTCTCACTCACTGAACGTTGCATTTTTGCATGTTCTTTCTGATATAAAATTAGAACCGTCCAGCCCCGTGCTGTGTGCCATTTGGCACTTTTTTCAAAAAAGCAAAAAATAATTGCTATTGCCCGGTCCGGCTTTTTAGATTTCGGCAGGAGTAAGGATGAGGTTGTTTCTTCTCCCTCTTCTTTGGGAAAGAGTGAGGCTTCACAATCCTCTTGCCCGCGCAAGAGACCGCCTGCTCAGATCAAGGTAGGAGGCAATGTACTCCAGCTTTAACCGGTTAAGTAAGTGAGGAAAGTGTTTTTCAAAATACCGGTAGCGTTCTCTTGGGGTGAGCATATTGGTAGCGCGTATTTTCAGGTCTTTCAGCTTGCTGTACTGTTCTGTAAAGGTCTGGTGTAGCTTCATTGCCTCCGGGTATCTTCTTAAAATGGCCTCTATGTCCTGGTAATGGATGGCATATAGCTCGCAGTCTTCAAGCGCCTGAAGGTTGAACAGGCTTTTCTTTTGACGGAAGAGGCTTTCAGACAGTACGATCATATGATCTTCTTCCAAAAACCACATGGTTACTTCACGCTCATCGCAGGCATAATAACACCTTACCAGTCCCTTTTGAAGATACCATGCATACCGGCAGACCTCGCCTTCATAAAGCAGGAATTCATTCTTTTTCTTCCTGGTAAAACGCCATGCGTTCCGCAGCTCCGCTTCTAATGAACCGGAGATAGGATGAAGGCTGTTTAAAAAAGAAATTAATTTTTCCATCAGATCCTATTGAACATCATCCCTGTCCGCTGGGATGACCGGGGCAGGTAACTATTTTCGCTAGTTTATTAAAGGGCAGGGATGATAGTTTATGAACGCCGTCACCCCAAAGTCCAACCGCTTCTTTCAGAATGTACAGTTTTCGATCAGGTACCAAAATTATTTCGCAGCAACCTGTGTCTGAAACCTGTCTGTAATTCTTTTAACGAGGCGGGAGGATATCTATCAGTTTTAATATCCCAAAGTTCAGAGCCACAATTGAGGCAGCAATGGAATTTGATGTACGGTTTTGTACCGGTTTGTATGCTTTTGAATCAAAATGTATACTATTTGACTGATGCCTTCGTGTTGCACATTTGCTGTAGGAGTAGGAAGAGCAGATAGCAGAAAGGTTTTAGTGTTCAGATTTTAAGTGTAACGGTAATACGTATACGCTTTTTCTTAATTGCAATTTGCACATTATTTTTTAAAAAAATTAGGAGGACATTTGTATCTATTTTTAAAGGCACGGCTGAAAGTTCCCCTGTTTTTATAACCTGTAATGTCCATAACTTCTTTCACCCACTTACCTTCTTTAAGTAAATGAAGTGCTTTTTCCATCCTGATCCTTTCAACATATTCATGGTAAGTTTCTTTTTGCTGTTCTTTAAAAATATGCTGCAGGGTAGATTTATTCAGATTGAATTTTTCAGAAACAGTAATAATGCGCAGGTCACCGGCAAGATTTTCAGACACATACTCCATTACTTTTTCTACCCGTGTTTTCCAGTAGAGCAGCTCTTCCTTTTGTTGTATGGTCACACTGGTAATCATATACTGTTGTTAGGATTGTTGCCATCAACTGCCGTTATTTTATTCGTGAGTCAGCTTATTCCGGCCTGGCATAATAGCCTTTCTTAACTTATTCTTTCGTTGGTGGCCTGGCCCGATGGAGAATCTTTTTGGAATTTTTTAAAGTATACGGTAAAATTAGACCAACAGTTGCCCAAAAAATGGCAAGCGCTTGCCATTTTTTTGTTCTACAAAAACATACTTTGCAGTCATAAAATAGTTATAATATGAGTACCAATCACGAAATCTCACTGCAAACAGCAGTAGACATGACCAATCGTTACAGGGCTAATAAGCCTGTCAATTTTCCTATCTGCGAAACTTTTGGAGTGGATGCGATCAACCGCCTGCTTGCCACAACCGGCTGTTCATTCTTACGAATTTATTATGGCATGAAAGCCGATGGGCAGGTTGACGCCATCCTGGTGGCAGTAAATGAGGCGGGCGAGGATATTTTGCCCAATCTTACTTCATCCGGTGATACAGACCCCGTCATTCTGGAAGACGCTTTACGTTGTCCTACTGATTGCCCTCCTGCGTCATCAATTAATACTGATTAAATGAATCGTTACCTGGTTAATGTATTATTAGCGTATTCGATATTACTTCCAGCCATAACAGGGATGGTAAGGTATAAATCAGTACTGAAGGATTTTCGTCCTTTCTTCTGGCTTTTATGGTTGGGGGTCATTAATGAAACACTAAGTATTCTTTCTATTTATAGCATCAGGAGCAATTCGGTTAATTCGAACATTTATGTCTTCCTTGAATTCTGCTTCATACTGCTGTTGTATTACCGGTGGAGGGAAGGCCGGCCACGCCAATTCATCATCCTGGGTATATTAGGCCTTCTTGTTTGGTTGTCTGATAATATTTTAATGCACCACATCACTGAAAACAATTCACTGTTCAGAATGTTTTACTCTTTTGTAATCGTGCTCCTGAGCATAGATACGATAAACTGGATCCTTGTATTTGATACATCGCCGGTATATAAAAACCCGATTTTTCTAATTGCCTTTGCTTTTGTATTCTATTATGCTTTTAAGGGGTATCTTGAATCATTTAATGTGCTTCACATAGGATTAAGCAGTGAACTACTTAACAATTTATGGAAAATTCTTTATATTGTAAATGTTGTTGTCAATCTCGTATTTACTGCTGCTATATTATGTATGCCGAAGAAACAAAAATTTATTATGCCTTATTAATCGGAATTACGGCGCTTCTCATTTTGATGGCTTATTTCCTGATCATGATCTTCCGTTATCACGGCAAGATCAAAGCCGGGCGGCTTGAACGCTATCGGGAAGATATAGACGCAATGGAAAGCGACCGGGAGCGCATTGCTTTAGAGCTTCATGATGACTTTGCCTCCTCCCTGGGTACATTAAGGATGGATGTGGCCCGATTAATCGCTCCAGGTGAAAAAAACTATGATAAATTACCCGGCATCAAACAGCAGGTGGACAACATGGTCGAGCGGATGAAGCACATGGCGCATGAGCTGATGCCAAGGGAGCTTTCAAGGAGAGGACTATCCAGGGCGCTGGAATTGCTCGTAGCCCGGGTAGCCGGTTCATCGGGTATCGCCATTCAATTCAACAACCGGCTTCGTAATGATGTTGACAAGAATAAATCCCTTCATATTTACAGGATCGTCCAGGAGGTACTTAATAATGTTGTGAAACATTCAAAAGCAACAAGGGTTTCTTTCGATATCAGTAGGAGCCGTGGTAAGATATTCTTTAAAATTTCTGATAATGGCAAAGGATTTAATGTAAAAGCAGAGGCCGGAAAAGGAGGCAGGGCAGGCCTTTACAACATCAGCGCAAGAACGCAGCTGATGCAGGGTGATATGTACATTACCTCCGCCAGAGATGAAGGAGCTACTTATGAATTTGAAATACCTGATAAATGAATGAAAAAATAAAATTGCTGATTGCAGATGATCATGTGCATTTCAGGGACGGCCTGGCTACTAACATAAATGAAGACAGCCGGATGGATGTAGTTGCCAAGGTCGGCAATGCTCAGGAACTAATAGAAGCCGCTCAGCTTCTCCATCCGGATGTAATCATTACGGATCTTGTGATGCCTGGTAATGGTATAACTGCCATCCGGCAATTATCAGCGCGGGGCTTTAAAAGAATCATCGTGTTAACGGGTTTTGAGGATCAGGACCTGATTATTGAAGCACTGGAGGCAGGCGTGGGATACGTAGCCAAAATTGCTGAAAGGGAAGAAATCATTACAGCCATACTGGAGGTGTTCCGGTTGCGTCCTCACTTCAGTGATTCTACGTCAGCGATATTAATGAAGGAAATGGTTGAAAGTACCTACAATCCGTATAAAAAAATAAAACTGCTTGATTTTACCAAAGAAGAATTGGAAATTATCAGGTTAACCTGCTTAGGCCTGACTATTCAGGAGATTGCTGCCAGGATTTATATGAGTGAAAGGACCGTAAGCCGCTTAAAAGTAAAAATTAAAGATGAGACAGCGGTAAGTGGCCGCAACGGACTTCTTTTTTATGCACTTAAAACCGGTATTGTCAGCTTAAATGATCTTCCTTAGAAAGTATCCGGAATCCGTTCCATATTATTTCTTTTTAATTTTCTTATTTGCTTCCATTGTTGCGGCAATTTCCTGCCGGTAATAGAAGATTTTACCAAAAGGATTTGTATAGGAAAGCTTTCCACTGACCCGGATGTTTCTTACCACGCGTTTACTTATGTTCAATTCCTGCGCAACTTGTGAAGTATCCATGTAAATATCGTCAAATTTTACACCGGCAGGAAATACAAGCTTTATATGCTTTTCTGGTTCTTTCTGAGAGACATCTATTGTATCTGGGATAGATGTACCATTATTTTTCTCATTTCTTTTCATTGTTTTTGTTTTGGTTAAACTTTAGATTTCGCTTTGAAATCCGGAAAAGAATCAGTGCGGAATAAAAATCCGAATAATTTTTTGAAAACTATGGCAAGTTCTTGCCATTTTTAAATAGCAGTTATTAGCTACATGAAAATGACAAGTCTGTCAAAAGAAGCTGGTACGGTGTGAGCCTGTCTCTAAAAAATGGTAGTGATATAGTATCAGAACCATACTTATTATAACCCGCGCTGTTCTTATTGAACCTATAAGGTCATTTTGTGACTATTTGTAGCAATTGATGGAATAAAAATCGGCGTGGCAATAACCGGAAAATATACTCCGTTATTTTATCGCTTTATGACCGTGTACAGAAAGTTTGCAAACCGAATCATAGAGCATGGTATTTTAATTTATACACCCAAAAAAACAAAAAATTATGGGAACAATTAACAAAGGGATCCTTGGAGGATTCTCCGGAAAAGTAGGGACTGTGATCGGTGGCACCTGGAAAGGCATTACTTATATGCGCAGTATAGGTACCAACCGTGTCCTGAACCCTACTGAAAAGCAGCTTACACAGCAGCTTAAGTTTGCACTCGCCATGCGGTTTTTACAGCCGATGGCCGGATTGCTGAATATCAGCTTCCACGACTTTGCGGTGAAAATGACTGGCATTAATAATGCCTTGTCCTACACCCTTGACACCGCCATTACCGGTGTGTATCCGTCTTTTGAGATCGATTATGCAGTGGCTCTGGTAAGCAGGGGCCGCCTGCCAAATGTATTAGGGCCGGCAGTAACCTCAGGCGTGGGCAGCGTACTCACTTTTAGCTGGACAGACAACTCAGGAGTGGGCATTGCCAAAGCAACCGACCAGGCTATTTTAGTGGCTTATTGCCCTGAATTAAGACAGGCAATCTACACTACAGCCGGGGGATTGCGAAGCGATCTTACGGGCGAGTTAAACCTTTTGCCTTTCAGCGGCCTGGCTGTACAAACCTGGATCGGATTTATCTCCGAAAGCGGCAACATCGTTGCCACCAGCATTTTTACCGGTGAGGTAACTGTGAGCTAAGGTAAAGTTATCCGCTGCACAGGGGTGCAGCACTTGTAAGGGCCGGCTTAAGACGGCTCTTATTTTTGAAAAGTTTCTGATATTTTCGGTTGTGACAACGCTATGGTTTATGTATAGTTATTCTAACATTCAATTAAAATATTATTATGCTACATACAAAAAATCTTATGATGCTACATACAAAAAACAAGTTCTCAAGGATTAACGAGATCATCCAGCTCGTCACTGAACAGGAGCCGGAGAGAAATGATGTTGTAAAGGCTTTAAAAAAATGTTCCTATGGCAGATGGACCGGTAGTGATTATTATAAATTCTATTTGCCGGCAAATAGTAATAAGCGGGCAGGTTTGCAGGTTAAGGAAACTCTTATGCTGGAACATGAGCGTTTAGGATTCATTCTGCTGGATGTTTATAGAAACGGAAGCATCGCCGGAATTGAATTTCTAAATTTGATTGAGGAATAAAATTATTCCTCAGCTTTGATTTCTTGCCTTTGATCAGCTATAAACCTCCTTTTAGAGGGAATCAGGTTGGAGCAGGTTCCGGATAAAATCGCGTTAATTGTTCGTTTACTGGCTGCTGTTGCAATTTGCTTTCCTCAGGAGCAATTTCTACCTGTACCGTTTGCACCATACAAACCGCTTTTTTTCAACACTTACCTTTTCAGGGAAGGCGGTGGAAACCTATATTGGTTTTCTGCTTAGTGGACGGGTTCAATGCTTCGATCAGTATCTTTACCGGTGAAGTAACCGTTAGTTGATCCTTATCCATTAGGGGGCCGGGAAGCCGGCTCCCACTGATGGATTTACCGGAATCACCCATGAGAATAAGAATATGGAAATTGTAAACAGGTTGCTGGCTTTTAAAAAGCAGCAGGATGAGGGAGTTAAAAAGCAGGAGATAATATAAAAAGATGACACCAATCCGCGATATTTCTGCCGGGTTGCTCCGGTTAGCCGGATGTTGGTTCAGGGTCACCCGCCGGTCAGAACCGTATCATTTCCGTTCAGCAGGTGTTCATTTTCGAACACTTTTATGGTAACCTTTATTACAAACCATTTATTAGCAAGGGCTTAGCAGATGGCATAGCTGTTGATGATTAAAACGGTAGCTTTGGGCAGGAGAACATATTGAATCTGCCTGGTGTACTATTTTGAACGGGGTGTAACTTAAAACCCCGACAAAACGTAACACTTTCGTAAGTGAGAAAATGAAAAGTGAGACTGCCGCTTTTACAACTGTTTAAACCATCAAACGACCAATATGATAAAGAATCTTTTGCTGATTGCCCTGCGCAATTTCAAAAAAGATAAGTGGTACACTCTCCTGAATATCTTAGGACTTACCATTGGTATTACATTCAGCCTCTTCCTCATCTTTTATGTGCGTGATGAATTGAGCTATGACCGTTATAATAAGAAAGCAGATCGCATATTCAGGATCATTTCTTATATCCAGGAACGCGATAAAAATACCGACTGGACGCTGACCCAGGCGCCCCTTGCGCAAACATTGAAAAAAGATTACCCCGAGGTGGAAGAAACCGCCAGGTTTTTGGGTAAGGAACGGACCTTGTTTAAAAACGGGGAGAATAATTTTTATGAAACAAAGGTCTATTATGCCGATAGTACTGTTTTTAAGATCTTCACATTTCCTTTTATAGAAGGTAATCCTGCTACAGCGCTCACTGAGCCGAACAGCATTGTAATATCTAAAACGCTTGCTGATAAATACTTTGGCAAACACACTTCCGCGATAGGGAAAACCCTTCGGACGGTGTATGATGTGTATAAAGTAACCGGCGTTATTAAGGATGTGCCTCATAATTCTCACATCCGTTTTGATATGCTGATCTCATGGTCAACCATCCCTAAGAACCAGAATCCTGATGGTAACTGGGGCAGTTTCAACAATTTTACTTATGTGCTGCTGAAGCCGGGAACGAGTGCGGCGGCATTTAATAAAAAACTGTTGCCTATGTATGAAACATACATGGCTCCTATATTCGCGCAGTTTAATGTGAAAATGCACTATGGTGTTCAGCCGATAACAGAAATTCATTTGCATTCCAAATTAGAACGGGAGCCGGAAGAACTGGGAAGCATGTCGTATATCTGGATATTTTCAGCAGTCGCTTTTTTTATGATGCTGATCGCCAGTATCAATTATATGAACCTTACTACGGCGAGGTCTGCACGCAGGGCAAAAGAAATAGGCATACGCAAGGTTACCGGCTGTTCCCGGAAACAACTGGTGTTCCAGTTTTTGGGAGAATCGCTTATCACAGCGCTTTTTGCGGTAGTATTAAGCTTTTTGCTGGCCATGCTGCTGATCCCTTCTTTCAACGCGCTGTCCGGGAAGGAATTTACGTTGGGTACTTTGTTTCAACCTTTCAATATTTTCTTATTGCTTGGTATCGGTTTGTTTACGGGTTTAGCCGGCGGCAGCTACCCGGCATTGTATCTGTCCTCTTTTAAGCCTGTCAGCATATTAAAAGGAGCACTGTCAAAAGCGTCCGGTAATATTAACCTGAGACGGGCACTGGTAGTGTTACAGTTCTCCATCTCGATGATCATGCTGATCTGTACCTGGGTGGTTTATTCGCAGCTTTCGTATCTGCATAACAAAGACGTGGGTTTTAATAAAGACCAGGTGATGGTAGTGACGGTAAATACCGGCCAGGACGAGCGAGGTAAGATCAATGCGATGAATAATGATTTCCGCAGCGTGGCGGGTGTAAAAATGGTAGGATCGGGGAATGGCTATCCGGGCAGTCCTAATATCAACTTTAACCTTTTCAGCATTCAAACAGACAGTGGTTATGTAGATAAGGGGATTGCATGTTATGCCATTGATGAACACTTTTTGCCGACGTTGAATATCCCTGTAGTGAAAGGGCGTAATTTTTCCGGCCTTTCGGATACTGCACATAGCATTGTTGTAAATCAGGCCATGGTAAAGCATTTTGGATGGAAAGAACCCATCGGCAAGCGGGTAAAATTTCCGGGAGATACTTCTTCCAATTATCTTGAAGTAGTGGGTGTGGTAAAGGATTTTAACCAGCAATCGTTATACAATCCTATTGCACCGCTTCTCCTGTTTTATGGCCCTAACGGGAATATGATCGAGTTAAAAATGAGCACGGGGAATCTTAAATCTTCTATAGCACAGTTGGGAAATACGTGGAAAAAATATTTCCCTAACCTTCCATTTGAATATAAATTCCTGGACGAAGATTTTAATTCACAATATGCTGCGGATCAGAAGCGGGGAAAGATATTTGCGGCATTCTCGCTGCTTACGATTATGATTACCTGTCTTGGCTTGCTGGGCCTTACTGCCTTTACCACTCAACAAAGGCAAAAGGAGATCAGCATCCGGCGGGTGATGGGTGCTAACATAGCGCAGATTGTGAGCCTGGTGACTGTTGGTTACTTATGGCTGGCATTGATTGCAGCGCTGATTGCTTTTCCGGTGGCTTTTTATTTTATGCACCAGTGGCTTAGTATATTTCCCTACAATCCGGGCTTATCTGTAATCCCATTTATTTTATCTGCTTTGGTGATCGTGGTTACGGCTGTAATTACGGTAATGATCCATTCCACCAAGGCTGCAATTGCCAACCCTGCGAAGAGTTTGAGGACGGAATAGTTGAGCTTTTGCAGTTTTGTTCAGGCGACATTATATTCTAATGAGCGTTTGCGGGGAAGATGAGTTTGCAGTGACTCGTCCTAAAAAAAGTTTACAGGTTAATAGATAAATCCTGAAATAGGTTTACAGGATGATTTTCATTTTTGTTTTCAAAAGTATTTCTTTTTTTAAAGTAGTTTTTCCATAATCTCTGA
>Ga0157371_10003204_pt1 | contig 15028 bp, 11 predicted proteins | sample C45metaG_FD_113462 | JGI IMG/M metagenome (GOLD analysis project Ga0157371, IMG submission 113462) | Corn rhizosphere microbial communities from Kellogg Biological Station, Michigan, USA - C4-5 metaG | ecosystem: Host-associated > Plants > Roots > Rhizosphere > Soil | place: USA: Michigan...
CGGACCATTACGGAAACTGCTCCTGGAATCCTTAAAACCAAACACCGTTGAGTGGAACAGCCACATTCTTTCCCTGGAAAGAAGTGGTGCAGGCTGGCAGATCAAGGGCCAGAATGGAACCTTTGCCTATGCGGATATCGTTATTGCCGCCGACGGCGCAAAATCCAAGGTACGTCCGTTCCTCACCTCCATCAGACCCTTCTATACAGGCGTAACTGCCTTGGAAGGCACCATCTATGATGCAGCCGCGCGGGCTCCTTACATGACCAAACTTGTACAAGGCGGAAAGATCTTTGCTTTCGGGGATTCCAAAACATTAATCGTTAGCGCCAAAGGCGATGGAAGCCTGTCCTTCTACACAGGCTTCAAGGTTGCCTTACAGGATAATGATCGAAAGATCAACACCGGTAACAAAGCGCAGATCGCCAATTGGTTTGAGCAGGAATATGCAGGCTGGAACCCAATGTGGCAAGAGTTGTTTGTACATCCGGATACGAACTATGTACTCCGGCCGCTCTTCTGTATGCCGCTGGATCAATCCTGGGAAGCGCAGTCCAATATCACCATGCTTGGTGATGCAGCACACCTGATGCCACCTTATGCCGGAGAGGGCGTCAACATGGCCATGCTCAATGCCCTGGAGCTGAGCCAAGCACTGACGAGCTTAAACTTCCCGGATGTACGTATGGCTATTGCCTACTATGAAGAACAAATGCTTAAAAACTTCAGAAATGCAGCAGCCATGAGCCTGGAGAATACCGAATGGATGCATGCTCCTGGCGGACTCCAACAAATGCTTCAGATGTTTAAATGACGGGATGCAAACCATCCCTATAGGTTAAATCAGCAGTCTGATGACGAACAAAAAACCCTATAAATGAAGAAAGGAGCAATGACCTGTGGTCATCGCCCCTTATCTAAATTAACGCTCTCAAAGTAATAAGCGCTAAAAGCAGCCGATTATTGTACAGCTGATAAAATATTTTTTATTTTTTTTTAGGGGCATTTACAACCGACAAATTGCCTTAAGCGCCTAACGAGCAAAACCGGCAGGAGATCAAGGGATATCGATGTACTGATCCGGTACATTCCAGCCTGTAACAGAGACCTTTAATCCCTCCTGCCCGGACCTAGGCTCATATTCCAAGCTGATCTTTTTCTGTTCGCCCGCCAACACCGAAATATAATTATCAGAATAAAACACCGGCAGGATCCGCTTGTGCGTAGATCCATCAACCAGCGAAATCCGGTTAAAAAACGCCAAGGGCCCCGTGGACGGATTGGTTAAGGTCACTTCCACCTGTCCCGCTCCTGTTCTTTTCGCAGTAATCTGTAAAGCCGCTTTGTCCATCTTCTCCAATCCGGAGTATCTTCCTTTTGCATCTGCTATCCAGTACAAATTCTCACTGAGCGGCTTCTTGTTCTTGTCCAGGATCTGCAGCTGCAGGAACACCCCTTTATCCGCAGCCCGTTTGTCGACAATACCTTTTACGCTCAAATAATCTTTAACCGAAGTTGGCTGGATTTCCACAAAAACCTGGGTTAACAGGCTATCTGCTCCTTTCATATCGATGGTTTTAGCCACGATCATCAGATCCCGCTTGGTTTCAAAGGTATTGTTCACGATAGAGACCATACCGTTAACCGGGTTATACATGATGTGCAGTGGCTCCCCACCCGCATGCAGGCCATACAACCCGGCGTTCGGGTCCATGTAGTAGTCATACATCTGCCCGCGCATGGCCGTCCAGGGGTTCTGTGTCTTCCAAATGATCGTACCCGTGTACCAGCTCCACATATGTGCACTGAACCCTTCCATCAATGCCCGGTACTGGTCATAGTTAACCAACTGCGCCTTGCTTGCAAAATCCCTTGCATCCTTCGCTTTACCGTAAGCATCTACGTAGCCATCATAGGCGATGTATTTATGGTAATCCCATACCGAATCCACAACACTGCTTTTTTGGTCTGCATCATATTGGGGGGCAATCAGGTTCTTCTCCGGGATAAAACGTTGCAGCGATTCATAGTCGCTTAGGCCAACCGAACCGACTTCGGAGTTAAAAGGAAAGGTACGCTCCTGCCAGAAAGTGGCGGGCGACTGGATCCCATAGGGCCCGTCGCCATTACCGCCCAGGGTATTCAGCGACATCTGGTCGGAATTCGAGTAATCCACAAACCAACGGGTACCATCCAGTTTGGGTAGAATTGTATCGCGTACGGCAGTTAAAATATCCTCGGGTGGGGTGATCTCATTTCCGCCACACCAGATGGCCAGTGACGGGTGATTACGCACCAGCTTGATTTGATCGGCAACAGACTTCAGGAACAAGCCATGATCATCCGGGTATTTGCGGCGCGTCCATTGGTCGTCGGCCTTATTCGGGTCCAACCACTTGCCATTCGCATCACCAGAGATCCAGAAGTCCTGAAAGACCAGCATACCATACTTATCGCATGCCTGGTAGAACTCGGGGCGTTCCACAAGGGCACCGCCCCATACGCGGATCAGGTTCAGGTTCATATCCCGGTGAAACCGCACTTCCGCATCATACCGGGCATCGGAAAACCGGAGCATGGCATCTGAGATGATCCAGTTGCCGCCCTTAATAAAGATCTTTTGACCATTCACTTCCACCTGCCTACTTTGGGTTTGGTTATTCCAGCTTGTCGATATCTGGCGCACCCCTACCGAGACAGTTTTCTTGTCGGATACCTGATTTGCACCCACCAGGAACCGCATTTGTAAGTTATAGAGGTTCTGCGGGCCATATCCGGCAGGCCACCAAAGCTTCGGCTGCTTTAACGTGAGCTCCGGCAGGGCAACCGCTGTAGAAGACTTAGCCGCCAATGTGATTTTCTTAGAGACCGTCTGACCATCCAGAACATACTGTAAAGTACCCGTTACCGGACTGCTGCCCGGATTCTCCAGCTCCGCCGAGGCCTTAATCAGAGCCGGCTGCTGAGGTCCGGTAACCTGACGTTTTCCCGGTACAATGGTAATCACGTGGGGATCCAGGATTCGAACCCGACCTGTTTTTTCAATGGTAACCTTATCCCAAATGCCTGTGTTCCGGTCGCGCATAGGCTGGATCCAGTCCCACCCCGCCGTATATTGCAGCCCAACATTCTTTGCCAGTCGCCCGTCTCCACCCTGGCCACCATTTGGGTTGCCAACCGGATCCGGTGGATAGACCAGAACGGCCAGGCGGTTTTTACCGGTTCGATCCAGCAAAGAGGTGATGTTGTAGCTTTGACGCAGAAACATGCCGGTATGTGTCTGGGCATTTACTTTCTTTCCGTTCAAAAAGATCTCACAGCGGTAATTTACCCCGCGAAAATTCAGGTACACCTGGTTACCGGCAAGGGGCTGCACCTCCTGGAAGTCTTTTACAAACCAGTAGGTATAATATTCCGGCCCGGTGCTGTAAATATCCTTGATGTGCTCATTGTTCATCCCATAAAAGGGATCTGGAACACGCTTGTTGTTCAGCAAGGTAGTGAGTACAGTACCAGGAACCGTAGCCGGCATCCAGCCGGATGTTGTGAAACTGCGATGGGAAATTACGGCACCCGTTTCTTTGACGCTGCCGATGGGCGCGCAGGTCCAGCCGGTATTCAGTTCATAGACGCTTTGGGCATGCAGACTTGAAGTCAGACCAATAAAAAATGCAAGACCGGTTAGCCGGAGTTTGAGGTTCAAAAAAAATTTAAAATAGTTCAATGTTTTTCCAGTTTTAATGGGTTGCAGCCCGGAAGCACAAAACGCAGGTTGGTACTTCCTGAAGCCTGTGCTAAAATTAGATAATTCCAGAGGATATTCTTTAGAAATGACGTACAGCAACTAAAAATGCACGCTGATAAGCACCACCCCTGAGGCAAATGGTTAGTGGGGTTTGGGCAGGTTCGAGACTTCCGGGGCATCGCTCCGGCATCTCTGGGGCATCGCTAGGGCACCGCTAGGGCTAAAAGCCCTTCTAATGCCCCAGGAAGGCCCCTGTGATCGCGGCGTTTTACCCCAAATATTCCGACGCATGATCCACCTTAGCGGGTGCGTTCCGGAACATTGGCCCACCTCCTTAGATGCATAGCTTGAAAGTAAAAATGAAACTCAGATGATCTCGGAAGATAAATCCTGGAAAACAATATTTTTTCCTGTTTGTAGTAAAACATAAATCCTAAATCAATAACGTACCATGGGAAAACTAAGTAATAAAACCATAGCCTTACTTGCCGCAAGCGGCTTCGAAGAGTCGGAATTAACCAGTCCGCTGGAACGATTGAAAGAAGAAGGTGCTACCGTGCACATCATCTCTGTAAAACCTGGATCCATCCAGGCCATGAAAGGCGATAAAGACTGGACCATTGAGATCCCGGTGGATAAACTCGTCTCAGATGTGAAAGCAGAGGATTATCACGGCTTAATGCTGCCGGGTGGTGTATTGAACCCCGATTCTTTAAGACAAAGTGAAGAGGCGATCAGCTTCGTTAAATCTTTCTTTGATGCCGGCAAGCCCGTTGCGGCCATTTGCCATGCACCGCAAGTGCTGATCACTGCAGGAGTTGTCGCCGGCCGTAAATTAACATCCTTTCAAACGGTTAAGGTAGACCTGGTTAATGCCGGAGCCGAATGGCTGGATGAAGAAGTGGTGGTTGACCAGGGACTGGTAACCAGTAGAAGTCCGAAAGACCTTCCTGCATTCAACGATAAGATGGTTGAAGAATTCGCAGAAGGCGTTCATGAAGGACAGCATGCCTAACCTGCTGAAAAGTAGTTATATGATAAAGGGACGCATCAAGCCGATGCGTCCCTTTATCTTTAATGCCTGATGCATATTTGTTTATGGGTTTGTGGACCACAATCCGGCTTCTTTTACAAAAACCCTGCGGTTCAGCTTCAGCTGAGCGACGATCAGTTCTGCAAAATCCTCCGCCTGCATCACGCGCTCAGGATTACCATCTGTTAACTTCAGATCTTTCGCCATATCTGTGGCTACGGTACTTGGCAGCATCGTGCTCACACGAATATTGTCTTTACGGACTTCCTGCATCAGGGATTCCGACATACCGATCAAAGCGAACTTTGAAGCACTGTATGCGCTGGTCACCGCTGCGCCATTCTTTCCTGCTGTAGAGGAAATATTGATGATATCACCTGTCTTACGGGCTTTCATTCCCGGTAATACCGCGCGGGTCATATAGTATGGTCCGAATAGGTTTACCTTAACGATCTCTTCCCAACGGGATGGTTCCAAGTCCAGGAAAGCACCGAAAGAAGATATTCCTGCATTGTTGATCAGAATATCTGTAGCACCCAACTCCCCTTGAACTTTCGCGACGGCCGCATTCACGTCTTCTATGCTGGAGACATCAACGGCTGCAATGCTGGTTTTTACGCCATATGGCTTTAGCTCTTCTGCAACTTTCTGCAGATCCGATTCTGTACGGGCTAGAAGTCCGATATTCACGCCCTCTTGTGCAAGCGCGATGGCGATTGCACGTCCGATACCTTTACCGGCACCTGTTATGATTGCATTTTTTCCTTGTAATGATTCCATATTCCTTTGTATTTACGGGGCAAAAATAGAAAATTCTTTAGGCGGCAGCCGCAGCAGATTGCGATATGAAAGCAATAATCATCGGGCAGTGTTAAAAGTCGAGGTAAAAATAAAAGCCTGTAAACATTGCTGCTTACAGGCTTTCCTATTCATTTACACGGTTAAACCATGTGCTATTTGCTATTGGTAGTTTTTAGCATTGATCTTACGTGCGTTCTCATTCAAGTGAATCTTACGTAAACGCATGCTCAACGGGGTAACCTCGATGTACTCATCAGCCTGGATGTATTCCATAGCTTCCTCTAACGAGAATTTGATAGCCGGAGCAATACGGGTGTTGTCATCTGTACCGGAAGCGCGCATGTTGGTCAAGGCTTTTCCTTTTACAATATTAACAACTAAGTCGTTATCACGGATGTGCTCACCAACGATCTGTCCTTCGTATACATCAACGCCCGGATCTACGAAGAAACGACCGCGATCCTGCAACTTATCAATTGAATAAGCAGTAGTCATTCCTTTTTCCATAGAAACCAATACACCGTTCAATCTTCCAGGGATTACACCTTTCCAAGGCTCATAAGCTTTGAAGCGGTGTGCCATGATGGCCTCACCTGCAGTTGCAGTCAATACGTTATTTCTTAGTCCGATAATACCACGAGCAGGAATATCAAATTCCAGGTGTTGCAAATCACCTTTTGGCTCCATGATCAGCAACTCACCTTTACGTTGGGTTACCAGTTCAATTACTTTACCAGCAACATCACCCGGTACGTCAACGATCAAAGTCTCAACCGGCTCACATTTTTTACCGTCAATTTCTTTAACAATAACCTGTGGCTGACCAACCTGGATCTCGTAACCTTCACGACGCATGGTTTCGATCAAAACGGATAAATGCAGAATACCCCTTCCGTATACCAGGTAAGCATCAGGAGATTCGGTCTCCACAACTTTCAAGGCTAAGTTCTTCTCCATCTCTTTGTACAAACGCTCTCTGATACGTTGAGAGGTAACGAATTTACCCTCTTTACCAAAGAATGGTGAGTTATTGATGGTGAACAACATGTTCATTGTAGGCTCATCAATACTGATAACAGGCAATTGTTCCGGTGTATCGAAATCAGCGATGGTATCACCAATATCGAATCCGTCAATACCTACTACGGCACAGATATCACCTGATTTTACTTCTGTAGCTCTGATCTTACCCAGACCTTCAAAAGTATATAGTTCTTTTACTCTGGATTTAACCATTTTACCATCACGTTTGATCAACGTTACCGGCTGGTTTTCCTTGATGCTGCCACGGTGAACACGACCGATAGCGATACGACCTACGAAAGATGAATAATCTAAAGAAGTGATCTGCATTTGCAAAGTACCTTCATTGGTTGGTGCAGGTGGAATGGTTTCTACTACAGCATCCAATAAGGCAAAAATATCTGTTGTTGGCTTGGTGTAATCTGTACTCATCCATCCTTGTTTAGATGAACCATAGATCACAGGGAAGTCCAACTGGTCTTCTGTTGCCTCCAGGTTGAAGAACAATTCGAAGATCTGCTCGTAAACCTCTTCAGGGCGGCAGTTTTCTTTATCTACTTTATTAACAACAACAATTGGTTTCAAACCTAAAGCCAAAGCTTTTTGCGTTACGAAACGGGTTTGAGGCATTGCACCTTCAAAAGCGTCACACAATAACAATACACCATCGGCCATTTTCAACACCCGTTCAACCTCACCACCGAAATCCGCGTGACCAGGGGTATCCATGATGTTAATTTTAACGTCTTTATACTGAACAGAAACGTTCTTCGAAACGATAGTAATACCGCGTTCGCGTTCCAGGTCATTATTGTCAAGTATCAGGTCACCTGTTTGCTCGTTGTCGCGGAAAACAGAACAAGTGTGTAAAATCTTATCAACCAACGTGGTTTTACCGTGGTCAACGTGTGCTATAATAGCTATGTTTCTAATTTTTTGCATAAAATGCGCCTTGTAATTTGGCGCAAAGATACGCTTTTATTTTCAATATATCAGCCTATTAGATAGGGCAATATATAGAAAAATCAAAAATGCACCTTCCTTGGAAAGGCCCAGATCAGAAAGGCAGGCAGCACTTTAGACCAGGTCTCTACATCATGTTTACCACCTACCCTTTCATAATAGGTAATGTCCTGCTGCCGCTTGTAGCCTTTGCTGTAGAGCTCCTTGATCAGGTCGATCGAATCATCAATGGAGTCGATAATATAATTGTGGTTCCGGTCTTCGGTTTCATCTTCGGTTCCGGTCATGATCCAGAATTTGAGGCGGGGCTTTGCTGTGGTTTGCCGCACCACCTGGTGCATGATGCGATCTGAAGGCTGGTACCCATCATTCAGATCCTTCCGCCGCCACCAGAATGAACCGGAAAATGCCCCCACCGCATCGAATTGATCCGGGTTGTTCCAGGCGATATCAAAAGCACTCAGCCCACCCAGCGAACATCCCGCAATAACACGGGATCCCCGGATGGGTTGTTTGAGTTTCTTTTCAACCAGGGGAAGCAGCTCTGTAACGATAAAGGCGCTGTAGAGATCCGCTTTTGCGCCTCTCTTCTGAAAATCGGGAATGCCGGCGACGCCATATTCCTGCATACGCTCTCCGGTTGTCTTAATACCCACCACAACCACCGGATCGATGGAGCCGTTATTGAAGAGTTCAGTCAGCGTTTGCTGCAGTTTCAGCCCCTCGGCATCCTGCCCGTCATTGAGCAGCAGCAGGCTCAGTAGTTCGTTCCCTTTCAGTCCGGGCGGCATGTACAGCACATACTCGACCTCGCGTTTTAAATGGCTGGATCTGACGGTATTTGGCATTACAATAAATTCTGGCGGGGTCATAGCTGTTTACGTATTAGGCGCAATTCTTCTCACAAAATGTTTTCCAAAAATGGAATTCTACACAATTTTAATTCCGCTATACCAATAGCCGGTATTTATGTGGACAATTCAGTAACAAAAATGCCCGTTCCTTGTTAATGAATCAGTTCTATTCTAACTTAAAACCAGATATAGAATGCAAGAGGAATACATTAAGTGGTATAGTCCCAACCTGAACCGGGATATGGACATGCTAACCTTCGGTCACGCGGGTCAACCAGTTATATTATTTCCGACCAGTAAAGGACGCTATTACGAGAACAAAGACTTTAAGCTCATCGACAGTGCAGCCCATTATGTGAACACCGGCCGGGTGAAGATCTACTGCCCGGACAGCATTGATGAACTGAGCTTGTACAACAAGGACATTCCTCCCGCGGAGCGGATCAGAAATCATATGTGGTACGACAAGATGATCTTTGAAGAGGTGGTTTCCCGCGCCAGGTATGAAACGCACTATAATAAAATAACCATCGCGGGTTGTAGCTTTGGTGGTTACCATGCTGCAAACTTTGCATTCAGACATCCCTGGCTGGTGAACCATATGTTCAGCATGAGCGGGGCCTTTGATATTCGGGATCAGCTGGATGGCTTTTACAATGATGACGTGTACTACAACAATCCGGTGGACTTCCTGCCTAACGATAACCATTCTGCTTTATGGGAAATGGATATTGTTTTAGGTACGACCGACCGGGATATTTGCCGGGGTTACAATGAACATCTATCGGAAATACTGAGCAGAAAAGGCATTCATCATTTGCTGGACATGAAACACAATGCAGAACATGACTGGCCGGTATGGCGACAAATGTTTCCGGAATACCTATCAAGAATCTAAAAACCTATACCATAATTAAGATCAATCAACTACTATGAAAAAAATTGGAATCCTTTTCGGAAAAGAAAGATCCTTCCCTGAGGCTTTTGTGAAGCGGGTTAATGAGCTGGCCAATGGCGAGTTTGAGGCGGAGTTTGTTAACATTAACAAGATCTTTCAAGCCGAGCCATTGGATTATGCCGTAATCGTGGACCGGATCTCTCAGGGTGTTCCCTTCTACCGAGCTGCCATGAAAAACGCGGCCAGTACAGGAACAGCCGTTATAAATAACCCATTCTGGTGGAGTGCTGATGAAAAGTTCTTTAACAATGCACTGGCTGTAAAATTGGGGATCCCGGTACCTAAAACAGCATTAATCCCTTCCAGGGAGCACCCCGATGATACTTCGGAGGAATCTTTTTCCAACCTGGCCTATCCGCTGGATTGGGATTCGATCTTTGAATATACCGGCTTCCCGGCTTATATGAAACCCTTTGACGGCGGCGGCTGGAAGGATGTGTATAAGCTGAACGATAAGGAAGAATTCTTTGAGAAGCACAAGCTAACCGGACAGCATGTCATGATGCTGCAGGAGGAAATTGAGTTTGATGAGTACTATCGCTGTTATTGCATCGGTGGCAAGTATGTACGCATTATGCAATATGAACCAAGAAATGAGTTCCATTTGCGCTATGCGGTAGAAAACGCACCATCAAGCGAGGCCTTGCTGCAAAAGATCCACGATTATGTGATTACCCTAAACCAGCAGTTGGGTTACGACTTCAACACGGTTGAGTTTGCCGTGCGTGACGGTATTCCGTATGCGATTGATTTCTGCAACCCCGCTCCAGATGCGGAAGTCACCAGTGTGGGTCAGGAGAATTTCGACTGGGTAGTTGAAACGTCTGCGCAATACGCGATTGAGCGTGCACGTGCACATAAAGACGGACAGGATAACCTGACCTGGGGTGAATACGTAAAAAGCTCAGCCAAACAGGCGCCTAAGGTTAAAGCCGCTGCAGTAGACGATATTATTGATGAAGTAGCCGCTCCGGTAGAATTGGAACAGGTAAAAAAGGAACCTGCAAAGACCTCCAAAGCAAAAGCGACCAAGAAGGAAACTGGTGATTCAGATCAATCTGCGCAGGTTAAAGCAGAGAAACCTGCAGCTGCGAAAGCAAAATCTTCTAAAGCCGGGACCTCCAAAGACGTTGCCGGAGACGCAGAAGCTGCAGAACCAAAGGCCGCGAAAGCACCTGCAAAAGCTGCGAAGAAGTCTTCAGAAACAGCTAAAGAGCCCGCAAAAGCAAAAAAGACAAGCACAAAAAAATAGGGATCATTAACGCCTCCTGACATGAAAAACGAATTTACCATTGGGGTTGAAGAGGAATACATGGTTGTCGACCCGGTTACCCGGGAGTTGACCTCACATGACCAACGGATTGTTGAAGCCGCACAGAAGATCCATAAGGATCAGGTGAAAGCAGAAATGCACCAGGCTGTTGTGGAGGTCGGCACCGGTATTTGCCGGAGTACAGATCAGGCCAGGCAGGAGATTGCGCAGCTGCGGTACACCGTATCGCAGCTTGCCGGAGAACAAGGATTGCGTATCGGGGCTTCCGGTACGCACCCCTTTTCCCATTGGGAGAAGCAATTGATCACGGAGCACCCCCGATACAGTGAGATTGTGAATGAACTGCAGGAAGCTGCCCGGTCAAACTTGATTTTCGGCCTCCATGTGCATGTGGGTTTCCAGTCCAGGGAACTAGCGGTGCATATTGCCAACCAGGTCCGGTACTTTCTGCCACACGTTTTTGCATTATCGACGAACTCGCCCTTTTGGGAATCCAGGAACACGGGATACAAGTCATTTAGAACGAAAATATTTGATAAGTTTCCGAGAACCGGAATTCCTGACATATTCAATAGCATAGAGGATTATGACAATTATGTCAAACTCCTGATTAAAACGAACTGTATCGACAATGCCAAAAAGATCTGGTGGGACATCCGGGTACACCCGTTCTTTCAGACGATAGAGTTCCGGATTTGCGACTGCCCCATGCTGATTGACGAGACAATGGCGTTTACAGCACTCTTTCAGGCACTTTGCGCCAAGTTGTATAAACTGCGTTTACAGAATATGTCCTTTATAAATTATTCCCGTGCGCTGATCAATGAAAATAAATGGCGGGCAGCGCGGTATGGAATTGACGGAAACCTGATCGACTTTGGTAAGGAAATTGAAGTGAACTGCAGAAATCTGATCCTGGAACTACTTGATTTTGTTGACGATGTGGTTGACGAGCTTGGTTGCCGGGAGGATGTGAACTACGTATTGAAGATCCTGGCAAATGGTACCGGAGCAGACAGACAGTTGGCTGTTTACGAACAAACAGGTAGCTTTGAGTCGGTTGTAGATTACGTAACCAGCCAGACATTAATAGGGGCAAAATAAAAGATGAGCAGAATAAAGATGAAGGTGGCCATTATAGATATGAACAATGGCGCTGCCAACCAGGGGATGCGGGGGATACAGGAGATATTGTCGCTTTACCAACAGCACAACGATGTTGATTTTACGATTGACGTTTTTGATTTAAGACAAAAGGAAGAGATCCCGGGATTGGATTACAACATCTATTTTTCCAGCGGCGGACCGGGAAGCCCGTATGATGGCGAAGGTCAACGTTGGGAAAAACTTTTTTTCGATTTCCTGGAACAGCTGAAAAGTTTTAATGATGAAAATGAGCAGGAAAAGAAGTATTTATTTCTGATCTGCCATTCATTCCAGCTGGCCTGTATCAAATTTGGATTGGGTCATGTAACGGAAAGAATGTCGAATGCTTTTGGGATATTTCCGATCTACCTAACAGAAGCCGGGGAGCAGGACTCCATATTTGGCGACCTAACAAATCCCTTCTTTTCTGTGGATAGCCGGGACTGGCAGGTTATTGAGCCAGATGCAGAGGCTTTTGAAGCTTTCGGCGCTAAAATACTCGCACTGGAGAAAGAAAGGGAGCATGTACCACTGGAACGCTGCATGATGGCCATTCGGTTTAGCAATGAAATTATAGGCACACAGTTCCACCCCGAAGCAGATCCGGTGGGCATGAAGATGTACCTATTGAAAGACGAGAAAAAGCATTCGATCATCGGCAATCATGGGGAAGAAAAATATACCGATATGCTGGAAAGTCTGGACGACCCAGCCAGGATCCGGTTTACCCAAAGTGTGATATTGCCGAACTTTTTAAATGAAGCCGTTCAAACCTTACAAGAAGCTATTGTATGATCAAAGGATACCGGGATAACTTTAACAGCAACTTTACTGCTGAAAAATATGAAAACTTTCTCCGTGAACTGGAGGAGGGTTATCCCCCTATTCAGTTTAGAGTGGCGGAAACACCGATTTTTATTCCTGCTGAATTCCGGGACATGCTGGTTGCTGCCGGAGCGGAGATCATTGACTTTATTAAGCGGCCCGACTTTAAGCAGTTAACCGATGATGCCATTCCATTCAGATGGGAAGTGCCTTTTGAGAACACGCATCCACATTTTATTGCGCTGGACTTTGGCATCTGCAAGGATGAGCAAGGCCGGCTTTCGCCTAAGCTGATCGAAATGCAGGGTTTTCCTTCCTTGTACTTCTTCCAGATGCAGCTGGCCAATTGTTTTAAATCGGCCTATAGCTTACCGGATACGCTGACACCCTTTTTTCCGGGCATGGATCAGGGCAGTTATATCGAACTGCTGCGGAATGTCATTGTTGGCGAGCATGAGCCTAAGCATGTGGCATTGATGGATATTGATGCGCCGGATCAAAAGACAGCCATTGATTTTTACATTACGGCGAAGCACCTTGGAATTAAGATCGTCAACCTGAAAGATATTTTTAAGGTGGGCAACAAGATCTATTACAAAGAAAACGGTGTCCATGTGGAGATCAAGCGGATCTACAACCGGTTGATCTTTGATGAGGTTGCAGAAGACACCGACTTATTCAACGAGTTCTTTGATCCCCGGGATCCATCCTTGGAGCTGGAATGGGTAACGCATCCAAACTGGTTTTACCGGATCAGTAAATACACGATGCCTTTGCTGAAGAGCGACTATATTCCGGAGACCTTATTTTTAAACCAGATAGAGACCTTACCGGAGAACCTGGAAGATTACGTCTTAAAACCGCTGTTCTCCTTTGCAGGGATCGGCGTGAAGATAGATGTCACCAGGCACGATATCGAGCAGATCGTAGATCCGCAGAACTGGATCCTGCAAAAGAAGGTAAACTATGAGCCTGTGGTGATGTCCCCCAGTGGTGGTGTGAAAGCGGAAATCCGTTTGTTGTACGTTTGGGCCGACGGAGAAGAGCCGCGGTTATGCATCAATCTGGCGAGATTGAGTCGGGGTAAGATGATCGGTGTGCGTTACAACAAAGATTTTGATTGGGTGGGCGGCACGGTGGGCTTGATGGAACCTTAATATTACATTCGTTAGACCCTGGCCGGCAGATGAATAATTAATTTTGTGTTATGGATATTCAAATTCTATTGGTTATCGCACTTTTTGCCGGAGCTTTATTCTATATTGGCCGGATATTATACCGGTCCATCTTTTCTGCAAAAAAACCTGGATGTGGATCTAGCTGCAAGTGCGGCATAGATTTCTCCAATATTGATGTCGAAAAGAAATAGAATACACCTATTATGCTTGATAAGTTCAAAAACTACCTAAATGAACGTCTGCCTATGACGGACGAGCAATTTGAACGTATTTCTGGCAACCTCAAAGTAAAAACCTTTCAAAAGAACGAGATTATACTCTCTCCCGGAGAGATGTGTACACGAACTTACTTCGTACTGGATGGTCTGATGCGCAGTTATTCTGCAGACAGCAAAGGCAAGGTTCACATCATCCAGTTTGCTCCGGAACATTGGTGGATCTCTGAACGAAACACCCTATTTAATGAAGCTTCGGAGTTCACGATTGACGCGATTGAAACCACCACGGCGGTGATCATTCCGAAAGACTACTTCTTGCTGGCTTCCCAATATGTACCCGGTTTTGAGACGCTTAATAGCAACATGCTGAATAACGCGATCCGTTTCATGCATAAGCGGATCAACATGCTCTTGAGTGCCACGGCTGAGGAGCGTTACCTGGATTTCATTAAGTTGTATCCAAATCTAACCTTACGGGTACCACAATGGATGATTGCCTCTTATTTAGGCATCACGCCGGAGTCGCTGAGCCGCGTTCGTAAAGATTTGGCCAGCAAGCACTTCAAACCCTAACTTCTCTCGTTTTAAAGTCAATTTTCTTATCATACATCAATGTTCGCGTAACTCTGCCGCAGTACCTTTGTTATATAATTTTTAACCTAAAACAAAGAACGATATGGCAACTACAAAATGGACTCTAGATCCAACCCACAGCGAATTACAGTTTAAAGTAAAACACTTGATGATCACAACCGTGACCGGCAGCTTTACCAATTTTACAGCAGAGCTGGAAAGTGATTCTGATGACTTTGAAAATGGAAAAGCGAGCTTCCAGGCAGAAGTTGCTTCCATTCATACGGCGAATGCAGACCGGGATAAACACCTGGTTACCGGAGATTTCTTTGATGCTGAAAACTACCCCACCATTTCATTTGAATCGACACAGTTGGCTAAAGTTGGTGGTGATCATAAGCTTCATGGTAACCTGACCATTAAAGGCATTACCAAACC
>Ga0157371_10003207_pt1 | contig 15027 bp, 12 predicted proteins | sample C45metaG_FD_113462 | JGI IMG/M metagenome (GOLD analysis project Ga0157371, IMG submission 113462) | Corn rhizosphere microbial communities from Kellogg Biological Station, Michigan, USA - C4-5 metaG | ecosystem: Host-associated > Plants > Roots > Rhizosphere > Soil | place: USA: Michigan...
CACGCTCTACCGCTATTTCCCCAATCGTGACGCCCTCCTCAAAGCCATGGCGCTTGCCAGTATCAAGGAACTCGGGGATCGCATCGCCCATGCTGACCTCGACAACGTGCCCTTCGAGGAGGCGGTGGCACGGCTCGTCCGATGCATCGTTTCGACGGGCAGCAAGTATATCGCTGTGAGCCGGGGTGGTGCGGGGCACAGCCAAGCCTACCCCGACGTCGACGCGAAGGTGGCTGAACCCATCCGCGCCCTCTTCCGGCGCGGCCTCGCCGAAGGGGCGTTGCGCAAGGAAATTCCGGCCGATCTGCTGTTTACCCTATTCACCGGCCTCGTCCGCGGAGCACTGGACGTGCCCGCTGGACAGGCAAGGATCGAGGAGACCGCGGCCTCGATCACTGCCCTCTTCCTGCATGGGGCGACCAACGTCCAGCGCAGCCCGTAAACTGGAGCGTCGTTCCATACTCCAGGGTATTAAGCGCATATTTACCTCGGTGTTGCAGAACAGAGCCGGAACATCTATAGATCGTTCAGCCTTTGTTCTGATTCCCCAAGGGGGCCGCACATGCTCACACGCAAGCAGCACGAACTCCTCATGTTCATCCATGACCGCATGAAGGAGAGCGGCATTCCCCCATCCTTCGACGAGATGAAGGACGCGCTCGACCTGCGGTCGAAATCCGGCATCCACCGGCTGATCACCGCGCTCGAGGAGCGCGGTTTCATCCGCCGGCTGCCGAACCGGGCACGGGCGCTGGAAGTGATCAAGCTGCCCGATTCGATGAATCCCTCACTCGGCGGCCGCAAGGCGCGGTTCGAGCCGAACGTCATCGAGGGAAACCTTGGGCGTGTGGCTGCGCCGCCCTCGCGCAGCGCACCACAGATGCCGGGCATGTCCGATGTCGGCCGGCCGGTGACCATCCCCGTCATGGGCCGCATCGCGGCGGGTACCCCGATTGCGGCGATCGAAACGCAGAGTCACACCATCGTCGTGCCCCCGGAAATGCTGGGTGGTGGTGAACACTTTGCATTGGAAGTGCGCGGTGACTCGATGATCGAGGCCGGCATCTTCGATGGCGACACCGTTGTCATCAAGAAGCAGGATACCGCCGCGACCGGCGAAATCATCGTGGCTCTCGTCGACGACGAGGAGGCAACGCTGAAGCGATTGCGCCGCCGCGGCAACTCCGTGGCCCTCGAAGCCGCTAATCCCGCCTACGAGACTCGCATCTTCCCGCCAGACCGCGTGAAGGTGCAGGGTCGGCTCGTCGGGCTGCTCCGGAAGTACTAGGCTGTCTGACAGCTTGCGCGATGAGTAGTCGATTTTCGCAAGCTTTTGCGAAGATCTTACTCCCGCTTGTCTGCCTCGTGCTCTAGGGTCGCGCCGGCATCGACGGAGCGAGGCGTGGCGACGACAGAGTGGGTGGCGGTCGACTGGGGAACATCCAACCTCAGGGCCTGGGGGATCGGCGCCGATGGCGCCCAGACCTTTGCGGTGTCCTCGGACAAAGGCATGGGTAAGCTGAGCCAGCCGGAATTCCCGGGGGTGCTGGATGCGGTCATCGGGGAGAAGGTCCGCGGGGCAACGGATGTCGTCATCTGCGGCATGGCCGGCGCTCGCCAGGGATGGATGGAAGCCCCCTATCTCAATACCCCGGCCGATCTCACGGCGCTGCTCGCAAGCGCGGTCAGCCCGGGCGGCGCCTCAGCAAACCTCCGTCCTCGAATCTTGCCGGGCGTCTGCCAGCGGACCCAGGGCCAGGAAGACGTCATGCGCGGCGAAGAAACCCAGCTCCTGGGCCTGCTGCACCTGCGCCCCGGTTTCGATGGCGCCGTCATCCTGCCTGGCACGCACTCCAAATGGGTCGAGTTGCGCGGGGGGCGCATTGTTCGCTTCCAGTCGGCGATGACCGGCGAGATGTACGAGGTGCTCTCGCAGCATTCGGTGCTTCGGCATTCCTTTGCCGGCGAAACCAACGGGCCGGAGACGGAAGCCGGTGTCGCCGAAGGTCTGGCTGCCGGTCTCGAGCACCCCGAGTTGCTCTCGTCGCTCGCATTTCGCACCCGCTCGGCACTGCTGCTCTCGAAGAAGGGGGCGGACTGGTGCTCGGGCTATCTGTCCGGACTTCTCGTCGGGACCGAAATCGGCGGGCATCGCGATTGGCTCGCGAGCGGACAGCCGGTGCCGCTGATCGGCTCGGCCCGGTTCGGCCGGCTCTACGGCGCCGCTCTCAAGCAAATCGGTGTCGAAAGTTTCGCGCTCGACGCCACGGAAGCCACCATCGCCGGATTGAAAGCTGCACGCGCCCAATGACCAATCACCGTCAGATCATCGCCATTCTCCGTGGCGTCACCACGCCGGATGTCATTCCCATCTGCGATGTGCTGGTTTCGGCCGGCATCAGCCTGATCGAGGTGCCGCTCAACTCCCCAACGCCCTTTGCGTCGATCGAGGTCGCATCGAAAGCCCTGGCGGGTCGGGCTGACGTCGGTGCCGGCACGGTGCTGACCATCGAGGATGCCGAGGCGGTGAAGGCCGCAGGCGGCGTGCTGGTGGTCTCGCCCGACACAAATGAGGACGTCATCCGGCGCACCCGCGCGCTCGATATGGCGTCCTATCCCGGCGTGTTCACGCCCACCGACGCGTTCCGCGCCATCCGCGCAGGCGCCACCGGACTCAAATTCTTTCCCGCCGAGGTGCTCGGTCCCAAAGGCATCAGAGCCATGAAGGCGGTGCTGCCCGCGGACGTGCCGCTGTTTGCCGTCGGCGGCGCCAATCCCGATAATTTCCGGGAGTATTTCGATGCGGGGTGTGCAGGGTTTGGGCTCGGCAGCTATATCTTCAAGCCGGGCATGAGCCTCAACGAAATCGAATCACGCGCCCAGGCGGCCGTGCGCGCCTATGACGAAGGACTGGATCGATGAAGGATACCGCTGAGCTGTTTGTCGATAGCCGCTGCGAGCTCGGCGAAGGCATCTTCTGGCACCCGCTGGTCGAGCGCGTGTTCTGGTTCGACATCCTCAACAAGACGCTGTTTTCGGCGACGGCGGGCGGCATCATGGTCGACCGGTTCACCTTCGAGGCAACCGTGACCGCTGCGGGCGTGATCGACGCCGACAATCTGGCGATCGCCTCGGCGGCGGGGATCTTTCGGCTGAACTTGTCGACCGATTCTCGCGAACTGCTCGTGGCACTCGATCCTGACAGTACGACGGTGCGAAGCAATGATGGGCGCGTCGGCCCATCGGGCGCCTTCTGGATCGGCACGATGGGCCTCAAGGACCCTGCCAAGGTGGCAGCCGGTTCACTCTATTCCGTCCGGGATGGTGTTTCGACCAAGCTCCTGAGCGACATTCACATCCCGAACGCCACCTGCTTTTCGCCCGACGGCGGCACGGCCTATTTCACCGATGGCGTGACCCGCACCATCCGCAAGGTCTCGATCGATAAGCAGACCGGTCTGCCCAACGGTGCGTGGCAGGATTTTGCCAAGGTGCAGCCGCCGGCTGAGCCGGACGGCGCCGTGGTCGATGCCGAGGGCTTTGTCTGGAATGCCCAGTGGGGCGCTGGATCGGTGATCCGCTTTGCCCCGGATGGGCGTGTTGACCGCGTCGTGAAGGTGCCGGTGAGCAGGCCAACCTGCCCTGCCCTCGGCGGCAAGGATCTCAAGACGCTGTACATCACCTCGGCCCGCGAGGGGCTCACCGCCGAGCAACTGGCGCAGGAGCCACTGGCGGGCGGCGTCTTCGCCATCGATGTCGACGTTCCGGGCCAGCCCGAAAATCTTGCCCGGCTCTAGGGCTTGATGCGCCACGGGTGATCGAGGCCGCCGATCGCCCCGCGGACCTCGAACGACTTTGCGACGGCGTTCCAGCGCAGCCAATGCACGCCATGATCGGTGAGCGCGGGGCCATCGATGACGGCATTGGCGCTGCACCACGTCGGAGCGGTCAGGCGCGTCACGATCAGGTCCGTGCTCGCGCATTCGTCGGCAAAGCCCGCCGGGTCCTTCACGATCGCGTAACTGAAGCCGGCGGAACTGGTGCCGATGCACGCGATTGAATCGCAGCTCTCGGCCGCCTGGGTTTGCATCGGATCGCCATAGGTCGAGCGCCAGACGTCGAGCCCGAAGCTTTTGGCCTTTCCGGCCGCACGCTCGAGGCCGGTCGGCCCGCGGACGACCATCGCCTGCGTGGTGTCCGAGATCAGTGCATCCGGCGGCCGGTCAATGCAGAACAGCGCCACCAGCGGCAAGGCTACGACCGGACCGAGCAGCCGCCAGCGGTCCTTGAAGAATGCGAACCAGCAGAGAGCGGCCAGCCCGACAAGCAGCGCCCACGGCGTCAGCAGAGGGGCCGCACGCAGATGCGTGCTCCAGCCAGCGACGAGATGCGCCATATCCAGCATCCGGTCGATCGACCAGCCCATGGCGCGCAGCGGCGCCTCCTCAAGTCCGAAGGGCATCAGCAGCACGGCGATCGCCGCTGCCGGCATCATGATGAAGCCCACAAGTGGCAGCGTCGCGAGGTTGCCGACGACGCCGAGCGGCGAGGTCTGCTGGAAATGATAGACCGAAAACAGCACCGTGGCCGCGCCGGCGATCAGGCTCGTGATCACGATGCCCCTGCCATAGGCCCAGACATGGCTGAGGAAGCTGGCGTTCCTTGCCCGCTCCACCCTGAGATTTTCGTACGCGCCGACCAGCGCCACGACGGCGGCGAAACTGAGCTGGAAGCTCGGGCGGAACACACTCGACGGATCGGTGGCAATCACGATCAGGCCCGCGAGCGCGACGTTGCGCATGGTGATGGCGCGGCGTCCGACCAGCACGGCGCCGAAGACCAGCAGGATCATCAGCGTCGAGCGCAAGGCCGCGACGTTGCCGCCGGAGATGCCGTAGTAGAACAGCGCCGAGAGCATACCGCCGGCCGCCGCGACCCGCTTGACCGAAACATACCGGCCGAGGCCGGTAAACCCCGCGAGGAGCAGCCGCAACACCCAGAAGACCCCACCGGCGACGATCGTCAGGTGGAGCCCGGAGACCGACAGCACATGCGCTATGCCGGCCGTGGCCATGGCGGTGCGAGCATCGTCGGTCACTTCGCTCTGGTCGCCGTTGATGATCGCGCGGGCCACGCCCCCCGACGGCTCGGGCAGCACGGCATCGATCTTCGCTGCAATGCCTTGCCGGATGCTGTCGATCAGCCGGGCAGGCTCCGATGGATTGCCCGAGGAAACGAGGGCCGGCGGCTTGATGGAATTGCCATAGGCGCCGATGCCATCGAAATAGGAATGGAACTGTGTGTCGAACCCGCCCGGATAGACGGGGCCCGGCACCGGTGCGAAACGAAAGCGCCCCTCGATGACATCCCCGGGCGCCAGCGTTGGCCCGCCTTTTACCAGCAGGCGCGCTCGCCGCACCGGAAGCGGCCGGTCGCCGTGGGTGGGGGCGATCACGGAAACGATAACCCGCTCTGCACCCGGAGTTCCGCTCACGATTTCGTCGACCTGCGCTCGGTAGCTGCCATATATCGGCCGGTCGAGCATCGGTGTGCCCAACAGCGCGCCATGGATCGGAAACAGGCAAAAGCCCAGCCAGAAGGCGGCCAGACAGGCGACCAAGCGGATGGCGGCGAGCGATGCGCTGGCAATCAGACCAAGTACGGCGATGACGATGCTACCGAAGATCAGGGCCGCCGGCGACAAATCCTCGGGCAGCTCGAAACACGCGATAAGGCCAGCGATCATCGCGAAGGGAAGAAGCACGATCAGGCGCCGGCCTTCGAGCGCAGCGCCAAGGCTCGACAGCAGTCCGTGGGGCCGCCCGGCGGCGCGGCCGACGGCGACCGCAGCAGGCGGCGGGGCTGATTTGAGCCGCGGCGCCGGTGCGACAAGATCGCCGGTTTCGAGGGTGTCCGCCATGAGCCCCCTCGCCCTTGCGATCCCCAAGGGCCATGCTACACACGGCGCCCGTTAGCCGCCAAGGATCCTGATGCCTCAGCCTGGAAAGACCGTCGTTACCCGTTTTGCGCCGTCGCCGACCGGCTACCTGCACATCGGCAGCGCTCGAACTGCGCTGTTCTCGTGGGCGTATGCGCGCCACCAGCGGGGCAAGTTCCTGCTGCGCATCGAGGATACCGACCGCGAGCGATCGACAGAGGCGGCGGTCCAGGCAATCTACGACGGGCTCCGTTGGCTGGGCCTGAACTGGGATGGTGAGCCCACGCTGCAGTTTTCCCGCGCCAACCGGCACGCCGAGATCGCCAACGAGCTCCTGGCCCGGGGCCAGGCCTATTACTGCTACTGTTCCCCCGAGGAACTGGCCGAGATGCGGGAGACGGCGCGCGCCAAGGGCCTTCCCCCCCGCTACAACGGCTACTGGCGCGACCGCGACCCGTCTGAAGCGCCCAAAGGCGTCGCGCCGGTCATTCGCATCAAGGCGCCGCTGTCGGGCGAGATCGTCGTCCACGACCACGTGCAGGGTGAGGTCGTGTTCAAGACCGAAAACCTGGATGACTTCATCATCCTGCGCTCGGACCGCACGCCGACCTACATGCTGGCCGTTGTCGTCGACGATCACGACATGGGCGTCACCCACATCATCCGCGGCGACGACCATCTGACCAACGCGGCGCGCCAGATCATCATCTACAACGGGATGGGCTGGGACGTGCCCGAGATGGCGCATATCCCGCTGATCCACGGGCCGGACGGCGCCAAACTGAGCAAGCGCCATGGCGCGCTCGGCGTCGGCGCTTACCGGCAGATGGGCTACCTGCCCGAGGCGATGCTCAACTATCTCGCCCGCCTCGGCTGGAGCCATGGCGACGACGAGCTGTTCTCGGTCGAGCAGATGATCGAGTGGTTCTCGCTCGAAGGCCTCAACAAGGGCGCTGCGCGCTTCGATTTCGTGAAGCTCGAGAACGTCAACGGCCACTATATCCGCGAGAGCCAGCCGGCCCACCTTTATGGCGTAATGGTCGACACGGCCAAGGAGATCGGCCGCGACCGCGATCACGCCGGGCTCGTGGACAACGAGGCGACCGTGCTCGCCGCCCTGCCCGAGCTGCAACCCCGCGCCAAGACGGTACTCGAGCTCATCGATCTCGCCCAGTTCATCTACGCCGTCCGACCCATCGAGATCGACAGCAGCGCCAGCGAGCAGCTCACCACCGACGCGCGCGCGATGCTGGCCGGTGCGAAGACCGTTCTAGAGCAGCTTTCCGACTGGACGGTGCCGGCGATTGACGCGGCGATCCGTGCCTTCGCCGAGGCACGCAGCCTGAAACTGGGCAAGGTGGCCCAGCCGCTCCGTGCTGCCCTTACCGGCCGCACCGTTTCGCCGGGCATTTTCGAGGTCATGGTGCTGATCGGTAAGGCCGAAAGCCTCGCACGCATTGGTGATCAGGCGATCGCCTAAACGCCCCGCAAATAGGTCAGCGATGTTCACCCATCTGTTGCAGGGATAGGCCAAATACCCTATGCCATCTGACATCTTTCCCTGCCACGTTTTCGACTCCGGCACGTTCCCTCCATCCGCCGGCGCCGCTAGGAGAATGTGAATGCCCGAAACCAAAGCCAAACTTTCGATCGGTGACAAATCCTATGAGTTTCCGATCCTTACGGGCACCGTCGGTCCGCAGGTGATCGACATCCGGGCGCTCTACGGGCAGACCGGCATGTTCACCTACGATCCCGGCTTCACCTCGACGGCGGCGACCGACAGCACCATCACCTATATCGATGGCGACAAGGGCGAACTGATGTATCGGGGCTACCCGATCGACCAGCTGGCCGAAAAATCCAACTTCCTCGAGGTCTGCTACCTGCTGCTCTACGGCGAGCTTCCCGACAAGGCGCAGCTCAAGGACTTCGACCAGCGCGTCACCAAGCACACGATGCTGCACGAGCAGATGCACCTGTTCTTCCGCGGCTTCCGCCGCGACGCCCATCCGATGGCGGTGGTCTGCGGTGTGGTCGGCGCCCTCGCCGCGTTCTATCACGACTCGACCGACATCACCGACCCCGTGCAGCGCGAAATCGCCTCGATCAGGCTGATCGCGAAGATTCCGACGATCGTTGCCATGGCCTACAAGTACTCGGTCGGTCAGCCGTTCGTGTACCCCAGGAACGACCTCGACTACGCCAGCAACTTCCTCAACATGTGCTTCTCGGTGCCGGCCGAGGAGTACAAGGTCAATCCGGTCATCGCCCGGGCGATGGACCTGATCTTCATCCTGCACGCCGATCACGAGCAGAACGCCTCGACCTCGACGGTACGCCTCGCCGGCTCGTCGGATGCCAATCCTTTCGCCTGCATCGCGGCGGGCGTGGCCTGCCTCTGGGGCCCGGCGCATGGCGGCGCCAACGAGGCGGCGCTCAACATGCTCAAGCAGATCGGCACGCCCGACAAGATTCCTGAATTCATCGACCGGGTGAAGGACAAGTCCTCAGGCATACGCCTCATGGGCTTCGGTCACCGCGTCTACAAGAACTACGACCCGCGCGCCAAGGTCATGCAGGAAACCTGCAAGCGGGTGCTCGAGGAGCTCGGCGTCGAGAACAACCCGCTGCTGCAGGTGGCGCAGCAGCTCGAGCACATCGCGCTCACCGACGACTATTTCATCTCGCGCAAGCTCTACCCGAACGTCGATTTTTACTCGGGCATCATCCTCGAGGCGATCGGCTTCCCGACCTCGATGTTCACCGCCATCTTTGCCCTGAGCAGGACCGTCGGCTGGATCGCGCAGTGGAAGGAAATGATCGCCGACCCGCAGAAGAAGATCGGCCGCCCGCGGCAGCTCTACCACGGCTCGCCGGCGCGCGATTACGTACCGCTGTCGGCACGCAAATGAGCGAGGACGCGCTCCGCCGGATCCGTCAGGGGCGCCTCGGGCGCCCCTTTCTCCATGCCCGCCCGGATGCGGGCGAAGCCGGCCCGCTGCACGTCGATTTTGCTGTCGTTCGCCAGGAGCTCCTCGAGCGTGGTCACCACGTCCATGGCGCGTGGCTTTAGGTCCAGGATTTCGGGCACCAGAGCGCTGCCGTAGAGAATGTTGGGCAGCGAGGCGAAGCGCACCTTGTACTTGAGGGCCCGGCTCGCCTGCGCACGCTCGGCGACATAGGTCGTGACCATCGGCGTACCGGATAGCGCGAGCTCGAGAGTCACCGTGCCGGTGACAGCAACGGCGGCGACCGCCTCGGCGAATGCCTTCCACTTTGCACTGGTGGAACTCGTCACGAACACCGGCACGTCCCACGTCCGCACCACGTCGAGCACCCGCTCCTCCTCGGCCTTGGGCGTCGGCAAGACGAAATCGGTGATCCGCGGGTGCTTGCGCAGCGTCGTCGCCACCACCTCCATGACAGGGAGATGGCGCCGCAACTCGCCCGGCCGGCTGCCCGGCAGCAGCAGCAGCGGGCCCTTCTCGGGCTGGGTCGCGCGGAGCGACGTATGCCCTAGCGCCGGATGCCCGACATAGGTGGTGAGCGGCCCGTCGAGCTTGCGCATCACGGCGGGCTCGAATGGCAGCACCGCGAGGACCTCGTTGAATAGCGGCTTCAGTGTCGGCGCGCGCTCGGGCTTCCAGGCCCACACGGCGGGAGAGACGTAAAGGATGATCTGCCCGGCGTATCCAGCCTGGCGCAGCCGCTGTGCGACCATCTGGCAGAACACCTGGGAGTCGATAAGGACCAGAACGTCGGGCCTGGCCTCGAGGATGGCGTTCGCGGTCTGCCGGATGCGCCACAGCAACAGCGGCGCCCGCATCAGCACGTCCTTGACGCCCATCACGGAGAGATCGCTCATCGGGTAGAGCGACCGGAGGCCCTCGCCTTGTAACGCATCGCCGCCGACGCCGCTGAGTTGAACCTGGCGGTGCGTCCGAAGACGCCGCACCAGGTCGGCGCCGATCCGATCGCCGGACGGCTCGCCGGCCACGATGAAAAGCCGGATCGGATCAGCCATGCTTCAATCCGACGACCGTGATGCCGCGGGTGTCCGCCTCGCGCTCGATGGCGGCGCGATCGAGCAGAAGTGTGTTGCGGGCTTCGAGGACCACCACCGACACGCCGGCCGCCGCCGCGTTGACCACAGTGTTCGAACCAATGGCCGGTAAATCGACAAAACTCGGCTGCTTCGGCTTTTTGGCCTTGGCCAGGATCAGTGGGAGACCGCTGTTGCCGGCAAGCCCTCGCGCGCGAAGTTCGGCGGCACGGAGCAGCAGTGCATCGGTGCCGCCGGTGTCCTCGGCCGCGATCGGCCGATTGCCGGACACGATCACCGACTGGCCGAGGTCGACAGCGCCGACGGCGCGGGCAACCGCGAGCGCGCGCTGCGCTGACGCGGTCAACGCCGGATCGAGCGGCGGACCGGCGATATGTCCTTCGGGCGCCAGCAGGTCCGGCGCGATCTCGTGGACACCCACGAGCTTGATGCGGTTTACGCGGCAGAACATGAGGATCATGCCCGCGAGCCCGATATCTCCGGCCACGCGCGCCACCTTGCCGGCAAGACCGAAAGCCTTGGCGATGCCCTCACGCTCGGCGTCGGAGATGTGGACGCCGCCCGCCATCACCAGATGCGTGGTCTTGTGCGCCTTGACCGCCGCGATCAGCTCGGAGGCCTGGGCGAGCGTCAGATGCGTGGCCCCATCGAGGTCGCCGCGGCCGACGATGTCGATCACCTCCAAGGTGTCGCCACGCTGCCGCACCGCCGCTGCAACCAGCGGGGCAAGCAGGCCTGACCCTGCGATGAGGGTCACCCGGCGCATGTCACTCGTCGTCGTGCCCGTTCCTGGGCAGGGTCAGCGGATGGTCCTTGGCTTCGATGATGAATTTCACCACGTCCTGAACCAACTCGTCATTCGGGAAAATTGCGGCGGCATCGTCCACCCGCTCCCGCAGCGTGCCCTCGGACGCAAAGATCATCCGGTAGGCGGTGCGCAGATTGTGGATAGCCTCGCGGTCGAAGCCGCGGCGCTTGAGCCCGACGAGGTTGAGACCTGACAGTTCGGCCGGATTGCCCGTCGCGGTGCCATATGGAATGAGGTCGCGTTCGAGCTTGCTGAGCCCCCCGACAAAGGCGTGCGAGCCGACGCGGACGAACTGCGTGGCGCCCGAATAGCCGCTCATGATCACGTAGTCGCCAATGGTGCAGTGTCCGGCAAAAGTGACGTTGTTCGACAGCACGCAGTTATTGCCGATGTGGCAGTCATGTCCGATGTGAACGCCGATCATGATCAGGCAGCGATCGCCGATCCGGGTGACCATACCGCCCCCAGCAGTGCCAGGGCTGATCGTGACGTGCTCGCGAATGGTGGTATCCGCGCCGATCTCCAGTGTTGATGGTTCGCCGGCGTATTTGAGGTCCTGCGGCCGGTGTCCGATCGAGGCGAATGGGAAGATCTTCGAACGTGGGCCGATCCTCGTGCGCCCGGTCACGACGGCATGCGACAGCAATTCCACATTGTCGCCGAGCTCAGTGTCAGAACCGACGATGCTGTAGGGGCCGATCGTGACGCCCTCGCCGAGCCTGGCGCCCGGCTCGACAATGGCCGTCGGGTGGATGTCGGTCATCAATGGTCCCCGACCATCACCATGGCGCCGACCTCGGCCTCGGCGATCAGCGTCTCACCGACCATCGCCCGGGCCTCGTACCAACCCATGGCGCTGCGGCGGCGGATCTTCCTGATGTGGTACTCGATCACATCGCCTGGCCGGGCGGGCTTGCGGAACTTACATTTGTCGACGGTGACCATGTAGACGATGTGCTGGCCCTCGGTCTTGTCGGCGGCAATAGCAATCGCTCCGGCCGTCTGCGCCATGCCCTCGATGATCAGCACGCCGGGAAAGACCGGGTTGCCGGGGAAATGCCCCTGGAAGATCGGCTCATTGACGCTGACGTTCTTGATGCCGATGGCGGAATTGTCGCCGTCAACCTCGATGATCCGGTCGATCATCAGGAAGGGGTAGCGATGCGGCAGGCATTTGAGGATAGCATCGATATCCATCGTCTCAAGCGTGCGCGTGGCCGTTTCCGGCGTTGCCTCGGTCCTAGCGTCCACTTTCGCCCCTTTTGTTCAAGCGCCTGAGCGTGGCGACTTCGCGCCGCCAGTTGCGTACATCCTGCGCCGGAAAACCCGCCAGCCCCGACCCGGGCGGGAAGCTCTTGGTCACAGCCGAGCCGGCAGCCAAAACACTGCCCCGGCCAATGGTCAAGTGGCCACTGGTGGTGGCGCGAGCGCCCATCATGACGCTGTCTTCGAGCACGGTGGACCCCGCAAGCCCCGACATCCCGGCAATCAAGCAGTTCCGGCCAATCCGGCAATTATGGCCGATCTGCACGAGGTTATCGATCTTGGTGCCCTCGCCGATCACCGTGTCGCCCAGGGCGCCGCGATCAACCGCCGAATTGGCGCCGATCTCGACCCGGTCCTGAATGATGACACGGCCAAGCTGCGGAATCTTGCGATTGGTGATGCCGTGGTCGAGCCAGCCGAAGCCTTCCGAGCCGATCCGCGAGCCCGCATGCAGCACCACGTTGTTGCCGAGGTGCGCACACTCGATGCTGACATTGGACGCGATGGTACAGTTGCGACCGATGGTAACGCCGGCACCGACCACCGTGTTCGGGCCGATCACCGTGCCCCGGCCGATCTCGACGCCGGGGCCGAGCACGACTCCTGGACCGATGCGGACGTCGGTCTCGCTCACCGGTGGAGCGTCGTGGGGACCGAGCAGGCCGAGCACACTGGTGCGGGTGCTCTGCGGGTAAAGCCGCTCGAGGAGATCGACGAACAGCAGGTGCGGATTTCTGTGGACGATGCCGATGCTGTGCGCCGGCACATCGCTCAGAAGCTCGGCCGACACGATGACGACCCCGGCTTCGGTGTCGCGCAGGGCATCGCGGTACTGGGCCTGCGCCGCCAGAGCGAGGTGCTCGGGACCGGCAAGGGCGAGCTCCTCGGCTCCCGAGATGGTCGGGCCGTCGCCGTCGAAGGCGTCGGAGGTGACGCCCGCAGCGGCAAGCAGCGCGCCGAGCGACGCGGGTCCGGTGAAATTATGAAAGCGGGTATCGACCATGCTGAACGCTGGAATGGCAGGGGCCGCGGGCAAGCCGCCCACGGCCCCTGAATTTTTCATGCCACCTGGATCAGAGCAAGGTCTGCAGGGTCAGGCCAACATAGCTCGTCTTGTCGCCGTTCGCCTTGTTGAGCGGGAAGGCAAGATCGCCACGCAGCGGGCCGAACGGCGAGTCCCACAGGATCGAGGCGCCGATCGAGCTCTTGAGGGCCGCATCCGTGCCCGCGTCGATCGGCACACCCGAGGCGCCCGCGCCGCTGATGACCGCCGCGTCGGCCCAGACCGCGCCACGCAGGCCATAGGTCTCAGGCAGCATCGGCACCGGGAACGTGACTTCCGCGCTGGCGCCCGCATAGGCGGTATAGCCCAGGGCCTGGCCGCCACTGCGCGGCCCCATCCCCTGCACCTGGAAACCGCGGACCAGCGTCTGGCCGTAGTTGAAGGCCTCGACCGGATTGAGCCCGCCCGCACCGAAGCTGTTGATCATGCCGCCCTGGACTTCAAGGCTGCCCACCATGCCGGCATCCGGCAGGATCGGCATGAAGTAGCGCGCCTTGGCCTCGGTCTTGATGAAGTTGTAGCTCAGGCCGTCATACTGCTGGCTGAGGGTCGCATAGAGGCCCTCGGTCGGGTGCTTCTGATCGTCCAGCGTGTTGTAGGTCAGGCTGTAGCCGACCCAGGCCTTGTTGAGCACCTGCCCGTTCGTGAAGATCGGCGAGGCCGACGGGGCGATGGTGTCGCTGATCGTCGTCTGGTCGATACCGGTGAACAGTTGGGCCGTGAGATCACGCGTCACCGGCAGGCCGAAGCGGAGCTGGCCGCCCGTCGACGTGGTGCCGTAGTAGTTGTTGGCATTTTCATCGACGATGTGGTGGTACGCATCGATCCCCGACGACACCTTGAGGCCCATGAAGTAGGGCTCGGTAAAGCTGAAATCGAGCGTCTTCCCCGCCTGGCTCGCACCCAGCGATGCCTTGATGTACTGGCCGCGGCCGAGGAAGTTGCGCTCCTCGATCGAGAGCTCTCCCAGGATACCCTCTTCGGTATCGTAGCCCGCGCTGACGCCGTAGCTGCCCGTCGACTGTTCGGTCACGGCGATGTTGAGCACGACCTTGTCCGGCGCACTGCCCTGCTCCGGCGTGATGCTGACCGCCGAGAAGAAGCCGAGCGCTTGGATGTTGGTCTTGCCCTGGGCCACGAGCGCGGGGCTGAAGGGGTCGCCTTCGGAGAAGCCCAGCTCGCGCCGGATGACGAAGTCGCGCGTCTTGGTGTTGCCGGTGATGTTGATCCGCTCGACGTAGAGGTGCTGGCCCTCGTCGATGAGGTAGGTCACGCCGATCACGCCACCGGACGGATCGCGGTCGATGCGCGGTCGCACATCCGCGAACGGATAGCCCAGATTGGTCGCCTCGACCGCCATGTCCTGCGCCGAGCGCGTCATTTCGCTGGCCGAGAAGCGGTCGCCCTGGCGGGTCCGGATGGTATTGGTCAGCGTGTTCGCATCGAGCCCCGAGATCGACGTTTCGACGCCGATCTTGCCGAACTTGTAGGCGTCGCCTTCGACGATCGTATAGGTGATGAAATACCCCTTGCGATCGGCGTTGTACTCGGCCACCGCCGAGGTCACCGCCGCATCCGGATAGCCATGATTGGCGTAGTACTGCTGGATCAGCACACGATCCTGATCGAGCTGCTCCTGCGTATAGCTGTCATCGTGCAGCAGCCAGCTGAGCCAGCCCGTCTCATGCGTCTTGATGATGGATTTCAGGGTCCAAGCGCTGATGGCGTTGTTGCCGGTGAAGTTGATCGCGGCAATGCCCACACGGCCGCCTTCATTGATCACGAACACCACGCGGTCGCGTCCGTCGCCGACCGGCTCCAGACGGGTGGTCACCTCGACGGAATTATAGCCGGCGTCCTGGTAGGCCTTCTTGATCGTTCCGATG
>Ga0157371_10003208_pt1 | contig 15016 bp, 12 predicted proteins | sample C45metaG_FD_113462 | JGI IMG/M metagenome (GOLD analysis project Ga0157371, IMG submission 113462) | Corn rhizosphere microbial communities from Kellogg Biological Station, Michigan, USA - C4-5 metaG | ecosystem: Host-associated > Plants > Roots > Rhizosphere > Soil | place: USA: Michigan...
ATTTTTCTTTTTTTTCTGTAAGATTTTTCGGAAGATAAAATTAACTGATTCACGAAATGATCTGAAATTTCCAATGCAGTGGCCAGATTTTTTTGTATCTCTTCGTCGTGTGAATTTCCGTTCGTGTCTTTGAACGACCTTAATAACAAGAGGCACACGGGCGCAATTTTAGCCATGATAGCTGAATCGTAAACTGCACCACTTTCCAATGTGATAAACTGAATATTTTTTTCAGAAATGGAAGTCGATAAAATCCTTTTTAATTTCTTGTTGCAGGCTATCGGATCCGTTTCCTGCACCAGTTTCCATTCAAAATAAATATTTCTTTTATCACAAATTTTTTCGCAGGAAAAGTTGATATTTTCATACGCCTCGGATAGCAGATCGGCGTCGCTGCTGCGCAGGTCCAAAGTACACGTTACTGTTCCGGCAATTTTATTACTTGCAGAATCGTGTACCGATAATTTACCTACCGTTGCTATCAGGCTTCTTTTTTCGCGTTTCGCATATTTTTCTACCGATAAAATGAATTTTGCGGCAGCAGCCAAAGCATCGTGCCTTTTGTCCATGGGAGTACTGCCTGCATGGCCGTCTTTACCACTGAATTTTATTTCAATTCTCTTTTGCCCGTAAACTGAGCTTGCAACACCAACGGGAACGTCTGCATCATCTAAAACGCTACCCTGTTCAACATGGATTTCAAAATACCCCATTATTTCTTCCGGTGAAATAGCATCTTCTTTAATTTTTTCAGGAGAATAGTTGAGCGATTTCAGCACTTCTGCAAGCGAAATATCATCATTGTCTTTAAGCTCAAGTAATTTATTTTTGAAGGTTCCGGCCACCACTTTGCTTCCGAGATAGTTGTGGTTAAAGCGAGAACCTTCTTCCTCGGCGAAAGCAATCAATTCAATATTAAAAGGAAGTTCAACCTTCTGTGTATGCAAGTTTTCCAACACGCTAAGCCCGGCGAGAACACCTAAAACGCCGTCCTCTTTTTCTCCGCTTGTGCCACTGTCAAAGTGCGAACCTATTACAAATGTTTTTGCGTTTGAATTTGCGCTTTTTAATTTTCCACGAATGTTTCCGATATTATCAATCCTGCTTTCAAGGCTTGCTTGCTTCATCCAGGAAGCAATGCTGTTCGCTTTTTCTATAAAGCCTTGTGATCCGTATACATCGTCTCCGGTGCTTTTTAAGCTCAGTTCATTTATTCTTTCCTGTACAACAGAAGCTCTTTCTAAAAAGTTTTTCATATTATTTTTAAGCTGATTTTGGATCAATAAGTGAACTTATTTCAACCATGTACGCGAAGTAAACGAATTTTCGGTATACAAATGACGACTGATTTTTTTTGAACCTGTTTAAATTGGATGTAAAACACATGCAAATACAAATTCCTGTTATTTGTTTGTTTTCTGTTACTAAGAGTGAATGTTTGTCGATATTTACAGATCAGTTGCTTGACATTTGTAGGAAAAGATAATTTTGAATTAATAAAATTTTCTGTTTGAGAACCGTAACCTGTTTTTTACTGCTATCGATATTTGTTTCCGTTGGTAAAGCTCAAACAATTTGTACAGCTTTAGGGCAAAACCCTTCAACAGCGTTTCCTGTTTGCGGTACTAATACTTTTTCGCAGACAACTGTTCCCTATTGTGGTGGCGAACCAGTTGTAACTCCATGCCAGGTCAATAGTACGGTTCCTTACTCTGATATAAATCCTTACTGGTATAAATTTACCTGTTATACTTCCGGCACGCTGGGATTTTTACTGACGCCTGTTGATCTAAAGGATGATTACGATTGGCAACTCTTTGACATTACCGGCCAGAATCTGAACGAAGTGTATACTAATCAAGCCTTCATTGTTGGGTCAAATTGGTCAGGAAATACAGGCATTACCGGAGCTTCACTCGCAGGAAAAGCACTTCAAAACTGCGGCGGCACCGGCTATCCGACAATCAGTTCTATGCCTCACTTACAGGCCGGGCATAATTATCTTTTATTAGTTAGTCATTTCACCACGTTCAGGCCTTCTGAAAAAGGATACCAGCTGAGCTTTGGAGGTGGTACGGCAAGTATAACTGATACAGTAAAACCGGCGTTGCAGCGCATCAGCAGCTCTTGTGACGCCACAAAGATTTATATCAAAACGAACAAAAAAATGAAATGCAGCAGCCTTGCTTCTGATGGAAGTGACTTTACTATTTCACCGGCGATTGCCAATGTTATTAAAGCCAGGTCGTTTTGTGCGGCTTTTGATATGGATTCACTTGAATTGGATTTAGACAAACCGCTTGCGCCGGGAAATTATACAATCAACATAAAAAACGGATCTGATGGCAATACGTTGCTCGATAATTGCGATAGCTATATTCCTGAGGGAAGTTCATTGCCTCTGCAGATTCTGCCACTTGCTCCAACGCCCATGGACAGCCTTACACCGGTACAATGTGCGCCCCAATCGTTCCAGCTTGTCTTCAAAAAAAATATTTTATGCAGTTCTGTTGCAAAAGATGGAAGTGATTTTATAATAACCGGTCCTGCACCTGTAACCGTCACTGGTACTCAAACGGACTGCAGGAATCTCGCGACAAAAACTGTTACTGTTAATGTATCTACCCCGATTGTAAATGGAGGAACGTATCAAATTATCTTAAAGAGAGGTACTGACGGAAATACTTTGATTGATGAATGCACCCAGGAAACTCCCGTAGGATCGGGCATCAGCTTTAATTTGAAAGATACCGTTTCTGCAGACTTCAGTTATTCCATAAATAAAGGTTGTAGTTATGATACTGTACATTTCCAAACTGCAGGAGCTAATGGAATTAACCAATGGTTGTGGCAAATGGATAATGACGGGACAAGCAAGTTGCAAAACCCTGTTTTTTATTTTGGCACTTTTGGCACAAAAAATATCGCCCTGCAGGTGGGCAACGGATTTTGCAGCGATACGTTGACTAAAGAAGTGAATTTGGACAATGAGTTGAAAGCTGTCTTTGAAACGACGAACACTTTATGCCCGGAAGATTCTGCCACTTTTAAAAATCAAAGTATCGGAAATATTGTTTCTTACTACTGGAATTTTCAAAATGGAAATACAAGCCAGGTCGAAGATCCTTATCCTCAGAAATACCCGCTTTTACTGGCAGAACACAGTTATCCTGTTTCTTTGCTTGTTCAAAATGATTTGGGCTGTTTTGATACGGCGGTTAATAACGTCCGCGTTTTGAAAAGTTGCTACATTGCTGTTCCAAATGCGTTTACTCCTAACGGTGATGGGCTAAACGATTTTTTATATCCGCTGAATGCATTCAAAGCTGATAACCTCGATTTTAAAGTTTATAATCGTCTGGGCCAATTGGTCTTTGAATCGCATGACTGGACTCAAAAATGGGACGGAACGATTAAGGGCGAGCCGCAGGATGCCGGTACTTACGTGTGGATTCTGGAATACGATCTTCGCGATACCGGCAAGCATGTTTTTATGAAAGGCTCAAGCGTTTTGATCAGGTAACACTTTTGTAAAGGCTACAGTGTTATTGTTTGTTACTACATTTTCCTTGCTTATATTAATTCCGGTTTGTTCGGTTACTGTATGCCTGTTGTAAGTTATCCCGAAGATAAATGCAAACGGAATAAATAACCCGACGATCAACACTTTGAAGGAATACACCACTTGATTTGCAACTTCAAGAGCTTCTCCTGTGTGGTTGCTGAATAACTTTTTCATTTTTTTGTTGTTTTACTGTTTTTGGGAGTTGTTTGAATGACTAACTATTTTTTTCAGTTAATATTTTTCCAAGGTCAACGGTATTGCCTGGCTGACTAACCTGGGTTTGTTTGCTTATGCTAATATTGCTTTCAGCAGTAGTGGTTGGCATTTTATAGCTTATTCCGAATACAAATAAGAAGGGAATAAATAATCCAACTAACAATACCTGTAAGGAATAGATCCAATGTTTTGCAACTTCAAGAGCTTCTCCTGATTGATTGCTTATTACTGTTTTCATTTTCTTTTGTTTTAATTGTTTTTGATTTAATTACATAACAAAGATATGGTTAAAAATAGGTACTATGCAAAACATAGTACATTAACATGCATATTTCCTGTATGAATGGTTTAAATTTCAATTTGAGTGGTATGTGGCTTTGCAGGTTCTGAACACCATTATCTGGAAAAGTTTCAAAATAGGCTTCCTAAATTTGCAAATATCATTGTATCTTTTGCCTCCATTATTCCAAACTTATTTTATGCGAAAAGTATTATTCTATTGCCTGATTTTAATTTTTTATACCACTTCAGCAAATGCTCAGCAATATCAACTCGCTTCACCTGACGGGCATCTGAAGGTTCAGATCGATAACGGCAAAAACTTACATTTTTCTCTTTCAAAAGATGCTAAGCCGCTCGTTTCTTCAGTTGAGGCGGCTCTGATGTTGCAACGGGGGACATTGCCTGGATCGAATGATAAGATTTCAAAGACGGAAAAGCAGCAGGTGAATAATGTAATTCATCCCGTTGTGGCCATTAAGAGTTCTGCAATTGAGGACAATTATAATCAGCTCATCCTCAGATACAAGAAGAACTTTAATGTCGTCTTCCGGTTATATAATGACGCTTTTGCCTACCGTTTTCAAACGGATTTAAAAGATAGTATCACAGTAAACGAAGAAAAATGCAACATTTCTCTTCCGGAAAATACCAGCGGCTGGTTTGCTCTTGCCGATCGATGGATGAATAGTTACGAACATATGTATCAAAAAATACCGGTTGAGAGTGTGACCGATAAGAATACCGCTCAGTTGCCTTTGCTACTCGATTTGAATGATGCAGGGAAACTATTGATCACAGAAAGTGATCTTGAAGATTATCCCGGCTTGTATTTTAGCGGAAACAGCGAGGGGCAATTGCAAGCCGTTTTTCCTCCGGCAGTAAAAACTGAAAAAAAGAATGATCCAAAAAAGAATTGGGGCTGGGATAGGACCTTTTATCCTGAAACGCTTTATGATTACGTTGCCAAAACTAACGGCAAACGCACTTTCCCATGGAGAATTTTTGCTGTCGCTGATAAGGATGATCAACTTCTTAACAACCAGATTGTTTATAAATTGGCAAAGCCAACGGTTCTTGAAAATACCGACTGGATAAATCCCGGCCAGGTAGCCTGGGATTGGTGGAACGATTGGAACGTCACCGGGGTTGATTTTAAAGCAGGTGTAAACACTGAAACTTATAAATATTATATTGATTTTGCCTCACGAAACCATATTCCGTACATCATTATGGACGAGGGTTGGTATAAACTGGGAAATATGACAGAACGTATTCCTGGCGTGGATGTGAAGGCAATTGCAGATTATGGAAAGGAAAAAGGAGTGGGGGTAATTCTTTGGTGTGTTTGGCGCACTCTTGATAACCAAATGCAGGAAGCAATGGATCTTTTTCAGCAGTGGGGCGTTAAGGGAATCAAGGTAGATTTCATGGATCGCGATGACCAGGCGGTGGTTAATTTTTACTGGCGATGCGCCAAAGCGGCCGCAGAACATCATTTGATGGTAGATTATCACGGAGCCCACAAACCAGCAGGTTTAATGAGAACCTATCCAAACGTTGTAAATTTTGAAGGCGTTCCCGGCCTTGAACAGGATAAATGGACCGACTCGCTTACTACTCCTAAGATGGCAGTAACATTGCCTTACATTAGAATGTTTGCAGGGCCGATGGACTATACCCCGGGCGCAATGAGGAATGCACAAAAGAGAGATTTCAGGGCGATTAACAGCAACCCGATGAGCCTTGGTACGCGATGCCAACAACTGGCAATGTACGTCGTTTACGACGCGCCTTTGCAAATGCTTTCTGATAACCCAACCACTTATGAAAAGGAAAAAGAATCGTTGGATTTTATTACGAGCGTTCCGACGACATGGGACGAAACAATTCCTTTGGATGGAAAAGTGTCCGAATACCTTGTTGAGGGACGAAGAAAAGGGAATAAATATTTTGTTGGAGCTATGACGAACTGGACGCCGCGAGATCTTACAATAGATTTTTCATTTCTTCCCGAAGGCAATTTCCACATCACTTATTTTGAAGATGGAATAAATGCAGAAAGGAATGGAACTGATTATAAAAAGGTGGAAACCACGATTACGAAAAACGATAAACTTACAATTCACCTGGCACCCGGCGGAGGTTGGGCGGCAAGCATTGAAAAATAAGAACCAGTAAACCAACAAATAATACAGATTTTTATTTTCCCTCAACGAGGATTGTAAGGTCAACCTGCATTCTCATCAGTGTTGGGTTCCGGTTCATCTTCGGGCCGGTTCTCATTATATTCAATAATGAAATTATTGATGCCGCTACCTGTCATGATATTCATGTAATTTAACTGAACCAGCTCAAGAATATTGAGGAAAAGAAATATAGCGTGGATGCGGTCGTCGCACACATCAAAAATCTTCTCGAAGGAAACAGATCTTTCGGTTTTGATGAGATCAAGCATATATTTTCTCGTTCCTTCCATCGTATAGTTGTAACTGATAACCGTATGTACCGGCCGGTTTCTCTTGTCAAGCAGTCGCTGCGCTACTTTTTCAAATGCCTTCATCAGTTTGAACAGAGTGACGGTCTGTATTTCTGTTCCTTCACCAGCTTCTTCACCTATGAGCGCCAGTTCTTCCTGTATGTTTCCACGCTTTGCCATCAACATTCTCAGCGCTTCCATTTCGCTCATTCTTTGAGATGCTTCCTTAAATCTTTTGTATTCCAGGATTTTATCTACCAGTTCCTGCCTTGGGTCAATTTCATTTCCCTGTGCGTCAAGCTCTTTTCTCGGAATCAGCATTTTTGCTTTAATCCGCATCAATGTGCTGATAAATAAAATAAACTCGCTACTCAGTTCTATGTTGAGCGCTTCGCTTTTGTGAATATAATCGAGAAAGTCGTTGGTGATTTTTGAAATAGGAATGTTGTATATATCGAGCTCGTCACGTTCAATAAAAAATAAAAGCAGATCGAAGGGGCCTTCAAACTGCGGTAATTTTATCTGGTAGATTTCTGTGTTCATTCAAAAATAATTGGAAACAAATTTTTGTTTCATTGCATCAAGGTAAAAAAAATCCCAATGAAAAGATCATTGGGATTGCAAATTTATCGAATAAAATTACCTTTTTTGGAGTTCTTCTTTTATCTCCGTTAATAATTTATCGGTAGTGGATAATACGGGTGGAGGTGTTGGCTTTTCCACTTCTTTTCTTTGAAATTTTACGATCGTTCTGATAAGTATGAATATAACCAACGCAATTACGATAAAGTTAATAACGGCCGCCAAAAAATTGCCATAAGTGACTTCTCCCCACTTAAGTTCAGCGATATTTTTCGCACCGACTGCATTTAGTGCAGGAGTCAGGATCAACGGCGTAATAATATCTTTTACCAAAGAAGCAACAATAGCGCTGAAAGCCGCACCAATTATTACAGCGATGGCCAGATCCATTACATTTCCTTTAAGCGCAAATGCTTTAAAATCCTTAATAAAGCTCATGATTTTTAAATTTAAGGTGAAATAATAAATAGCGGTTAAGTAGTTTTGATTTGTTAGAATCAAATATTAAATAAATGTACTCCTTTATTTATTTAAATTTGAAAATCCTTGAAAAATAGGGCTTTGTAGTCAGATATTTTTTTTGAGAATTAAAAAGATCGTTTCTTAATTCTTTTGCTGTTTTTTTACTGCCATCGTGGCTCCAGCCGGGGGGCATAAAAAGATATTTTAATTTGACAGATAATGGAAGTTTTTGTTGCAGGTCGTGTACAATGTCTTTCCACTCATGAAAAATTATGTTCGTAAGGTGATAAGGCTGAGACATAGGTTTCGTCAATCCATACTTAACCGGGTCTTCTTTTACTTCTTCCTGGAAAGTTCCGAAAATTTTATCCCAAATTATAAGAACCATCCCTAAATTTCTATCAAGATAACGGACGTTGCTTGCATGATGAACGCGATGATGCGCCGGGCTTACAAACACTGCCTCAAACCATGCTGGCATTTTTTGAATGTATCGGGAATGAACAAGAATTCCATAGATCTGGGTAAGTGAATACATAAACACAATATCCAATGGTTTAAATCCGATTAAAACCAACGGAATAAAATAAATAAAGCGATAAAGAGGTTGTAAAACAGAGGAACGAAAACCTGTGGTTAAATTGAATTCTTCTGAAGAATGATGGGTGACGTGCACGGCCCAAAATATTCTGCAAAAATGATCAACACGATGTTCGAAATAAAACGCCAGATCTTCGCCAATAAAAAGCAGAAACCAATAAAGAAAATGGTTAAACGAAAAACTGATAAAATGAAATTGGTAAAGCGTAACAAGAATCAACAAATAAACGGATCTGAACAGCAAATCAATTCCACCGTTCAGGATACACAAATACATATTGATCAAGGTATCCTTTAGCGTGTAGTATTTTCTTAAGTGAAGATTACTTAATATTATTTCTGATGCAATTACTACAATGTAGATTGGTGTTGTGATTAATATAAGTAATTGTTCATTCAGCATGAAGCTTGCTATTTAAACCGACATAATTTCCTTTTCTTTTGCGGCCAGGTGTTTTTCGATAAGTGTAATGTGAGTATCAGTAATCGATTGTATCTCATCCTCTGCTTCTTTTGCTTCATCTTCACTTAATCCTTCTTTTTGCGCTTTTTTCACTTGTTCGATTGCATCACGCCGAATATTTCGAATGGCAATTTTCGCCTGCTCTCCTTCGGCATTACTTCTCTTTACAAATTCTCTTCGCCTTTCTTCAGTTAAAGGAGGTAAAAACAACCGGATAATATTTCCATCATTTTGTGGGTTTACTCCAATATTTGCAGCAATAATTGCTCTTTCAATGGGTTGCAGCATATTTTTTTCCCATGGTTGAATGGTAAGTGTGCGCGCATCGATTGCACTTAAATTACCGACCTGGTTAATAGGAGTTGGAGTTCCATAATAATCAACTGTGATACCATCCAACATTGCAGGAGAGGCTTTGCCCGCCCTGATTTTTACCAATTCCGTTTCAAAATGCTCTGTGGCTTTTTTCATTGAAACTGTCGCTTCGTCTATTATTCCTGAAGTCTCTTCTAACATTTCTCGAGATTTTATAAATATGTAATAACGCCAAAATTGGCTTTATAAAGTCACCAAATTTATGAAAACGAAACGATAAAAGGGAATCAGGAATTAATCCTGCGCGATGGTTTCTCCGGTAAGTGTAAAAATCTTGTGGGAAGCAAGAATTCCCTCTTCATGAAGTTGTCCTTTGGTAACAACGATTTTTCTTTTCGGCCGCTTGTAATAAACGATGCTCACGATAAGAGTGGAAACGAGTGCCAGGGCCAGCATTACAAAGGCAGTTCCTGTAAAGCGCAAAAGGTAAGCCATTCCAATAAAAAGAATGTTTGCAACAATGCAGGTTAAAGTAACTGTTTTATGAGTAAATCCGATGTCTAACAAAAAATGGTGAATATGATTTCTATCGGGCCAAAACGGTGAACGCCGGTTGATAATTCTGAGGCTAACTACTCTCAATGTATCAAAAAGCGGAACGATCAAAACGGCAAAACCCAAAGCAGGCGCTGAAGCTAAAGGAATAGTCGACGCCGGATCAGATGCGACATTGATAAATTTGATCACCAATATTGAATTAATAAGTCCGATCAGCAACGATCCGGTATCGCCCATAAAAATTCTGGCGGGGTGAAAATTATAAATTAAGAAACCAACAAGGCTGCCTGCGAGCGACAAAGCCATAATTGCATAAAGCGTTTGTCCTGAATAATAAAAATACATTCCGAACACCAGCGTAGTAAGCAGGCCCAGGCTTCCTGCCAGGCCATCTACGCCATCAATCAGATTGAAAGAATTAGTGATTACAACTATGGTGAAAAGAGAAATTAAAAACGAAGCAGTGGGAGGAAGTGCATGGATGCCCATGATTCCATAAAGGTCTTTTATTTCAACACCCCCAAATTTTATAATAATACCTGCAGCTATTAATTGTCCGACGAATTTTTTGGTAGCGGTAAGAATTAAAATGTCATCTTTTATTCCCATAAAAAAGATGATCATAATGGCTGCCACGAAATATTGAAGAACGGAAGCCTCGGAAGGAGGAACACCTATGAGCGTGGCGAAAATAAACCCGGCGAAAATTCCCAAGCCGCCTAAAGTTGGGATAACAACGTTATGCACTTTTCTTTCGCCTGGTACATCAAACAGCTTTTTGTCTTTCGCAACTTCGATTATTACCGGGATAGAGAAGAAAGTAATCAAGAACGCTAATCCGCTGCTAAAAATGATATTCTCCATTCATTGGTGTTAAAAAAGAATCCTTTTACAAATGTATACCTTTGTTGAAACTAAAAACAAAATAGCATCAGTTTAATAAACGAAAAAGAATCGCAGTTATTTTGTCTCTCGTTTTGCAATTCTACTCATCTGGCCCGCCGGCCAATACAGACCCACTCATTTTTTTCAACGGATTTTTATGATTTTCATCGAAAAACGCCTGGTTTTTCAAAATTTCCAAAGCTCCAAACGTGGCAGCAGTAAATGAGGCCGCATCTGCTTTATTTTTTCCCGCTATGTCCAAAGCTGTTCCGTGATCGGGGCTGGTTCTTACTACCGGTAATCCCGCCGTATAATTCAAACCCTCTCCAAAAGCAAGTGACTTTAAAGGGATTAAACCCTGGTCATGATACATTGCCAAAACAGCATCAAAGCGGGTTTGATAATTGCGGGCAAAAAATGCATCGGCACTGAATGGGCCTGAAACGATCATATTATAATGCTTTGCTTCTACCACGGCCGGCCTGATAATTTCCATTTCTTCCATTCCGATCAAGCCTTCATCCCCTGCATGGGGATTTAATGCAAGGACAGCTATTTTCGGTTTTTCTATGTTGAAATCTCTTTTAAGAGCCGCATATAAAATATTGATCTTACTTAGAATGTTTTCTTTTGTAATGTATTTGGCTACATCTTTCAACGCTACGTGTTCGGTTACCAGTCCAACTCTGAAATCTCCTGCAGCTAACAACATTACTACATCTCTTTGTTCAAAATAATCTTTGAAAAATGGAGTGTGTCCGGTATACGGAAAATCATTGCTATGAACGTTTTTCTTATGAATAGGTGCGGTAACCAAAGCGTTTATTTGGCCATTCTTGAGCGCTTCGGTTGCGGCCATTAAACTTTTTACAGCGTACTTGCCCCCCGTTTCGTTCAGTTCGCCCGGGGTGATTACCACTTCCTCATCCCAACAGTTGTAAATGTTAACTTGTTTCGTATGTATCTTGCTAAAATCCTTTAAAGTGGTAAAGTTGAAATTATAGTCAGGAATACTCTTTCGATAGAAATTGATGACTTTATTGCTGGCAAAAATTACAGGTGTAAAAAATTCATGAATTCGGTTGTCAGACAGCGTTTTGATAACTAATTCTGGGCCGATTCCATTAATATCTCCGGATGAAAATCCGATGACTGGTTTGTATTCTGTGTGAATAATGTTACTCAATTTATTTCAGTTTGCATGGAATTGCAAGATAGTAAATTATGATTGATTCAGTAACTTAATAAATAATACGTGGAAAAATAGTTACCATTTATTGTTGCCCACGTAACTTTCAATTGGCATCCGGTTCGAGATGCTCCGCGCCAGGGTCATTTCATCGGCATACTCCAGCTCGCCACCAAAAGAAATACCGCGCGCAATCGTCGTTATTTTTACGGGCGTTTCTTTTAGTTTTTTGCTGATGTAATAAATGGTCGTGTCTCCTTGTATATTCGGACTTAAGGCAAACACCAATTCTTCTGTCTTTTCTTCGTTTACGCGTTTTATCAAAGAATCAATTTCCAATTGATCAGGCCCGATTCCATCAAGCGGAGAAATAATGCCACCAAGAACATGATACATCCCGTTATATTGTTGCGTGCTCTCAATAGCAATTACGTCCCTGATAGTTTCAACCACGCAAATAATGTGTTGCTGACGGCTTTTATTGTCGCAAATGTTGCACAATTCTTTATCAGCTATGTTTTTGCAGCGCGAACAAAAATGAATTTCTTCTCTCATTTTCAGAATAACGCTGCTAAAATCCTTTACATCTCTTACATCCTTTTTTAAAAGATGAAGCACCAGCCGCAGGGCGGTTTTTTTCCCTATGCCGGGCAATTTTGCAAATTCATTTACCGCATTTTCTAAAAGAGAGGAGGAAAATATCATTCTGCAAAATTAAGAATTACAAGTTTGAATAATGAAGTCGTGCGCTGCAGTAAACGAACAAATAACAGCGATTTTTATTTTCATTTCAACGGCTGAAAAAGACCATTTTTCTTTAAAGTATAATGTCTATTTCATTGTCCCAATCCGCACGAATATTGATTTTTTTCGGAATTGGAGTTACAATTTCCGGTTGTTTTTTGAGTTGATAATCTCCGGGATCCCATGTCCCATTATCGTTCTTATCACCTAAAATTCGTAATTCATATTCGCCCGGGTTAAATAGTTTCCGGTTGAAGGTCGGAGAAGTCAATTTGAATGAATCCACAACTTTTTTATCCTTCACAAATTGCAAAACCGGGTGGCCGATCTTATCCAGGTTGGTAAAATTAAGTTTGATGCTTCCGTAGTCGTTTTCGCTCTTGGTTTTAAAGCTGATAGTGTCAGCTTTTAGCAATTGTTCGCCTAAAGTATCTGTAGCAAAATCTTTCTCAATTACCAGCTTATATTTTGTGTCTTCTTTCCAGTTTGTGCTAATCGAAATTTGAGTCTGATTAGTGTCTAAAGAAATTGTTGTACCAGGAATTGGATTAAATAATGTGTCAGTCAAATTTATTTTCGTAGAATCAAAACTTTTTAAAGGAACAGGAAACGTAAGTGTAAGTGGTGTAAGCAAATCCTGTGTCTTTTCGGAAATGGAGGTGGCATATTTTAAAATTGCTTCGGCTGGTTTTTTGGGAGCCACTGCTGTTTTTGAAACCGGCTTCTCATTTTTTTGTTGTGAGTAAGCGTAGAGCTTTACCGGTTGCACATCTGTTGAAATATGAATGGCGCTGTCAGCAAATGCAAAAAGTTGCGAAGGATTGTTATACATTTTTTGACCACCCTCGCTCGCCAAAGCATACAGATGATAAACGCCTCCCGCAAGATATTTAAAATGAAATTTTCCTGCGGAATCAAGCCTCGTTACATAAGTTGGCTTCTGTTTGTATACCGCTGAGTCGTCTAAATTTTTATATAAAACGGCAAGCAACGTACTGTCGGGCTTTCCTGTTTCAGCAAGTATTACACTACCGGCAAAAGTGAGCGAATCAATATAAGAACCTGTTGAGAAAACGTAAGTGAAATTGTGTATAGGATTATTTTCATTAATGTCCTGTATCGCGTCGCCCAATTGAAAACTGTAAGTTGTATTTGGTTGAAGCGTATCCCTGATCTTGATGCTTACTGTTTTTAGTTTCGACGTAATATTGGGAGCCAACTTAGGTTCGGGCGCCACCAACAAATTTTTTTGCACGTCCTGCAAATGCACATATTCATCAAATGTCAAAAGGATTCTGTCCCCCGCAAAGTGTAGTGTTCTGTTGGGCGGCGTCGCATTCAATAAAACCGGGGGAGTAGAGTCGCGCGGGCCGCCTGTAGGCATTCCTATTTGTGCGCATCCGCTTCCCACCACAGAAAGGAGATAACAAAATGCTCCAGCCAACAGAACAATTATGGAGTTATAAATTTTCATTTCAGAAGAGCAAACTTAAACGCTTTAAACGGATATTGATTTGTGTACATCCTAAATTAAAATTAAATCTCCTGTTCTTCTTCAATGATATCATGAAGTGCAATATGAATTTCATTTTCTTTTACAAAATTGCACCATGTGCAATCTTCTTTTCCGCAACCAACATAAAAATCACGCGCCTGTATCTTATTCCAAACTTCGGTTAATTGTTGCTTTACTGTTGTGATATCTGCAGGCTCAATAAAAACTTTTCTTTTTTGAAAACCTTTGGATTTGTCGGGTTCCACAAAATCAAATTCTGCACTCACAACTTTCCAGTCTTTTCCGTCCATGTTATCGATCAAAATCTTGTAGAATACAGCTTGTCGCCAATAATCGCCGCCAAGAGGATTATCCGCGTTCGGAGCCAATAACTTTTTCTTTGTATAATCGCTGTTTACATCGCCGGTTTTGTAATCCACCACATTCACTTCTTTGCCGTTGAATTCCATTTTGTCGACTTTCCCTTTTATCGGAATTCCATTCACCACATTTTTTATATTTCTTTCTATCGCCACTATTTTATTGCACCCGGGAATATATTCATCATAATAATCGCTTAAAACAATTTCGCCCTGTTCCATTCTTCTTGCAAATGATTCAGGAGTAAAATTTTCACGATGTCTTTTCAAATACCATTTGAAATGTTCGATCATTTTTTCCTTCGGCGGAAATTGTTGTTGCTCGCTTTTTTGCATTTCTTCGAAAAGCTTCTGTAATGCATAATGCACGGCACTTCCGAATTCGAGCGTTTCTGATTTTCCTGCAGGTATCCTGATGAGATTCTTGTAATAAAACCCCAGCGGGCAATCAAGATAATTATTTAAAGAAGTAACATTCATCACATATTTTTCAAGAATCGAATTGATGAAGTCGTGCTCATTTTTATCAAGCTCCGGCGCCTGCGGTACGTAATTTGATATTTCAAATTCCATCAGTTGCTCTTCAGGAATTTTAATAGTTTCAATCTTCATATCGTTGCCTTCAATTATCTCTGCCACAAACATTGAATGCTCTGCGTCTTTGCCATCAGGTCGTAATTTGAAATAAGAAATGCTTAAATGTTTTTCAGCTCTTGTAAGTGCAACATAAAAGAGTCTGCGCAATTCTTCCACTGCGCTTCCTGATGCAAGTGAAGAAAATAAAGTGTCGGGAAAAGAATATCC
>Ga0157371_10003209_pt1 | contig 15016 bp, 12 predicted proteins | sample C45metaG_FD_113462 | JGI IMG/M metagenome (GOLD analysis project Ga0157371, IMG submission 113462) | Corn rhizosphere microbial communities from Kellogg Biological Station, Michigan, USA - C4-5 metaG | ecosystem: Host-associated > Plants > Roots > Rhizosphere > Soil | place: USA: Michigan...
GTGTATTGATATTATATAGCATCGTACGTGATGCGTTGCTTACATCGGTAATGTGTAGCATGCCTTCAGTCAAGTTCCATACCAGCCACGAATCGACTGTACCGAAGGCAAGTTTTCCCTGGCACGCTTTTTCACGGGCATTTTCTACGTTATCCAGAATCCATTGGACTTTTGTGGCAGAAAAATAAGCATCAAGCACCAATCCTGTCTTCTCGCGAATGATAGCAACCAGATTTTTTTGTTTCAACAGATCACATTGTGCGGATGTGCGCCTGTCCTGCCAAACAATAGCGTTATAAATCGGTTTGCCGGTTTCTTTGTCCCAAACAATCGTGGTTTCTCTTTGATTGGTAATACCGATCGCTGCTATTTCTTCAGGTTTAATTTTTTCTTTTAGAATAGCTTCCGTAATGACAGAAGCCTGTGATGACCAAATCTCCATGGGGTCATGTTCTACCCAACCGGGCTGAGGATAAAGTTGTTTAAATTCTTTTTGTGCCAACGAAACGATCTTTCCATTTTCATTAAAAAGAATGGCGCGCGAACTGGTAGTTCCCTGGTCAAGCGTTAATACGTACTTTTTCATCGCTGCAGTTGAAGTTGTAAATTATTCCTGAATTTCCGAAAGCAAAAAAGCAATACGTTAGTGAACAGACTTTATTTGCATATTTCTATTTGCGAAATAAAAGGAATTAAAATAAATTATTAGGTGCCAAATTAGTAATTTTCACCGAAGTGTCTTTTTTTATTCTGAAAAAACAATTATGCATTCATGAATTTGTTCAACAGAAATCTTCTCATAAATAATTTAAAAGAAACCGCTGAATGGGATGTGCTCATAATTGGTGGAGGAGCTACGGGTTTGGGGATCGCTGTGGATGCATCCTCACGCGGTTTTAAAACATTGTTGGTAGAACAAAACGATTTTGCAAAAGGCACTTCCAGCAGAAGTACTAAACTCGTTCATGGTGGCGTTCGTTACCTGGCGCAAGGAAATATCCGGCTCGTAACAGAAGCATTAAAAGAAAGAGGTTTTTTATTGAAGAACGCACCTCATCTCACTAAAAATGAATCATTCATTATTCCGTGTTATCAATGGCTTACCGGAATTTATTACGCAGCAGGATTAAAAATCTATGACTGGCTTTCGGGAAGAAAAAGTATTGGCAAATCAAGGATGATAAGTAAAACCGAAGTTGAACAAAGACTGCCAACAATACAAAAAACTTCGTTACGGTGCGGCGTTCTCTATCATGATGGCGTCTTTGATGATGCCCGTTTGGCTTTGAACCTGGCGCAGACTGCAATTGAGAGGGGAGCGGTTGCTCTAAACTATTTCAAATTGATTTCTCTGATAAAGACAGAGGATGAAAAAAATTGTGGAGCGCGAATCAGAAATCAAGAAACGAACGAAGCTTTTGATATTAAAGCCAAGGTAGTTATAAATGCAACCGGCGTTTTTTCGGATGAAATTTTAAAACTTGATCAGCCTTTATCAAAACCGTTGATCAGGCCCAGCCAGGGAATTCATTTGGTGCTTGATAAATCATTTTTGCAAAGTGATGACGCGATTATGATTCCTAAAACTGAAGATGGACGGGTTTTATTCGCAATTCCGTGGCATAATAGTGTTCTGGTCGGCACAACAGACACTCCTTTAGAAAGACCCTCAATTGAACCAAAGCCTTTGGAACAGGAAATTGAATTTGTTTTAAAAACATCGGGCAAATTTTTGTCAAAGATACCCGACCGTTCTGATGTCTTAAGTGCATTCGCCGGCCTGAGACCGTTAGCTTCTAATGGCAACACATCCACGAAAACAAAAGAAATATCCAGAAGCCATAAAGTTATTATTTCCGAAAGCGGACTTGTTTCGGTTATCGGTGGCAAATGGACCACCTATCGTAAAATGGCTGAAGATGCAATGAACAAAATCATGCGTTCGGGGATTATTCCTTTAAAAAATGGTTCTACTGAAAATTTGAGAATTCACGGATACTCTCTTGAAGAAGATAAAGAAAATCGTTTGTCATTATATGGTTCCGATAAAATTCAAATTCAAAAACTGCAAATGGAAAACGAATATTATGCGCAAACTTTAAATAATGAAACATCAATTACGGTTGCCCAGGTGATTTGGGCTGTGAGGAATGAATTGGCTCGTACCGTAGAAGATGTTCTTGCCCGGCGAATAAGAGTTTTATTTACCAATTCGAAACTCGCCGTTGAACTTGCTCCTAAAGTGGCGGCAATTATGATGAAAGAATTAAACCAAAACGAACAATGGAAAAATATCCAGGTTGAAAGTTTTGTGAAGCTGGCGAAAAATTATTGGTTGTAATCGTTAAAGTAAAATAAATCTCCTCAATAATATAATTTCTTTTCTTTGCCTGACCAATTCACTGATGGTTTTAAAAAATTAAAAAGCAAATTTTATACAATGCAAATTTTCCATAAATATCACTTCCTTCTGATTATTTTTCCGTCGTTTTTATTCGTTTCGTGTAAAACGTCCCGCATGTCAAAACCTGTGGTTGCTACGAACCAGGATTATCACAGTAGTTATGACGACACAACTTTAGCGGTTGATAACCGTTCGGTTCTGATGCCTTATAATCGGTTTATCGATCCGGCGGGAAAGATAATTCGTTTCGGAAATGAAGAATTGGAAAATCACAGCCTTGATTGCGTGATGCTTCCCGAAGGAAATGTGTTAGCCGTGGAAGACAGGTATGGCGTGGCTTTCGTCGATGTGAAACAAAATAAATTGTTGTTTCATTTGGATTATACCGGCAGTTACGCCGGGCTGATGAGTACCTATTCAGGAATTAAAACTTATAAAGATGAAAACGGGGACCATATTCTTTGGGGTGCTTCCAATCCATATCAGAAACTTTGCGTGATTTTGAATGCTGTTTGGGATGGAGAAAAGGCAGTTATAAGAGATTCAATTTCTTTTCAAGCATTGACCCCTGCGCCTTTGGCTTTGCCAAATGATATTGCTGTAAGAGACGAAAATGGCGAAAAATATTTGTATGTGGTTTTGAACGGCAACAATCAATTGGAGAAACTAAGATTAGCTGATAAAAGAATCATCTGGACAACTGCAACGGGAATGGCTCCATTTGGTGTTACCGTCTTGGGATCAAAAGCGTATGTAACCAATTGGGCAGGGCCGGTTCCGAAAGATAATTCAAAAGAAACAGCAGGTATTCCATACGGTCAGGTTTATATTGATCCGCGAACAGGCGCTACTTCCAAGGGAACTATCAGCGTTATCGATTTGCAAACAGGAACTGTGGAAAAAGAAATCGAAGTGGGTTTACATCCCAACGCCATCATCAGCAGAAACGATGGAAAATTTATTTTTGTGTCAAATGGCAACAGCGATAACGTTTCAGTAATTGATACGCAAAAAGAAGAAGTGGTTGATTCAATTTCTGTAAGATTGAATGCTGAAGAAAACCATTATATCGGTGATTCGCCAAACGCACTTGCAGTAAGCGAAGACGGAAATACTTTATACGTTTCAAATGGCATGGACAATGCTGTTGCCATAATAAATATTGGCAATATTTCTTCTTCTCCTGGCGCAGGAAATGCGCTAATCAAAGGTTTTATTCCGACTGAGGCTTACCCTGCCGGTTTGGTTTTGAATGGCAATTCTTTATTTGTTGCCAATCTTGAAGGAGAAGGCGCAAGAGTGGCCGATAATAAGAGTTACAATGCGCATCATCAGCAGGCGACCATTTCTGTAATTAATCTGCCTTCACAGAATGAACTGGATGCATACACGAAGAGAGTGATTCAAGCCAACCTTTTGTTCCGTACAAAAATCACCGAACTTTTACCCCGCTCAGGTGTTGCTGCAAAGCCGGTTCCGGAAAGGATTGGTGAGCCTTCTGTTTTTAAACATGTTCTTTATATCATTAAAGAAAACAGGACTTACGACCAGGTGATGGGAGATATGACAGAGGGGAATGGCCAACCTTCTTTATGCATTTATGGGAATGAAGTAACGCCCAATCAGCACAGGCTTGCACAGCAATATTTGTTGCTCGATAATTATTATGCTTCCGGAAAATCTTCAGCAGAAGGACACTCATGGGCTGATGCAGCCATCGTTACTGATTATGTTGAAAAAAATGTTCGAGCCTGGTTCAGGAGTTATCCGCATGTGTTGTATGATGCGATGGTGTACAATAAAAATGGTTTTATCTGGAACAATGCTTTGGATCATGGAAAAACGGTGAGAGTTTATGGGGAAGCGTGCGTTCCCGAATTTAATCCAAGCTTAAACTGGACAAGCATTTACCAATCTTATCTGGCCGGAAAACAAATAGATTTTACCAACATCACAACTATTTCGAGAGTGAGGCCGATCATGTCGCAAACGTATCCTTGTTATGACGGTCACAATTTTAATGACCAGATGCGTGCCGATGCATTTATAAATGAATTGCATGAAACTGAAAAACAGCCTGGCGATCAATTGCCGCAATTAATGGTGATGGCGCTTCCCAACGATCATACTGCGGGGATGGCACCGGGATTTCCTACACCAAGGGCAATGGTGGCTGATAACGACCTTGCTTTGGGGAGAATTATTGAAGCGCTTACCAAAAGCCGTTTTTGGGAATCGACAGTTGTGTTTGTAACTGAAGATGATTCACAGGATGGATGGGATCATTTGTCTGCCTATCGCACTACCGGTTTTGTGATCAGCCCTTATTCCCATTTACAAAAAACAGTTCACACCAATTATAACCAGGTTTGCATGGTTCGTACGATTGAACAGATTCTTGGTTTGCCGCCAATGAATATTATGGATGCCACTGCATTGCCGATGTTTAATTGTTTTTCAAATACAGCTAAGAAAGCAGTTTATTCTTTTGTGAAAAATAATGTTCCGCTTAATGAAATGAATAAGAGCACGGCTTCTTTAAAAGGCAAAGCGAAAAAGTTTGCTGAACAATCGATGCTTCCTGAGTTTGCTCATATTGATGGCGGCAATGATGACCTTCTTAACCGCATTTTGTGGTTTGCTTCAAAGGGGAATACACCATATCCGAAAGAAAATACTTTACCGAAAGAAGATAGAAAAGATGCCGATGATTAGCTATAACGGTTAACAGTAAACGAAGAAATACACCTGATTTTTATTTTGAATAAAATTCAGCTCTCGCATCAGCCATAATAAATCGATTAATGGCTTCTATATAATGACAACCTTTATGATCGCTTTCTAACATTTTCGCAGCGATCCCGTTAATAACCTCCTGGATCCTTTTTTCAGGAGGTTCTTTTACAGATACATTTTGGTTTGGCTCATTATTTAAAATTATAAACTGGTTTATCTCTTTCAATTTTGATTTAATTGATTTTAATACAGGTATTTGTTTACGCATTTCCAGCCATTGCATAAATTCCTGAATCTGGAGATTGATAATTTTTTTTGCTTTAGGTATTTCAGCAGCACGTTTTTTTAAGTTCTCGTCTTTTAGTTTCGAGATCTGGTCTACATGTATCACTTTTATATTTGGTAAATCATTTACACTTGATTCAACATTGCTCGGCATAGACAGATCAATAATTATTTTTTTGCCTTTGTTTACCAGGTTTGAATGTAAAACGACCGGTTCTATGGAGTTGGTAGCAACTATTATTATATCCGAAGCATCCAATTGTGAACCAAGAAGTTCGCGGTCAACGTATTTAATACGCAATTCTTCAGAAAGAGATATGGCTTTATCAATGGATCGGTTGATGACAGTTATGTTTTCGGGTTCGAAATTGCCGAGTAAATTTTTGCAGGTGTTACGTCCGATTTTCCCGGCGCCTAAAACGAGTATCCTGCTTTTATCATTAAAATTTGTTTTTTCTTTGATGTACCTCGCTGCTGAAAATGATACAGATACCGAACCGCTGCTGAGCTTGGTATACGTTTTAATTTTTTTGGACGACTGAAAAACACTACTCACCAGCCTTTCCAAGAAAGAACACATAAATTTATTATCACGCGAAAAATTAACTGCTTGCTTTAACTGGCTTACGATTTCATAATCGCCCAGTATTTGAGAATCAAGGCCGCAGCCCACATTATATAAGTGGTTTATGGCATCCATTCCGTTTTTTATGTAAGCCATTTGCAACAAAAGTTCAAAGTCGCCGCTGGCCTGACTGTACAACAATTCCATTAATAAAGACGCATCTTTGGCAAATCCATAAATCTCTGTCCTGTTGCAGGTTGACATTACAAACATTTCTTTTACTCCAAACGATGGAGCCAATTGTAAAATTGATTCGTATTGTTTATAAGAGATGGAGAATTGTCCTCTTGTGGCAGCATCTGTATTTTTGTAGCTTATACCTGCTACGAAAAACTCATCTGTTGAATATGTTTGATTACAGCTCATTCTTATTTTTTATGATGATAAAGAAAGTAATTGCGAAGCTTTTCAAAAAGGCCTTCCTGTTATTTTCGGAAGGTCCTTTTCGAAAAACTGAAATTCATTTTTTTTATTTCTGAACTACTTTACTTCTTAATGATTCAACAATTTTGCCAACACTAATTAAAGCGGGTGTGGTAGATGGAACGCCTGCCTTCGCTGCACCTGTTAATAAATCATTTTCAAATGCGTTCATATCACTGTTATCCGCTTTGCCATTCATGCGTGGATTAATAGCAGGATCATGAGTGGAGACCATATCCAGACCGGTATAGGCGTAATCTTTCGCGCCGGTTCCAACAGCTACAAAATCCGTAAGATTTTTGCTAAGTTCCTGGAAGCCACTCAGGTTTCCATTCTGAACTTCGCCAAGTAATGTAGTGAAATGCCCGTTGATAGCGGTATCACCAGCAATAACAAAAATGGTGCTGTCGATAATATTACGGATGAGCAAACGGCCTTTTTCAATTTGTGTTCCCGAGTTTGTTGGGTCTGCTACCATTGTTGAACCGCCAAGAGAATCATATAAAGTGGGTTGGGTTGCAACAGGGGTATCTTTTTTCTTGCATGATTCAAAAATCACTGACGAAAAGCATAGCGTGATGATAGAGACGATGATTAAATTTTTCATTTTTTTTGTTTTAGAAATTGTAAGATGAATGTTTAAAAACTTTGTTTATAGATTGTGTTTAATAAATGCGGAGATTTTTTCAGTAACACTTGGAGGCAATGCCGGGCAACTGTTTGCTAATTCTTCTTTTGTTGGTTCATATCTTTTAGCATCGTAATTAAAAGAAGCTTGAAAATTGTGTACGATCTGATTTCCGGAAGTTTTCGCGGGGTAAAAAGTAAATATGACTATTCTTGTTTTTGGATTTACCAATACGTGATCTACTCCTTTTTGTTGATATAACCATGCCTTTATTTTATTGGCGTCATCCTGGTTTAAAGAATTTTTAATATCAATTCTTGCCATTACAATTGTGTGAGGATCCGGAGCTTTAGGCCTGGTAACCCAGTAGATATGTATGGCTAAAATAATGGTGAGGAATCCGAACACCATCATGATTGTATTAAACAGCTTTTTACTTTTTTTGATTTTCATATAATCGCTTTTTTTGATTGAAATAATTGTTTTTATCGGTTTCCTTTTAATAGTTACGGAAAGTTTTTAAGGATGGTTTGCTGATATGAAAATTATTTTTAAAAATGAATTGTGAAGAGCAACAATAGAAACACAGCGCTAATAAATAGAGGCATAAAGAGCACTAGAAAACTACTTCGGAATTTTAGGACATTTTATAATCACCATGCCCACTTGATCTTATAAAATGTTTAGGCACCAAGCTGGTAATTCAAAAAAGGAAGCTGTACATAACTTTCTTGTAACTGTCAGCAATAAACGAAGATTTAAGGTGAATCCTTAATGTTCAGGAAATTCCGGACAATAACCGTTGCCCCTGTTTGGAAATCTAAATTTGCATTTAGATGTTTTTACGCTAAGCTTTTCAATTGATCTACGTAGGGTTAGAAAGAAACCTGAAAAGTTTTGGTATAATAGCACAAAAAATTTATTCAAAAAAAGCAGACTGTTCAGAGTTATAGGAATTTGGCCGCAATCTTTTTTAATGAGAATTCGTGTAGAGATAAATTTTTAAATGGACTCCTGCCTTCGGAAATGTTCTACCGTTTTGCGCCTCTTACTTACATTTGAAAAAATATAAATTCCGGACAAGTTCGTTTGCTACCTTAGTTTAATCACCATTCCCTCTCAATCTCACCATTCAATATCTGCATGATGAAAAGATGTTTGTTTTCGTAATAATCTATTTGGGAATTGTTACCTTGATAAACAGGCCGGAAATTAAAATCATGAAAAGCCGAATAAGTAGTATCATTAATGTTCTGCATGAACAGGCCAGGGTGATTGATTAAAATCGAAGTGAAATTATAAGTGATGCCAAAACCTTTTTCCACCATATCACTGGGGTCTATGTTATACAACTGGAAATATTTGTCGTATAGATATTTGCGAAAAGGGTTATTCTTGTTAATGTAATGAGGTGTTGTGTAACGTATAGGAAAACTGCGGTAGGTATTTTTATACCAGCACGAAAATCCGTCCCAATTGGGCATGCCGATCAAAACGAGCGAGTTGTGTTTTGAAATTGGATAACACGCATCAGCAAGTTTTTGCGAAAAAGTTTCATTGAGGCTGGCGCCGATGATTACCACCGGTTTTGTGGTATCTATAAGATAACGTAATCCCATTGCTGAAACAGAACTGTCGAGCGCGATCTCCCTGATATTCAAAAGCCGCTTACCATCTACAAAATCGATCTCTTTAAAATAATTACTGATCCTGTTGTCATTTCTTTTATGAAAAAGATAAATATTATCAGAACCATGTTTTTGTAAAAGGTAACTGAAAATACTTTCGCAATGCGCTTTTAGAGTTGAGTTGGCGATCAGCACATCAGGGTTATTCCTGATGCCTCCATCATTGGGATAAGTAGCGGAAATAAACCTAATGTTTTTTTGTAAGGCAAAATCCGCAAGTTCGTTATATTCAGGTTGTTTTACTGAACCGATTATGAGATCAATATTATCCAGCTTGCCATTTTTTATTAGTGAGGTTACCGGCTGACTTACGGATTTTGAATCATAAATAAATGCTTCCACATGCTTGCCGTGAAGATTGAGTGTATCGAGCGCCAGCTCAGCACCCTGTACAAAATCAGCGCCTCCGATCGTATATGGTGGAATTGAAGTTTCTGATTTCAGATGATATCCGGCAAAAACAGAATCGAGGTAAAGAGGAGCAATGATCGCGATCCTGTAGGTTTTATAAACAGGAGGATATTTTATTTGTGCGAAAGATTTTTGTACACCTGCAAAAGCAAAAAGAAAAATAAAAGATAAAATGTATTTCCTCATAATTATAAATTCATAACTACCCTTTCTGCGCTTCTTATTCCCATTCAATGGTAGCGGGGGGTTTGCTGCTGATATCGTACACCACGCGGTTGATCCCTTTTATGTTATTGATTATCTCATTTGAAACATAAGCGAGAAAATCGTAAGGGAGATGCGCCCAATCGGCTGTCATTCCATCTACTGAAGTTACTGCCCGAAGTGCAACCGTAAATTCGTAGGTTCTTTCATCTCCCATCACACCTACACTCTTTACAGGCAATAAGATAGCTCCGGCTTGCCAAACGGTTGCATACAAATCAAATTTTTTCAAAGCATTAATAAATACTTTATCCGCTTTTTGTAACAGTTGAACTCTTTCTTCAGTTACTTCACCTAAAATCCTTATAGCCAATCCTGGTCCTGGAAATGGATGACGATGAAGCAATTCTTCAGGCAAGCCGAGTTCAGCACCCACTTTTCTTACTTCATCTTTAAATAAAGATCGAAGAGGTTCGATCAATCTTAATCTCATTCGCTCGGGAAGGCCGCCAACATTGTGATGCGACTTGATGGTTACGGATGGCCCATGAACGGAAACAGATTCAATCACATCAGGATAAATCGTTCCCTGTCCCAGGAAATCAATGTCTGTAAGTTGATGCGCTTCTTTATCAAAAATTTCTATAAAACTATTGCCAATAGCTTTTCTCTTTTGTTCAGGATCAGTTTTGCCTGCAAGTTTGGCATAAAAATAATCTTTAGCGTCTACGCCTTTTATGTTAAGTCCGATGCTTTTGCAGGATTCCAGAACCTGCTCAAATTCATCTTTCCTAAGTACGCCGTTATCGACAAAAATACCATATAGATTTTTTCCAATCGCTTTGTGGATCAAAGTAGCGGCAACAGTCGAGTCAACGCCACCGCTCAATGCCATTATTACTTTTTTATCACCGATCTTTTGTTTAATATAAGCCACAGTATCATTTATGAAATGCGCAGGAGTCCAGTCCTGGCTGCATTTACAAATGTTCACCAAAAAGTTTTTTATGATCTTTTTGCCTTCAGCAGAATGATAGACTTCGGGATGAAACTGTAAACCAAAAATTGGATTATTTGTTTGCTCACTATAGAAAGCGGCAACGGGAATGTTGTGAGTTGAAGCTGAAATGGTAAAACTATCAGGAAGTTGTTTAATCGTATCACTATGACTCATCCAAACATCAGAATCGTTTTTTACATCCTTTAGTAAATCATCTTCTTTTTGTATTTGAAGTTTTGATCTTCCATACTCACGTTTGTCACTTTTTTCTACCACCCCTCCATAAATTTTTGCCATTAGTTGAGCGCCGTAACAAATTCCAAGTACAGGAACGTTTTGGTTGATCACTTTTATATCAACTATCAAAGTGTTTTCTTCATTCACTGAAAATGGAGAGCCTGAAAGGATTACACCTTTTAATTCATCGGTATATTTTATCTCTGTATTGTAAGGAACGATTTCGCAGTAAACATTGGCTTCCCGGACAGACCTGGCAATCAACTGCGTGTATTGAGAGCCAAAATCAAGGATCAGAATTTTTTCCGTCATGGGTGCGAAGGTAAATAGTTTAATGTTTGAGAATACAAGTCAAATTTATTTTAAATATATTTTTATCCTAATATATTTTAAATATATTTTTATCCTTATTTATTAGATTCACTAATAAAAAACAAAAATGGACAGATGATATCAATCAGCTAAAATATTAGACTGAGAAAATAAATTGTGATAAATTTACTTATACTTTTTGGACGAAGAAAACGGTAAAAAAATTGTATGAGAAATCTTATTCTAATGCTGATTTCATCCATCTTCTTTATCTCCTGTGCTTCAGTATCCGGGAACGGCAAAGTGCGTGATGAAAACAGGGAAATTTCAAACATTTATGAGGTAAGAACTTCCGGTTCAATTGATGTTGAAATCCGCAGCGGTGATAATTATTCGCTTACGGTTCAGGATGATGAAAACCTGCTTCCTTATGTAATTACAGAAGTTGATGATGGGGTATTGAACGTACATTATAAAGATGGTTACTCTATTATCCGCGATCATGCAAAGGTGATTATTACCGCTCCAACACTTGAAAAACTAAGTTCTTCTGGATCTGCAGATATTACAAGCGTTGGTGTAATTAACAATTCCAATCAGATAGAAATAAATACTTCAGGATCAGGGGATATAAAAGCTGAAGTGGACGCGCCTTCGATAAAGGTAAGCGGTTCAGGATCAGGAAATGTTACACTGTCCGGCCGCACAAAAGATTTTGATTGCAAAATCAGTGGCAGCGGCGATGTGAAGTGTGCGAATCTAAAATCTGAAAACGCAGTTATCCATGTTGCGGGAAGTTCAGACGTACATGTTTTCGCCAGTGTAACACTAAAAGTAAATGTTACCGGCAGCGGAGATGTTTACTATGGAGGCAATCCTGCGTCGCCAGAAATACACATTACAGGCAGCGGTACTGTTCAGGCAGTAAAATGAGCAATTATGAATCAGGAATTATGTATTACGATTTCCGAATAACTGCGAATCCTGAACTCTGAAGTATCTGCATTATCTTCGCAGCCCAAAAATAAGTTCTTACAAAATGCTAAGCAGAAGAAATATCCGGGTAAAGGTGATGCAAACACTATACAGTATTGAATCGATGAGTAAAGAAACGCGTACCGGAGAGCCCTTGCAAATCCTGAAAAAAAATCTTGAAAACGCCCAGCAGCTTTTTACTTTTCTCGTTTATTATATTATTGAAGTAGCACGGTATAGTGAAAAAGATGCTTTACAAAAATCACGAAAATATCTTCCTACGGAAAATGATTTGAAAGTAAATACCAAAATCGCCGGCAATGAATTGTTGTGGACGGTAATGGAGAATTCTTCTTTTAAACAATCGGTAGAAAAGTTTAAGATAAAATACATGATAGATGATGAACTCGTGAGGAAGAGTTATTTTAAACTCATCAATTTGCCGGAGTATAAAGAATACATTGCTGAACCTTCACGCGATAAAAAATCAGAAAGGAAGATTTTTGAAATTATTTTTTCCGATATTATGATCGAAAATGAAGATTTCCTGGGCGAAGTGGAAGAAAAATTTATCCACTGGGATGATGATGCAGAAATGATGATCGTACTAATGGAAAAATTTTTACATAAACCTTCTTCTTTCGATTTCAACCAAATGGTAGGACAGGAAAAAATGAAATTTGCCACAGATCTTTTAGAGTCTGTGATTGATAAGGATAAATATTGTCTTGAACTGATAAAACCAAAATTGAAAAACTGGGATTCGGAAAGAATTGCCTTGCTTGATATGATCTTGTTGAAAATGGGCCTATGCGAACTGTTGTATTTTGAAACGATTCCAACGAAAGTTACCATTAATGAATATATCGACCTGGCAAAAGAATACAGCACTGAACAAAGCGGTCATTTCGTAAATGGTATTTTAGATAACATTCATAAAGAATTGTTGTCCCAAAATAAAATCCATAAGACCAATTATAAAAACAGCACTTTATAATACCTTTGCACTCTGAAAAAATATGATATGAAAAGATTCCTGCTTGCGCTTTTGCTAATCGGTACATTGTATTCGTGCGATATCAGGCGCACAAAAAATAATCCGAACAGTCTTGCGAATATGGACTCCCATTTTTTTAATGATTCTACTTCTGTTCTCATGCTGGATTCAACTTATGATTTTGGAAAAGTAACTGAAGGAACAAAAGTTACTTTTGATTATCATTTTAGGAATACGGGCAGAAAGCCCTTAGTTGTTGCTTCTGCAACCGCTAGCTGCGGTTGTACTGTGCCTGAGAAGCCTGAAGAGCCAATTAAGCCGGGTGAGACCGGAAGCATTAAGGTGGTTTTCAATAGTGCTAACCGGCCGGGGCCTGCCCATAAAACCATCACAGTCGTTTCAAACGCTTACCCTGCGTTCCCGGTTTTGCAACTAACAGGTCAGGTGGAAGCAAACAAGTAAATTTTTCTTAAATAAATAATTTCTAATCACTGGTAAACAGTAAACAAACAAACAACATGAATTTAGCAATGGTATTTTTAATGTTAGGGCAAGGACAGGGCGGCGGTGGATTTCAATTTGTATTTTTAGGACTAATGATCCTTGTTTTCTGGCTGTTCATGATAAGGCCGCAGGCAAAAAAAGCCAAACAGCAAAAGACATTTATGTCAGGCCTTCAGAAGGGAGATAAGATCGTAACGATTGCCGGCATTCATGGCACTATCAACCGGTTGAACGATGACGGTACTTTTATGCTTGAAGTGAATCCCGGCTCTTATATTAAAATGGAAAAAAGCGCTGTAAGCATGGAAATGACTGCCAACCTCAATAAAGCAACCACTCCCGCTCCGATAAAATAAGGAAAGGACATAATCTTAATTCTAATTCCTGATGCTTCGAATAGGTTTAACAGGAGGAATTGGCAGTGGCAAAAGCACTGTTGCGCGCATATTTTCTGTATTGGGCATTCCGGTTTATGATTCGGATTCTGCTTCAAAAAGATTGATGATAGAGGATGAAGAATTAAAGAAAACGATCATCGAATATTTTGGAGAAGCATCATATACTAACGGTAGCCTGAACCGGAAATATGTGTCAGAACAGGCTTTTAGAGATCCTAAAAAAACTGAGTTATTGAATTCGATCGTACATCCGGCAACGATAAAAGATGCGGAAGAATGGATGAAAAAACAGCAAGCGCCTTATATTATCAAGGAAGCTGCACTGATATTTGAAAGCGGCTCCAACAAATTCCTCGATAAAGTTATCGGTGTTAGTTCTCCCATTTCTTTAAGAATCGAACGTACGATGAAACGCAGCAATATTAATTCCGAACAGGTAAAGGTGAGAATGGATTTGCAAATGAATGAAGAACAGAAAATGCGTTTATGCGACTACGTTATAATCAATGATGAGCAACAAATGTTGATTCCGCAGGTGCTTGCGTTGCATGAAAAATTTTTGAAGGGAAACATTTAATCCAGCTTCGATTTACATAAAGAATTTCATTCTGCGGTAGGCAAAGAAATAGTTCTGATTTCTATTTAATCTTTTTTATTGTTACATAGGGTTGTCCATCATCAGTTCACTTATCAGGCATGCAACCAGTGAAGTCCAGCCGGTTTGGTGACTTGCTCCCAGACCTTTGCCGTTATTACCATGAAAATATTCGAAGAATAATAAGAGATGTTGATTTTCAGGCCGCTGATAAAACCAATTATGTTCATTATAAATTTTACGTTTGCCTTCCTTATCTTTTTGAAAAAGGCTGATCACTCTTTCTGCCAGTTCATTAGCCACTTGTTTTAAATTCATTAAATTTCCTGATCCGGTAGGGCACTCCACTATCAATTCGTCTCCATAAAATTCACCATATTTTCTTATCGCCTGTATAATAATATAGTTGATTGGAACCCAAACAGGCCCCCGCCAGTTGGAATTGCCTCCGAAAAGATTGGAAATAGAATCACCGGGATCGTATTGAATTCCATATTCAACATCATCAATAGTTACAGCATAAGGATGCTTTTCATGATATTTTGAAAGGGCGCGTATGCCGCCGGGAGAAAGAAATTCTTCTTCGTTAAGCAA
>Ga0157371_10003212_pt1 | contig 15006 bp, 13 predicted proteins | sample C45metaG_FD_113462 | JGI IMG/M metagenome (GOLD analysis project Ga0157371, IMG submission 113462) | Corn rhizosphere microbial communities from Kellogg Biological Station, Michigan, USA - C4-5 metaG | ecosystem: Host-associated > Plants > Roots > Rhizosphere > Soil | place: USA: Michigan...
GATCTATAATTTTGTAGATGCAAAGCGATTTAATAAAAAACCTGTAACACCATTTAAACAACTCATCGCTCCCAATGATGAAAAAATCTTATTGCATGCTTCTAATTTTAGAAAAATAAAAAGAGTGCAGGATGTGGTTCACATTTTTGAAAAAGTGAATAAAGCAATTCCTTCTAAATTATTGTTTGTCGGTGATGGACCAGAACGTTCCTTTATTGAAGATCTTTGCCGCAGGACTTGTGCACGAACAGATATTCGCTTTTTGGGACGGCAGGAAGAGATGGAAGAAATCCTTGCCATCTCGGATCTTTTTCTATTGCCGAGCGAATACGAAAGCTTTGGACTAGTTGCCCTGGAAGCTATGGCAGCAGCGGTTCCTGTTATTTCAACAAATGTTGGCGGATTACCAGAAATAAATATTAATGGTGTTACCGGGTTCCTGAGTAATGTAGGAGATGTGGAAGATATGAGCAACAACGCTATTAAAATTCTTTCTGACGAAAAGGCTTTTGCAAAAATGAAAAAGAATGCAGTGGCTCAGGCAATGAAATTTGATATTAATAACATCGTACCACAATATGAAAACTTGTATAAGAAAGTTTTGGATGAGAGATTTAAAAGCGTGTAAAAACAGCTTTACTTTTAAAAATTTATATTTTTCATTTTAATGACCAATCGCCAGATATTCTTAAATCACATTGGGCAAACTTCTCCAAATCCTCTTGCACTGGAGATTGTACACGCAAGCGGCAGTAAATTATATGACATAAATAACAAAGAATATATTGATCTTATCGGCGGCATTAGTGTTTGCAACATTGGCCATGGAAATAAAAAAGTGATTGAAGCAATTCAAATTCAGGCGGAAAACTTTATGCATGTAATGGTTAACGGTGAACTGATTTTATCGCCGCAAACCGCTTATGCAAAATTGCTTACAGATCATTTACCTTCTTCTCTTAATGCTGTTTTTTTTACTGCTTCAGGGACGGAAGCAACAGAAGGAGCCATGAAACTTGCAAAACGTTTTACAGGAAGAATGCAAATTGCCGCTTTTAAAAATTCTTATCACGGCAGTACCCAGGGCTCATTGAGCATTATCGGTGATGAATATTGGCGAAATGCTTTTCGTCCGTTATTGCCGGATATTTTGCATCTCAACTTTAATTCTTTTGAAGATTTAGAATTGATAACAGTTGAGACAGCCTGTGTAATTGCTGAAACGATCCGGGCGGAAGCCGGTGTGATTGTTCCTGATAAAAACTGGATGATTGCGCTAAGAAAAAAATGCACGGAAACAGGAACACTGTTGGTGCTTGATGAAATTCAATGTGGCTTTGGAAGGAATGGAACTTTATGGGCGTTTCAGCAATTTGAAATTATTCCGGATGTGTTATTATTAGGTAAAGCGCTCGGAGGCGGAATGCCTCTTGGAGCTTTTATTGCAAATAAAAACATAATGGATTCCTTTACCAATAATCCGGTTCTTGGACATATCAATACTTTTGGAGGCCACCCGGTTTGTTGTGCTGCCGGCAATGCATCGATGCAATTTTTGTTGCAAGAAAATATCATTGATGAAGTATTTGAAAAAGAAAAACTATTCCTTGAAAATCTGCGTCATTCAAAAATAAAAAATATCAGAAGTCGTGGATTAATGATTGCTCTTGAGTTCGCCAGCTTTGATCAGAATAAAAAAGTGATTGATTCTCTTTTAGAGGAAGGCGTTTTTTCAGATTGGTTTTTGTTCGCACCTCAATGTTTAAGAATTGTACCGCCATTAATAATCTCTGAAAATGAAATTCTAACAGCTTGTGAATTAATAAAAAAAGTGGTTTCAGATTTGTAATTATTTTTAAAACAGGATCCTCAAAAAAATGTCATGAGAGTTATCAAATCCTTTGCCTGTGCTTTTGATGGTTTAAAAGATTGCCTGCTGCATGAAAAAAATTTCCGAATTCAATATGTAATTGCATTGATCACTATTGTTGTCGGATTATTCTTTTCTTTAACAGCAACGGAATGGATGATTATTTTTCTTTGCTTCGCCGTTGTTTTAAGTTTTGAAATTATTAATTCTGCAATTGAAAAATTGTGCGATCTCGTTTGCCCTGAATTTAATCTTACCATTAAAAAAGTAAAAGATATGTCTGCATCCGCCGTTTTATTTTCTGCAATTATTTCTTTTATTATTGGATGTATTATTTTCTTACCAAAAATAATTGGGCTTTTTTATAAATGATGTATAATTTGGTTTGGGAAAAGATAAAAGTTCAATTAAAGTTTGTTTACTCTAATTGAAAAGAAATAAAGAAAGAACCCTTTTCGTAGGATAAAAGAAATAAATACTTCTTATTTGTTTGTTTACTGTTTGAAAAACTAATTCATTTGAAAATTGGCATTATTATGAAGCTCCGCATCTTTCTCCAATTTTAATTGCCATTTCCAGGCTGTGCCCATCATTTCGTCTAAAGAATATTTTGGATCCCATTTTAATTTTTCTTTTGCCAGTGAATTATTGGCATAAATGGCTACGATATCGCCGGGACGCCGCGGCCCTATTTTATAATTTAATTTTACGCCACTTACTTTTTCAAAAGCGTGAATGGCTTCCAACACAGAAACTCCGTTTCCGGTACCTAAGTTATATACCTCGCATGGTTCAACATTTTTATTTTCAATTAAATGTTTCAATGCGAGAGTATGCGCATGAGCGATATCACAAACATGAACATAATCGCGGATGCAGGATCCGTCCCTGGTGTCATAATCATCGCCATAAACAACCAGCTGTTTTATTTTCCCAACGGCAGTTTGTGTAATGGCCGGCACCAGGTTTTCAGGTTTTCCGACTGGTAATTCTCCTATCAATGCGGAAGGATGCGCTCCTACCGGGTTAAAATATCTAAGTAAAATACTTTGTAATCCACCGGTCTTTGTAACGTCTCTTACTATTTCTTCACCCATTTGCTTAGTAGCGCCATAAGGCGATTCAGCCGGTTTTATCGGTGATTCTTCTGTCACAGGAATTTTATCAGGACTTCCATAAACAGTGCATGAAGAGGAAAAAATAAAATGAGGAACTTTAAATTCCTTGGCACACTTCAAAATATTAATTAGAGAAAATAAATTGTTCCTATAATACATTAGCGGCTTATTTACCGATTCGCCGACTGCTTTAAAAGCGGCAAAATGGATCACGCCTTTGATATCAATATTTTCCTGAAATACCGCGTGGGTTTCATCAAAATTTGTAAGATTGACTTTGTAATTCTTTACCGCAACGCCGGTAATTTCTTTAATACCATTTAGCAAAGCGGTTGTCGATCTTGAATTATCATCAATAGAAATCGGGTTAAATCCATTTTCAATGAGATCAACAATTGTATGGGCGCCAATATAGCCGCAACCACCTGTAACTAGTATTTTATTCATCCTACAAAGTAAGAGAAATTTGATTACAAATGTTGCTCGGATTTAAATATTTCAGGTAAGAAAATGAATGATATAATAAACGATCGCAGCGACTGCGGCGCTAACAGGAACCGTCAGAACCCATGCCCAGATCAAATTAACGGTAACGCCCCAACGAACACCGGATAAACGTTTGGTGGCTCCAACGCCAACAATTGCTCCCGTTAATGTGTGCGTGGTACTTACAGGGATTCCGAAAAAGATGGTGAGAAAAATCGTAACAGCCCCTGCCGTTTCAGCACAAAATCCTTCGAGCGGATTCACTTTTGTTATCCGTGTCCCCATTGTTTTTACGATACGCCATCCACCAGACATTGTACCTAATGCGATCGCTGAATAACATGAAAGTGGCAACCAGTCGGGCATCCTCATATCTTCAATAGACATTACGGTTCCATGAACAGACTTGTTATAAAACCAGATCGCGGTCAAAATTAATCCCATTGTCTTTTGAGAATCCCCACCGCCATGCGCCAAACTGAGCGAGGCGGAAGAAAGCAACTGAAGCCTTCGAAACCATTTTTCGGCTTTCGCCGGACGCGATTTCTTTGCCATATTCACAGTAATAACGGTAATCACAAAACCGAATAACAGACCGATAACCGGAGACAAAATCATAAAAATCAAAGCAATAAAAACAGGATGTGTATTTACACCGGCTATTCCTCCGGCAGCAAGTGCAGCGCCCGCCAGGCCGCCAATAAGTGTATGAGAAGAACTAGAAGGAATGCCGGAATACCAGGTTAAAATATTCCAACAAATAGCAGCAATTGTAGCAGCAATTATTGTTTTGAAATTGATTATGTTTTCGGACATAATGTTTGCAATCGTACCAGCAACTTTATGTTCTCTGAAAATAAAAAAGGCAATAAAATTAAAAGCGGCTGCCCATAAAACTGCCTGGAAAGGTGTAAGCACTTTTGTGGAAACAATCGTCGCTATTGAATTTGCAGCATCGTGAAAGCCATTTATATAATCAAACAGAAGTGCAAGAACAATAATGACGATTAGAAAAATTATCATATTCAGCTTTTAAAGTGAAGGAGTTTCATTCAACAATGTCAATTGAATGTTTTAAGCATATTTGATTATGATGGATTCGATCACGTTAGCTGCGTCTTCGCATTTGTCCGTTACGATTTCCATTACCTGGTAGATTTCTCTCTTCTTTATAACTTCTTTCGCATCCGGTTCGTGCTCAAAAAGCTGTTCGATGCTGTAATCAAACACGTCATCCGCCTGGTTTTCGATACTATTGATCGCCACCATTGCATCTGTTATTTTCCTTAAATTTTTCATGTCTCTTAATTCAATCACGGCTTTGCGAACTTCAGTGCAACTGTTTAAGATCAGATCCGCCATTTTATGAAAAGTAACATCATCCGGATTTACTTTATAAAAATTAATTTTTTTAGCAGCAGAATAAATATAATCGCAAATATCGTCGAGCGAAGTAGCCAGGTAATGAATATCTTCACGATCAAACGGAGTAATGAAATTTCTTCCTAATTCTGTAAATATTTTATGCGTATTGTCATCATTTATGTGCTCATAGTCTTCAATTTGTTTTATTAAAATTTCCCGTTTGGAAAAATCAGTTTCATGAACTTCTTCTTTCAGCCTTTCAGCCATCTGAACTACCGTTTCAGAAACGCTTTCAAATAATTGAAAAAACACTTTATCCTTTGGAAGGAAAAACTTTAAAATTGAATTGCCCATAATTTTGTTTGCGCAAAAATAGAATTCTCTTTCCTTTAAAACCATGCTTTTTCAGTTGGTAATAATTTCTTAACATGATAATTATTGATGATAATTATTTGATTAGAGAAGAATTGATGTTACATTTATTTATTTTTGGACAATCTGAACCTTAAATAGAATGACTTTAAAATCTGTATTTAAACAAAATTCCATTTTCTTTATCAGTTATTTTTGTTTGCTCGTTATTGCTATTTTCGTGTGGATCGTTTATTCAAAACCTGATGGATTTATTTTATTAAATCCGTACCATTCAAGCTTTTTAAATGTATTTTTTATTGGCGTCACATTAATTGGCGATGGTATTTTTTCGGTTGTTTTGTCAATAATTTTATTTTTTTTCAATAAAAAATTTTTAAGTCTGATGATCTTCTCGAGTTTTGCAATTTCCGGAATTGTGACACAGATTTTTAAATTATTCATTTCTGAAGCAAGGCCCGGATTATTCCTGGCGAAAACGAATTATCCTTATTTTATAGAGCATGTTACTTTACATAATTTTCATTCTTTCCCTTCCGGACATTCTACTTCTGCATTCGCGCTGGTAGCTATTTTGAGCTTTGCGATAAAAAACAAAAACTATTCAATCCTTTTCCTGATAATTGGTGCACTGGTCGGTTACAGCAGGATTTATCTTGGCCAACATTTTATAACCGACGTTGCAATAGGCAGTATTATTGGCGTACTTTTTTCTATTATTTGCTGGATTTGGTTCGAAAAATATTTTAAAAGGATCTCTATAAATAGCAAAAAACCCGTTTCCTGATTTTCTTCTGAAATCGCAGTAAACAAAGAAATAACCGTATTCTTTTTCCTGTAAATAAAAGGGCAAAAAAAACTTGCAGAAAGCGATTTTTCTGCAAGTTAAATAAGAGTTGTTCAAGATTAAGGATACATCCCTTTCAACACGTCTTTTAAATTCTGAACAGCAGTTGAAGTACTTTCAGTTTCTGCAAAAATAGCTTTCGCGTCCTGATCGTTGCCATAAAAATCTTTATTCGCATCCTCATCCACAGAAATAGCTGAGCCGCCTAAACTAATTCCGGCAAATAATCCTTTGCTTCTTGAATAAGAATAGACTTCTGCTTCAAGTTTGTAATCTGTTCTTGCTGTAGAACTTCTCCCCACCGGTCCGGCGGCAACCGAAATATCTCCGCCGAGTGTAAAACTTCCTTTTCCAATATTTTGTAAAGTTTCCCTGTTTTTAAAAATTAAAACCAGATCCACCGCTTGAATACCAGCCTGAAAACCAACACTGCCACCAGTTATGGTTACAAAAACAGGATTGCTCCAGGTTCCATCATCTAATTTTACCATTGCAATACCTTTTCCTCTTTTTCCTCCTATCACAAAACCGGCATTAATTAACTTTGGCACCACGATAATTCCCTGGGTAACTTTTAAAAGCTCCTGGGGAATACTTTCTTTCATTTGGCTAAAATCTTTCAGCACTTTTGCGCTCGCATCAATCTTTTCTTCTTCTTTACTTTGGCTTTTTGCACTGCAAAAAAAGAAAGACAGCATAATCAGCGGAACAAAAAAGCGGGCAATTTTTAAAACTTTCATGACTTAAATTTTAATTTAAAACGATATTTCTTTCGATACAAGATTAATGCCTGTTATGCATTGAACATTTTGTTGCTAAATTTTTAATATTTCTTTTAGCAAATGATTTCTTTTAAATAAAAAAAGCTGCCCCAATTTCTGAGACAGCTTTTAAAGCTTCTTTATTAATTTTTTTTTAATGCCGATTACTCACCAGAAGTTTCTGCAGTGGGAGCCTGATGTTCTTTTGCTTTAGGCGCTTCTGCTCTCTTTGTAAATGTCGGCCGGCTGGCAGCGCGTGCTTTTTTGTGTGTCTCCTGGCGTTTTGCAAATTCCGCATCGTGTTCACTACTCCATTTAGTAAATTTTTCCATAGCAGCAGCTTCATCAAATAAGCCGAGCGATACACCTCGCAGCAAATGCTTCAGGTAGAGAACACCTTTAAAACTTAAAATACGACGAACGGTATCTGTTGGCTGCGCACCTTTGTGCAGCCATTCCAAAGCTTTCTGCCGGTCTACCTGGATACTTGCAGGAACAGTCAAAGGATTGTAAGAACCGAGTTTCTGAATAAATTTGCCATCACGTGGGCTACGGGCGTCTGCAACTACAATAAAGTAAAATGGTCTCTTCTTCGAGCCATGTCGTTGCAATCTCATTTTTACAGCCATAAAAAATAGAAATTTTCTTGGGTTGTTATTAAATTGGGTTTCTAAAAAGGACAGCGAAGATAAGGGCAATATATGAAATATTCAAAAGATTTCTTTTGTTTTTTCAAAAAAAATTATCTTTTTCCAAGGCCGGCAAGTTTGCCCATTGGCATTTTATTCATCGTTTTCATCATGGCTTTCATCTGGTCAAACTGCTTTATAAACTGGTTCAGTTCAGCAATATCTTTTCCACTTCCTTTTGCAATCCGCTGTTTCCGGCTGGCATTTATCACATCCGGATTCCGGCGTTCTTCCAGAGTCATAGAATTGATCATTGCCTCTATTCCTTTAAATGCGTCATCATTAATATCAATATCTTTTATTTGTTTGCCTACTCCGGGAATCATTGCCATCAGATCTTTCAGATTGCCCATCTTTTTTATCTGCTGAAGCTGGGTTTTAAAATCTTCAAAATCAAATTGATTTTTCCGGATTTTCTTTTCCAGTTTTGCCGCCTGTGCTTCATCAAACTGCTCCTGCGCTTTTTCTACCAAACTAATGATATCGCCCATTCCTAAAATACGTTGCGCCATACGTTCAGGGTAAAACACATCCAGGGTTTCCATTTTCTCTCCGCTGCTCACAAATTTGATTGGCTTATTAACTGTATATTTAATAGATATAGCGGCTCCGCCCCGGGTGTCACCATCTAATTTTGTAAGAACAACCCCGGTATAATTTAAGCGCTGATTAAAAGCAGCCGCAGTATTCACTGCGTCCTGGCCAGTCATACTATCTACAACAAACAGAATCTCTTTTGGGTTTAGAGCACTTTTAATATTTGCTACTTCCGTCATCATCACTTCATCAATTGCCAGTCGGCCGGCGGTATCAATAATGACGACATTTTTATTTTTTGCTTTTGCTTCTTTCAAGGCATTTTGGGCAATTTCAACCACATTCTTATTTTCGGGTTCACTGTAAACCTCAACGTTTATTTGGGCACCCAAAACTTTCAATTGTTCAATAGCCGCAGGCCTGTAAACGTCCCCCGCAACCAGCAAAGGCGATTTTCCTTTTTTTGTTTTTAAATAATTAGCAAGTTTGCCACTAAAAGTTGTTTTCCCACTTCCCTGCAAACCAGCAATTAAAATGATTGCCGGATTTCCACTTAAATCCAAATCAGTTTCAATTCCACCCATTAAATCGGTCAGTTCATCTTTCACAATTTTAACCATTAACTGACCCGGGCTGACAGCATTAATTACTTTTTCGCCAGTTGCTTTTTCTTTAATAGAATCTGTAAACTCTTTTGCAATTTTATAATTAACATCGGCGTCTACCAATGCGCGGCGGATATCTTTTACTGTAGAAGCAATATTTAATTCGGTAATTCTGCCCTGGCCTTTTAAATTTTTAAACGCAGTATCCAAGCGATCGCTTAATGATTCAAACATATTTTTAAGTAATTAAAATTTTATGAAGATGCTAAAAAAAGTGAACATTTTTATATTCACTTAATATTGCAAATTTACAAAAGTTGAAAATAAAATGAATCATATCAGATTCGGAAACTGAAAACAAAAAACAGATTTGCTTCTGATGCGTAGAATATTGAAAAAGTCAACTTTCTGCAGATTTACTCGTCATTCTTATCACGGGAATAATCATTTCTTCAAGGCTTATACCGCCATGCTGAAAAGTGTTTTTATAATAATTAGCAAAGTGATTGTAATTATTTGGATAGCATAAATATCCATCCTGCTTCGCAAAAATGAAAGAAGAATTTACATTCGGAACGGGTAAGCCCGCTTGTCGCGGGTCGCGAAATGCAAGCACTTCTTTTGTTTCATAATTTAAGTTCCGGCCATGTTTGTAACGTAGGTTTGCGGTTGTTTGTTTGTCACCAACAACTTTTTGAGGAGCGTTAACACGAACACTTCCATGATCTGTAGCAACAATTAAATTTATTTTTTTATCAGCGATTTTTTTCAATGCCTGATGCAACGGAGAATGCTCAAACCATGATGCAGTAAGGCTTCTATAGCTTACTTCATCTGCCGCCAGTTCTTTCAATACTTCCATTTCCGTCCGCGCGTGACTAAGCATATCTACAAAATTGTAAACAATAATATTAATATCATTGTTTAAAAAGTTATGAATATTGTCTACCAGCTTTTGCGCGTCCTGGTGATTGGTAATTTTTGTATAGGAATATTTCAAATCTTCTTTCCGAAGTTTTTTTAATTGCGCCTTAAAAAAAAATTCTTCAAACAAATTTTTGCCGCCGTCTTCATCATCATTTTTCCACTCTACAGGAAAATGTTTTTCTATTTCTATTGGCAGCATTCCGGCAAAAATTGCGTTCCGGCTATATTGGGTGGCGGTTGGTAATATGGAATAAAAAGTTTCTTCTTCCTGGATACGGAAGTTTTCGGCGAACAAAGGCTGAATGGCTTTCCACTGGTCAAAACGCAGATTGTCTATTAATACAAAAAAAGTTGGAGTACCTTTTTCAACATGAGGAAAAACCTTGTATTTCATTAGTGAATCACTCATAATTGGTGCATCAGCAGCTGCATTGGTAACCCAATTGGTATAATTTTTCGAGATAAACTTAAAGAAGTCCAAATTCGCTTCATTCTTTTGGGATTGAAAAACTTCGCGCATTTCGGGGCTATCGCTTTTTTTCATTTCAAGTTCCCAGTAAACTAACTTTTTATAAATTTCCATCCACTCATTATAATCGGGATTATCATTAAGTGCCATAAACAGATCCCTGAATTGCTGCTGATATGCGGAAGTGGTTTTTTCGGCGACCAATCTTTTATTATCAATGATTTTTTTTAATGAAAGCCATACCTGGTTTGGATTTACCGGCTTTATCAAATAATCGGTTATTTGTGAGCCGATCGCTTCATCCATCAGATTTTCTGTTTCATTTTTTGTGATCAAAACAATCGGAATCTGAGGCTTAATTTCTTTAATTTTTTGCAGAGTTTCCAGTCCGCTTATTCCAGGCATGCTTTCATCAAGAAGTACAACATCTACAATATTATCTTTTACATAATCAATTGCATCATGGCCATTACTCAGCGATTTTACGTCATAACCTTTATGTTCCAAAAACATTATTTGAGATTTCAAACTTTCCATCTCATCATCTACCCATAAAATTTTTGCTGTATTCATTGTCGGTTTGTTAATCGTAAAATTTTTATACTTCCGTGGCTTGCTTACAAATGTAGATTATTCCCTTCCCAAAAATTATCTTTGCAATTGATGTAAATGTTTTTAACAATTCCAAAGAAATGTCATTTAGAAAAATAATTAATGATCCGGTTTATGGATTTATTACTCTTAATGACCAATTCATTTATCAGATTATTTCTCATCCTTATTATCAAAGGCTTCGAAGGATTCATCAAATGGCAATGGCACACCTGGTGTACCCGGGAGCGGTTCATACCAGGCTGCATCATTCATTGGGCGCCTATCATTTAATGAGTAATGCGCTTGACGAATTAAAAAGTAAAGGAATTAATATTAGTGAGGAGGAAGAACAGGCGGCAAAAATTGCGGTCCTTTTACATGACATCGGGCACGGGCCTTTTTCTCATGCTTTGGAACACACCTTGATCAAAGATGTAGATCATGAAGAAATCTCATTATTGCTCATGAAAAGGATGAATGAAGAATTTGGTGGAAAAATGCAAATGGCCATCAATATTTTTACCAATAATTATCCAAAAAAATATTTTCATCAATTAATTAGTGGACAATTAGATGTAGATAGAATGGATTATTTGATCCGTGATAGTTTTTTCACAGGCGTTTCAGAAGGTGTAATTGGTTATGAGCGGATCATCAAGATGCTCACTGTTCATGATGGAGAATTAATGATTGAGGAAAAAGGAATTCATTCTATTGAAAAGTTTTTGATTTCACGAAGGTTTATGTATTGGCAGGTTTATCTTCATAAAACCGTTTTATGTGCAGAAAAAATGTTGGTAAAAATTATTGATCGGGCACGTGAAATTCGTGCAGAGTCTCCGTCAGCAGTTTTTAATTTCTTTTTAAATAATGAACATGAAAGTAAAAAAATCGGGAATCATTTAGAGGATTTTTGCAAACTGGATGATTACGATATTTTGTTTTCTATTAAAGGCTGGATGCAACATTCTGATAAAGTATTGGCTTTTCTTTGCAAAAGCCTTATCAACCGGCATTTACTAAAAATAAAATATTCCACTCAGAAAATATCAAAAGAATTTTTAGCAGAAAAAAGAGGATTGGCAATGAAATATCTTGGCATAAATATGGCTGAAGTACCTTATCTTGTTTTTACGGGTGAAACAGAAATTAAGACTTACAATAATCAAGTGGAACATATAAATATTTTATTCAAAGATGGGAGTATAAAAAACATTTCTCAGGTTGATCATGCCCTCATCAATCAAAGTTTATTTGGCGCCGTAAAAAAATTTTACATTTGTTTTATTAATCTGGACATCACATAATAGTTTAATTTTAATTTTTTAATTATTTACCCGGTAATGGAATTTACAGCCAAACAAATCGCTGAATTAATAAATGGTAAAATAGAAGGAGATCCTGATGTTGCCGTGTCGTCATTTGGCAAGTTGGAAGAAGCCTCCGAAGGACAATTAGCATTTTTAGCAAATCCTAAATACGAAGAGTTTTTATATAAAACGAACGCCTCCATCATTATCATCAATACATCATTAGAATTAGAAAAAGAATTAAAAGCCACGCTCATACGTGTTCCAGACCCCTACTCATCTTTTGCAGTAATATTAACAGCGTATTCAGAAATGGCGAAAGCGAATCTTACCGGAATACAGGAACCTTCTTATATTTCTTCTTCAGCAAAAATTGGTGAAAACGTTTTTATAGGTGCTTTTGCCTATATAGGAAACAATGTGGTTCTTGGGGATAATGTAAAATTATATCCGCAGGTATTTTTGGGCGATCAGGTAATTATAAATGACAACACCACTTTATATCCGGGAGTAAAAATTCATCACGATTGTGTAATTGGCAAAAATGTTTCCATTCATGCCGGATGTGTAATTGGTGGCGATGGCTTTGGATATGCTCCGCAAACTGATGGAACTTTTAAAAAAGTACCTCAAATAGGTAATGTCGTTATTGAAGACAATGTTGAAATCGGCGCAAATACTACAATAGATCGTTCAACTATTGGTTCCACCGTAATAAGATGTGGGGCCAAATTGGATAATCTAATTCAAATTGCACACAATGTGGAAATAGGAATGAACACGGTAATTGCCGCACAAACGGGCGTTAGCGGAAGTACGAAAATTGGCAAAAATGTAATGATAGGCGGACAGGCTGGTTTTGCCGGGCATATTCAAATTGCAGATGGTACAAAAATTAATGCACAAAGCGGCGTCGGAAAATCAATTAAAACCCCAAATACTTCTTTAACAGGTTCGCCCGCTTATGATTATGGACCCGCGATGCGTAGCCAGATTTTGAGCAGGAATCTTCCGGAAATAGAAAAGAGAATTAAGAATCTTGAGCAGATAATAGAGCAACTTAGAAAAGAAAAGGTAGTAGAATAACAAATAACGCGTTTTTTCAATCTTCAATTAAATTTTTAATTTCCATTATTTGGTACCTGATTTAAAGAATTACTTTTCATACTTTCGTGCCCATGGAGCAGTTATTTAATTCTAAGGAGACTTATTTTCAACATACTTTAAAAGAAGCGGTTACCATTTCCGGGGCAGGGATTCATACCGGACATTCCGTTACCATTCAAATAAAACCAGCTGAACCGAACAGCGGTATTAACTTTCAAAGAATTGACCTTCCTGACAAGCCGATAGTAAAAGCAGATGTGGATAATGTAATAGAAACAAACAGAAGTACCACAATAGAAGCAAACGGCGCAAGAATAGGTACTATAGAACATTTAATGGCTGCTTTGATGGGAATGCAAATTGATAATGCACTCATCGAAATAAACGGTGAGGAAGTTCCGATACTGGATGGAAGCTCGCAGGTTTTTATTGATCATCTTTCAAGGGCCGGCGTTCAGAAACAGGACGTAGAAAAAGTGTATTATAAAATTCAACATAACATTTCTTTTATCGATGAAGGCAAAAAAGTAGAAATGGTTGCGCTGCCTTATAACGGGTACCGGATAAATACATTGATAGATTTTAATTCTCCCATTTTAGGAACTCAACATGCAGATTTAAACGATATCAGCAATTTCAAAAATGCTATTGCGCCAAGCCGTACTTTTTGTTTTTTTCATGAGCTGGAACAATTACTTGCCAATGATCTGATAAAGGGCGGCGATATTAATAATGCGATTGTAGTAGTAGATAAACCGGTGAATGATGAACAGGTAAAAAGAATTTCAAAAGTATTCCATAAGGATGATGTAAAAGTAAGCGAGGCAGGAATTCTAAATAATCTGACGCTTCGTTTTCCTAATGAACCTGCGCGACATAAATTGCTGGATGTGGTAGGCGATCTCGCTTTGGTAGGTTATCCTTTCAAAGCCCATATTATTGCAAACAGGCCCGGACATTCTTCTAATATCAAGTTTGCAAAAAAGATTAAAGAACACATTAAAAAATATAAATACCGGCAGGAAATTCCAAAATATGATCCGAATATTCCACCAATTTTAGATATTCAGGATATAGAAAAAACGTTACCGCACCGTTATCCGTTTTTAATGGTTGATAAGATCATTGAACTTTCTGACACGCACGTAGTTGCCATTAAAAATGTAACGTATAATGAACCATTTTTTCAGGGGCATTTTCCTGGAAATTCGGTAATGCCGGGAGTTTTATTAGCTGAGGCCCTGGCGCAAACAGGTGGTTTTATTGCCATTCCGCAGAACTCGAAAGATAAATATGACACCTATTTTCTGAAAATAGATAATTGTAAATTCAAACAAAAAGTTGTTCCGGGCGATACGCTGATTTTAAAAATGGAGCTATTACATCCTATCCGACGCGGCATCTGCGAAATGAAAGGGACGGTTTATGTCGGAGATAAAATCGTAACTGAAGCGGTTTTAGTAGCACAAATAGTTAAACGCCCTAACCCATAATATGATAAGTCCTCTTGCACATATCCATCCGAATGCACGATTAGGAAAGGATATTATTGTTGATCCTTTTGTAGTGATAGAGGATGAAGTAACTATCGGGGATGGGACGCATGTGATGTCTCATGTGGTTATTATGAAAAAAGTGATAATCGGAAAATCATGCAAGATCTTTCCCGGTGCTGTTATCGGCGCGATTCCCCAGGATTTAAAATTTGACGGTGAGGAAACTATTGTTCAGATTGGCGATAATACAACGATAAGAGAATGTGTGACCATTAACCGCGGTACAAAAGATAAATGGAAAACCGTTGTTGGAAACAACTGTTTGCTGATGGCTTATTCGCATATTGCTCATGATTGTTTTGTGGGAGATAACGTGATCATTGCTAATTCTGTTCAATTGGCCGGCCATGTAGAAATTGGCGATTATGCGATTATTGGCGGTATGGCAGCAGC
>Ga0157371_10003213_pt1 | contig 15005 bp, 14 predicted proteins | sample C45metaG_FD_113462 | JGI IMG/M metagenome (GOLD analysis project Ga0157371, IMG submission 113462) | Corn rhizosphere microbial communities from Kellogg Biological Station, Michigan, USA - C4-5 metaG | ecosystem: Host-associated > Plants > Roots > Rhizosphere > Soil | place: USA: Michigan...
CGCTTTGGGTACTTTGGCGCTCCAAAATGCGCAGCATTCTTGAACACAGCTAAAAACAACATTAACTGTGAAAAACTACCATGCCCCGCGGCATAGAGCGATAGAAGAATGTTATCATTAATTGTGTCCACACGATAGGCCTGCGCGGGAATGACGCAGAACGAAATAAAATTATGGCCTTAAGTGCTGGATTTTACTTTTGATAAAGCCTCATTTTGCTAGGCTTCAGTCGAAATCAGGGTGATTCTTTTAAATCTTTAATTGATAGCATGGCCTATTGCTTTATTAATGCGTTGAAATGATCTTCGACTAGGCTCAGACCGGCATACAAAATAAATTTTACTTAAATTTAAAAAACTGTATATCAGCAAGATAAAGCATCTTCAACCAAAATGTACGGCGAAAGCTAATGGCCATTTATTTACTAAGCTTTTTATTTCAACAAGCTCAAAAATTTTTAATGGTACCGAAGTATGCCGCTTTTATTTCAACAGCCTGCAGGCCATCTTCTATAAATCTTATCCTGAACTGCACCTCATCCGAGACATTAATTCCATGATCAGCGTTTACAGTAAAAAAAATTATATCCTGATCATGATCATCGATGATCTCACCAACTCCACTAGAGAGATCCATTTTTGATATCTTCCCAAACCTTAACATATTTCTCAACTTTACGTATGAAGTGGACAGCTAATAAAAACTGCTTAAAAAGACCGCATCATTTATCTGATGAAGCCTCAAACACGGGACAATAAAAATAAGAAAGCCATCAGATATTCATTATTAATCATATTGTAAAGAGACACAATATATAATTTAACCTAAAAAGCGTTCAAAATTTAAAAAATAAATAAAATATTAACATCAAATTAACGACACACAGAAAAATCAGGCATCAAAATAAATCAAAAATTCAGAAATCCTCTTGATTTTAAATATCTTACCCGAAGATAATAAATAAAACTGACGCATAAACAAAAAAAGAGTAAATTAACGGTATAAAAAATCACCATATACTGAATTTCAAGCTAGAATTTAATTGATTTCTATAAAAAACCCGATTCAAAAAGATACAAGCGTTGCACTATCCGTCAATGAAATCATGTCACATCAGATACCTTTATAGTCTACCATCAACTAAATCGCGCGGAATAAACGATTTGGTATCGAAAATAACTGCTCCTTCCTTTCTAAATTCCTCATATCCGACACCAATGAACTGATGGTGAGAAACTGCCAGAATTAAAGCGTCATATTGATATCCAAACTGCTTTACCAGCTGAAAACCATACTCCTTTTCAACTTCCTGCGGATTAGCCCAGGGATCAAAAACATCAACTTCCAGGCCAAAGGAAAGCAGTTCCCGATAAATATCGATTGCCCTGGTATTGCGGATATCGGGACAATTTTCTTTAAAAGCAAAGCCCAGGATCAGAACTTTCGCACCACTGATCCTTTTATCCCTGGCAATCATCATTTTAATAACCTTGTTTGCAACAAACATCCCCATGTTGTCGTTAACGCGCCTTCCTGAAAGTATTACCTCTGGCTTATAGCCCAGGGATTCGGATTTGTAGGCAAGATAATAAGGATCAACACCAATACAATGGCCCCCAACCAGTCCGGGTTTATAATTTAGAAAATTCCATTTTGTTGAGGCAGCGGCCAGTACATCAGCAGTATCTATCGCCATTTTGTCGAAGATTAATGCCAGTTCATTGACAAATGAAATATTGACGTCCCGTTGCGCATTTTCTATCGCTTTTGAAGCTTCTGCAACTTTAATACTAGGTGCCAGATGCGTGCCGGCGGTAATAATGGAAGCGTAAAGTTGATCGATCTGATTAGCAATTGCAGGGGTAGAACCCGAGGTGACCTTTTTTATTTTGGTCAGGGTGTTAATTTTATCGCCAGGATTAATGCGCTCCGGCGAATAGCCACAGAAAAAATCGACATTATATTTTAAGCCTGAAATTTTTTCTAAAACAGGCACACAATCTTCTTCAGTACACCCAGGATAAACGGTAGACTCATAAACAACAATGTCACCTGCTTTGAGCACAATGCCCAACATTTTACTGGCTGCAAGCAGAGGCCCCAGATCAGGTCGTTTAAGATGATCAATCGGTGTAGGCACAGTAACGATGTAGATTGTGCAACCTGCCAGATCAGGGAGGCTCGCACTGAGCGTTAATCCTGTTTCAGAGGAAGAAAGTACAGACTGCAAATCATCCAAATTCGCTTCATTTGTCCGGTCATTCAGCTGATTTAACTCAGCTACGCGAGTCTCATTGGTGTCGAAGCCAACAACTTTATACTTTTTAGCAAATTCTATCGCCAGCGGTAGTCCAACGTAACCCAAACCAATAATGGCAATCTGCTTTTTTGTATTCATTTTTTTTCGGTGATTGAGCAAAGATAAGATAAATGGAGGATGCTTTAACCGGACTTGAATTAAATGCTGGCAATCTTTTAAACACAAAGGGCAGAGAAATATACATAAAACATGCTTAAATGCTCTTATGTGTAGAGATTTTGGGTATAGGCCTAGATCCTTCACTACACCCAGGATGTCAAAAATCTAAAAAAAAATCACCAATCATGCCATTGGCCCTGATTGGTGATTATTAAGGATATATAAACTATAATAAATATTATTTAATCTGTTTCAACAGATAACTTCCGTAACCACTTTTAACAAGCGGAGCAGCAATAGCTTTAAGCTGATCGGCATTGATAAAACCCATGCGATATGCAATTTCTTCAATACAACCTATTTTTAAGCCCTGGCGTTCTTCTATGATCTGCACAAATTGTCCGGCTTGCATTAATGAAGTGAAAGTTCCGGTATCTAACCAGGCTGTTCCACGGCTCAATACGCCAACTTTTAATTTACCACGCTCCAGATAAACTCTGTTCACATCAGTAATTTCATATTCTCCACGTGGGGAGGGCTTAATATTCTTTGCGATTTGGACTACCTCATTATCATAAAAATATAATCCAGGCACCGCATAATCGGATTTGGGTTGGATAGGTTTTTCTTCAATAGAAATAGCCTTTTTATCTGCATCAAACTCCACTACGCCATAGCGTTCAGGATCCGATACCTGGTAGGCAAATACCACCCCTCCATCCGGATCAGAACTGGCCTGTAATAATTTCGCCATCCCGTCACCGTAAAAAATATTATCCCCTAAAACTAAAGCCACTTTATCTTTACCAATAAATTCTTCGCCGATTACAAAAGCCTGAGCTAAACCATTCGGTTCGGCCTGTACGGCATAACTAAATTTGCAACCTAATGAAGCACCATCACCCAATAACTTCTCGAAATTTGGAAGATCGTGCGGGGTAGAGATAATTAAAATTTCTTGTATCCCGGCTAGCATCAAGGTAGATAAAGGATAATAAATCATCGGTTTATCATAAACCGGCATCATTTGTTTGCTACAGGCAAGCGTTAAGGGATGCAAACGGGTTCCGCTGCCACCAGCTAAGATTATACCTTTCATTAGTATTAGATTTCAGATTTGAGACATTAGATTTGAGATGAAAGCGCTATCTCAACACCTGTATTAATTCTATTTATTAATTTGTTTTATACACTCTACCAAACTATCTCTCCAATAAGGAATTTCGATATTAAAAGTTTCTTTAATTTTGGTTTTATCCATCACCGAAAATGCCGGGCGTGAAGCTTTGGTTGGGTAAGCAGAACCTGGAATAGGATTTACTTTAACCCTGGTTTCGCTAATGTCAAAAATAGCCTTTGCAAAATCGAACCATGAGGTTACCCCTTCATTGCTGAAATGATATACCCCATAAGCAGTTGATGAAGAAAGAATAATGTCAAAAATTGCATTTGCAAGATCAATAGCATAGGTTGGTGTTCCCACCTGGTCTGCAATAATATTTAGTTCATCACGCTCTGCACCAAGTTTAAGCATGGTTTTTACAAAGTTATTGGCGTATTCAGAATACAACCAGCTGGTGCGGATAATAAAATGAGCTGACAGTTTAGCTTGTACCGCCAGTTCACCGTCGAGTTTGGTTACGCCATAAACACTAATAGGTTTTGCTTCATCATCTTCCTTTAATAATTTCACTTCATTACCCTCGAAAACGAAATCTGTAGAAACATGAACTAATTTAGCACCGTTTGCCAGGCAGGCAGAAGCCAGATAGGCGGCACCAGTTTCATTAATGGATTTAGCAAGATCAACTTCGTCTTCTGCTTTATCAACAGCAGTATATGCTGCGCAATTGATTACAAAGCCTGGTTGCTCTTTCGCCAAAAGGTCATTCAAACCACTTTCATTTAGAATGTTGGCATCCTGTTCTGCAGGAAAAACAATTTCCGTGATTCCTCTTCGCTCAGCTACAACCTTTAAACACTGGCCTAACTGCCCACCAGCGCCAATTACTAATATCTTACTCATATATGCTGTAGTTCGGCAAATGGTTTTAAAAGTAAATCTTTATCAGAAACGGCCTGATCTTCTTCAGGGATTAACCAATCGATATTCAGATCCGAATCGTTATAGATCACTCCTGTTTCTGATGCCTTATTGAAAAAGTTATCACATTTATATAAAAATTCTGCGGTTTCACTTAAAACAGAAAAACCATGTACAAACCCTCTTGGAATATACAATTGCAATTTATTTTCAGCACTCAGGCGTACGGCAATGTGTTTTCCGTATGTTGGCGAACCTGGGCGTACATCTACCGCAACATCCAGCACTTCTCCTTTGGTTACCCTTACGAGTTTGGCCTGGGCAAATTCACCGGTTTGTGCATGTAAACCACGGATGACCCCATAAGAAGAATAGGATTGGTTATCCTGAACAAATCTTCCTGATAAACCAGTTTTATCTTCAAAGGTATTTTGATTGAAACTTTCGAAAAAATATCCTCTCGGATCTTCAAATACCCTTGGTTTGATAATCAGACAGTCTTTTAATCCTGTTTGTTCAATTTCCATTATTTACTGCTGTACTGTTGTTCGTAATAAGATTGATAATTACCAGAAGTAACATTGTTTAACCAGTCTTCGTTTTGAAGGTACCAGTCTACTGTTTTGGCCAATCCCTCTTCAAACTGTAAACTCGGCACCCAATCTAATTGATTTTGCAGTTTAGTCGAATCAATAGCATAACGCAAATCATGACCGGCACGATCGGTAACATAAGTAATTAATTTAGCTGATTCTCCGGTTTCGCGACCAAGTTTCTGATCCATAATCGTACAAAGCAAATTAATCAGATCAATATTTTTCCACTCGTTATGCCCGCCAATATTGTAGGTATCCCCGGTTTTCGAATTGTGGAAAATTACATCAATTGCGCGGGCATGATCTTCAACCCATAACCAGTCGCGCACGTTTTCGCCTTTACCATAAACAGGTACAGGTTTGTTATTTTTAATATTGTTGATGGCTAATGGAATCAGCTTCTCCGGAAAATGATGAGACCCATAGTTGTTAGAACAATTAGAAATCACGCAGTCTATGCCATAAGTATCATGATATGCCCTTACAAAATGATCTGAGCTCGCTTTTGATGCTGAATATGGGCTATGCGGATCGTAGGCGGTAGTTTCCGTAAACATACCTTCCTCACCCAAAGCACCATAAACCTCATCCGTACTTACATGGTAAAAACGTTTTTTATCATAATCACCTTTCCAGTATTCACGGGCAGCATTTAATAAATTTACAGTCCCAATCACATTAGTAATTACAAAAGCTGTTGGATCTGAAATAGAACGGTCTACATGGCTTTCGGCTGCAAGGTGAATTACGGCATCAAAGTTTTCGGCTTTAAACAAATCGAATATTGCAGTAGCATCCGCAATATCTTCCTTTACAAATCTATAATTCGGCTTATTTTCAATGTCGGTTAAGTTAGCCAGATTACCTGCGTAAGTAAGTTTGTCTAAATTGACAATTTCGTATTGAGGATAGTTATTAACAAAACGGCGAACTACATGAGAGCCAATAAAGCCCGCACCACCAGTAATTAAGATTTTTTTCACAGTTATGATATTATTCAATCGGCTAAAATAGGTTAGATTTATGCAAAAAACAACTTAAATATTACATTCTTAAATTATAAAGTATTTTCGGAAGCGCAACAAGAGCAATGATGTAGGCCTGAGCAACTTGTTTTCATGTTTAGTACAAATCTTGGCCGAATAGCAAATATTGAATATTAATGCCTCCATTTCATACATTGAACTTTCTAAGAGGCAATGATTCATATGGCCAATTTAGCATCATTATTTTTTGAAGCATACCCTTATTTGTCGGCTTCTAATTAAATTAAGCAGGGTGCAGTTCATGTTTAATTAGGACAATACAGTTAAGAGAAGATATAGTAAAATCTGATGAAGTATATGTTAAAATAGATACTTAGCCTAAGTATGATAAAGCATAGTTAGCATATAATAAATATTTACAATCTCTCCATATACAAGGGAAACCTACATCGCCGCCACCGAACTTTCTAATTCCTTATACCAATCTTCCCCATATTTACGGATCAGTGGTCCCTTTAAAAAACTATATACCGGAACCTTAAGTTCGCGACCAAAGGTACAGGCATCATGGCAAATATGCCAGCGATCGTAATTGAGTACCTCAAATTCCGGATATCTGGTTATCCGAATAGGATACAGGTGGCACGAAATCGGTTTTTGCCAGTCTACTATACCCTGCTCGTATGCTTTTTCGATGGCGCATTTGGTAATGCCGCCTTCAAAAAGCACATAAGCACATTCTTTATTTTTATCTACACATGGGGTAGTTAAATCGCCATCTTCATCAACGACATAAACACCTTGTTCTTCAATCGCTTTAATACCCTTTTCGTTGAGCAGGTGTTTTATTTTCGGATAAATCTCTTCCAAAACGGCCTTTTCATCATGATCCAAAGGTGCACCGGAATCACCTTCCACACAGCAGATACCTTTACATTTGCTCAAATTACAAACAAAGTTTTCCTTCAATATATCTTCGTGCACCAGCACCTGTTCAACTTCTATCATCATTATTCTTTTGCTAAAGCATATTTCAGCCCATTGGCCGATTTTAATTCCATCGTAACTGCACCCACCAATATTTCAACCTGCGCCTTTACAGGTACCCGGTTTCCATCATCGGTTACCCAAAGGTATAAACGGCTATCCTTTTTAAAAATACGGCCAGGCTTAATTGACGGGCTAAATTTCAAACAACGGATATTACCCAGTTTACTCTTAACCGTTTCTTTGCCTACGTACTCTACCTCAAGCGCCGAAATTTCATCACCCAAAAAATAGTTCAGTTTAAACTTATCTCCAACTTTGATTCTGCCCATATCGAGGCTCCGGGCAAAGTAATAAGCCGAAACCAGATCGAAAGTCTGATTTGTTGGCGTGGTAAACGTTCCCCTGTTCGAAACTACTTTCTTTCCATCCTGATTAAAACGTGCCTTATCCTGGCGTCTGTAACTGGCCTCACGGATATTCTCCTGGTAGAAATAAGGTAAAAGATCTGTTTTATCTATGTATGAATCATAATGATCTCTTATCTTATAAAAAACATCAAAAGTTCCGGAGGTCTGCGCATCAACGGTAAGCTTGTAGGTAGGTTTGTTATCAAACTTTAAATCAGAATTAGTTACCTTAATAGTAGCTTCTGCCGCTGTGATAAACCCGTACCTTAGTTTATATTGCAAAACTTCGCCTTCCTGAAATACAGCTTCTTTCTTCAGGGGAAGTTCCTGAGCCATTGTGAAGAGACTGCATAAGCCTACCGTAACCGTTATAAATAATTTTTTCATTGCTCTTGTACTCATTTGTGTGTGTGTCTATAACCAGCATGAGAGATCCTGAACTAAATCCGATAATACCGGTTCAGGATGACGGACTGGATAAGGAAAGGTTTCCTTTAAAAGAAATTAACTCTTCCTCCATGAAGATATACAAAAAGCAATCCAAAATTTAATCTTTTCTTTTATATACAGGAACAGTAGAGCAGGGCTCGCCAAACATGATGCTTTTAACTACCGGGGTAAGCAGATTGGTAACCTCTACATAAGCAGCCACCGGTACATCAATTTCGCCGCACCCCTTTACCACCACGCGTTCATTCGCATAATCCTGCGGATTGATTTTAGCTAATGCCCTGGTAAATAAAATAGCTTCTAATGTATTTAAGTCTCCAAATACGACTTCATTAGCATAGGGTTTTAGCTTATTGGCCAGCAACATATATGCCCAGGTAGGTACAATGGCATCTGCAGAACAGGTGATGGCCACATTCTTATCCTGATACTGTGCCCAATCGTGATCCTTTATAAATGCCCGGAAATCTTTTTCCCTCAGCATTAAGCCGTGAAACAAATTATCTACGATATCGTAAACTACTCTTTCGCCTTTATGATAAAAATCTTCGAGGTTTAAAGTAATTAAACCGCTATTGGCAACCTTATTTATGATGTTTTCCTGAATTTCCATGGCCTTAAATAAAAAAACCGTCCCGACTAATCATCGGAACGGTTACAAAATTACGTATTTTCTAATTAATAGAATTTCACACGATTGTCTTTTATCTTGGCATTTTCCTGTAAAGCCTGGAAAGCCGCTCCCAATGAACGCTGACCTAAACTTAACAACATGCTTTCTTTTTGTTTAAACATATTTGCAATTGGCGCAGGGTTTGTAAATCCATCAACGGTAAATACATATACACCACGCTCGCCCTGAACAGGAGCAGATACTTTACCTGGCTGTGAACCGAATACGCTACCCACCAATGTATTTTCCTGGGCAACACCTGGAATTACAGGGTTAGCAAATACTACGTTCTGTACCGGATTAACCGGGCGGGCAACTTTAGCAGCAATCTGATCGATACTTCCCTTACCTGCATTGGCTAATTTTTCTTTCAATTGTTTTGCTTTAACCGCGTTGATTACCATCGGTTCGATTTCTTTCTTCACATCAGCTAATGATAGAATACCTTTCGGGCTGATGTTGGTTAAGCGTGCTACTACGTAAGCGTTGCTCATGGTATAAATTTCAGGTAAAACATCACCTTTATCGGCTGCATAAGCATCCTGGATTAGTTTACGTGGGTTATCTAACCCTGCAGCAAATCCTTGTGTTGCCGCTACCTTATCAGCTACAGCTACTTTTAATCCTTTTTGGGCTGCAAATTTACTGAAATCGTTACCTTTTACATCCGTTAAGAAACTGCTCGCAGCTTTATAAGCAGCTGCCTGGGTTTTGCTACTCGCTGCCAATGCTTTTTCTACATAAGCCAGTTTAACTACTTTAGAAGAACCGATTTGTTTTTCGATTTTAAGAATATGGTAACCGAATTGAGATTTTACGACTTTAATATCTCCTGCTTTACCATCAAAAGCAGCATTTTCAAATTCAGGAACCATTGCACCACGTGCGAAAGTACCCAACTCACCACCTTTATCTTTAGAACCATCTACACTGTAGTTTTTAGCCAGTTCAGCAAAATTGCCTCCTTTTAAAATCAATCCTTTTAATGAGTCAGCAAGTTTGATCGCTTTATCTTCGCCGCCAACTTTAGCCGGATCGATTAAGATGTGGCTTGCTTTTACCGAATCAGGAGAGATACGGCTAGCAACTACTTTCACAATTTTGTATGAGTTACCGCTTAATTTCGGCCCATAGAAACTGCCTGCAGGTAAAGCAAATACTGCCGAATCAACAGCCGGATCTAATTTACCTTTTGTTATATAAGTGAAGGGAACTTTTACATCTGAATTAATCGCTGCGAAAAGTGAATCGTTTTTAGCCACCTGGAAATCAGTGGCAATTTTATCTACCTGAGCTTTGATTGTCAACGAATCTGCTTTATTTGGGCTGATGCTGAAAGTAACATACTCAAAAGCACGTGTTTCCTGCGGATTGTTGAAACGCGCTTTGTTCTGCTCATAATATTCAGAATAATCAGCATCAGTTAATTTAACTGATTGATCAGGAATTGAAGCATAATCCAAGCTTATATATTTAAAGTTAGCCAGTTTGTTACGGTTGTTATACTCATCTGTAGCTTCTAATGAAGTTACATAAACCGAGTTACGGATTAAGTTAGAATATTTGGTTTGTAATGCCTGGTTTTTAATCTCCTCCTGTAACATGGTAGATTGTTGCAAAGCCTGAGGTTCTTTCGATTTCAAAAAATTCATCAGGGTAGCACGGTCTAACTGTCCGGTTTGAGGATTGGAAAAATACTGTTTAATCAGCGGACTGGGATTCTGGCCTTGTAATAAATCCAACAACTCATCTTCTGATACGGTTAAACCTAAACGATCATATTCTTTAGTTAACAAAACTTTTGCCAACTCTGCATTCCATGCCTGATCAACAGCCATAGCGGTCATCTGTGCATTGGCACTACCACCATATTGTTGTTTCATCTGGTTTACACCCTGATCAACCTTTGGTCCGAACTCATCAATATTGATGTCGTTACCATCTATAGACCCTACAACTTTTTGATTTGCCGACCAAAAAGGTTTACCCACGTTAATTGCATCACCTACTAAAAACGCAACAATTGCAAAACCGATTGCAAAGACCAGAATATAGCCTGCACGGTTGCGCAAAAATGTCATTAATCCCATATTGTAATTATAAATTTATTTAGTTCTTTTTTAAGAGGGCGCAAGATACAAATTTGCCTTAAAAAAGAAAACACAAAATTTTATTTATCAAGCGCTTAATTATTAAGGGGATGGAAGAGGTAAAATGGCAATGGAAGGCGGAAGATTTACTGCTAAAATTGACTTCAAAGCTACGGGAATTTCAATAGATGTTTAATCCTTCACCTATCTTACCTCCCACAGCGCATATCACATCAGGGCGTTACGCCTTCTTTCATATTCAATTCACCGTTTCCGCTATCCATTTCGTAGGTACTAAAATCCTGTGGTGCCTTAAAATTTATCCCTTCTCCTACGCTCCCGTCTACTCCCTTAACATATACACGCTGATTGGAATAGAAAATTTTCTTCGATTCATCCCAGATCAGTTCCTGAGAGGAGAAGGTATCACCCTTACTGCTTTTCACCACTACATTCTTCCTGAATTCAGTTTTGAGTTCATTATCTCTCCTGATGGCATAATCGCATACCAGATTTCCATCAATGGTTCCATTAGGATTATAAAAATCGATGTTTACCCCTTTGATCATCTCCTGATAAGCACTGCCGTTAGCGGGCGTAACCTTATCAAGTATCGGGGCAGTACCTTTTGCTTTGATCCTCGCAGAATCGCTGTAGATAATATCCACACCTATAGTGCGGTCGCGGGATAGGATGGTTTTATTTATTGAAACTGAATTTGCTTTTTTTAGATCGTCGTCTCCACAGGAAGCCAGAAAAAAAGGCAACACCAGAAACAGACCATATAAAAATGCTTTCAGTTTCATTAATCTACACGGTACTTACGGAACCAGGTATCGTTCAGGGTAAAACCTAAATGGAAGTTAATATATTGCTCTTTAACCAGGTTATTATTTAATGTTCCTCTTTGTCCAAGTTCTGTTGTAAAATTGATTTTATAAAATGCAGTACCGCCATTAGCAGTAGGTAGCGGGAAACCAAAACCTAATGATGCTCCCATTTGTTTGATATCCTGATTACCGATCTTGATATAAGTTTTATCATAATTAACACCAATGCGGTAATCTATACGTTTCAGGTAACTGTTGTAAGAAAATGCATCTGGTGTCCATTGACCTCCCAACGAAGCACCCCAGCTATCTTGCAAACCCTGGTTTACATTATTGATACTTGTTGCAGACCATTTACCCATTCTAAAATCGGCACCAATTAACCACTTATCGTTCTGTTGGATAGCGATCCCGAAATTGTGTGTTAAGGGTAAAGTAAGATTGGATTTTCCGTTATTCACCGTATTTAACGTATCTGCCGCAGTACTTTCATTCCCATCCTGATCTCTTGTATACAGCGTAGCGTAAGAAGTTAGTGTTGAGTTTACTTTTCCGGAAGTGCTTCCGGAGTAACCCAAGGTAACAATCGTTTTCTTACCCAATGTAAAATCGTATTGAATACCGTACGAATAGCTTAAGCCGGCAACACTATTTTTGGTCTGAAGTTTTGCATTGTAAGAACTTGCACTGTTAAATTCAGTAGCGCGGCTGGTTTGAAGATTTCCGAAAATATATTCCAGGTTACCACCAATCCTTAAATGGTCGCCAAAACGGTAACCATAGCCCAAATAAGCTTTTGATAAACCACCTTCTCCTTCATAAAGCTGATTTAAGGTTGTGGTATCAACTTTCACGGTGTTCCTGTAATTATAACCCAGATCGGAATATGGTAAAATACCAAAACTCAATGCCGATCTTCTGGTAACCGGAGCTGCAAATGCCAGGTGACTAAAAGTAGAATTGAAACTTGACTCGCTTAAGTTGTTGCGTGTTAAATTGGTTACACTTGCACTCATACCAATATCAATTGTGGTTAACGAAATACCAGCATAAGATGCCGGATTCTGCATATTGATATTATTAAAACCGGTAACTTTACTTACAGCAGTAGAAATTCCGCCCATTGCCCTAAACTGGGGCAACAAAGATCCTTTTATATTTCCAAGTCCATATCTTGAATATGGTGATGAAGTGGTAACCTGCGCCTGAGCACTTAAACCACAAACTAGAACGAGTATGGCTGCAATATAATTTATTCTTTTGTACATTTTAATCTGCAATAGCTTCATTTAATCCTTTTAATACTAAGTAAGGATCTTTTATAATTTGAGGCGCAAAGATGCTGTTTTGTAATTGTTTATACAAAAAATTAGCATCTCCCCCTGTTATAATTACCTTCAGAGCACTTTCTTTTTTATTATTTAGGGCGATAAAGCCTTCAATTTCGTTTATTATTCCCTGTAAAACGCCATTCCTGATTGCTGATTGTGTATCAGTACCTTCCACAATATCTTCATTTGCATCCCACTCTACCAAAGGCAAACGGCCCGTAAATTCATGTACAGCCCTGAACCGCATTTTAATGCCCGGACTTATGCTACCGCCAAAATATTCCTTGGAACTGGTTAAAACATCATAAGTAATACAGGTACCGGCATCAACCACCAAACTTGCATTTGCCGGATGCAAACCATTTGCGCCCAAAATAGCCGCCCACCTATCTAATCCCAAAGTAACCGGCGTTTTATATCTATTTTGTACTCCGGTCGTCAATAGCGTTGAAAAACGGATATATTCAGTATGCTTTTTTAAAAATACTTCTAACGGTCCGATTTCCTGGTTAACACTACTGATGATAGATTTCGCCGGCGAAAACTTCTCAATCAATTGAGCCAGATCAAGTATTCCAATTTTATTGAAACGCTGATGGTGAACAATTTCTTTATTTGCAAAAACACCAACCTTAACAGCAGAATTTCCAATATCAATGCTTAGCCTACGCATTTAAATTCTCCCGTTGCAAATAATATGTTCTTAGAAATTCCAATGACTCCATTTTTTATCCATCTTAATTAAAACTAAAAAGCTTTAATTTTAAAATCATCCACAAAGCTATTAATCTTTGTTAAGTTTCGTTCCGGTTATTTGTTAAAAAAGGTTAAACAAACAGAAAATACTGTATTGAAAGCACAAATAAAACGAACAATGTTTCATAAAACCAACGCTTTTTAGCATTACTAAAATAGTAAGCCAACAGTACCGATCCCGGTGGTACACAAAGCAAAAAATGCCAGGTCCTGAAATCCGGTTTCAGGTAAAAACTAGCTGCTGAAACAATAAACATGAAAAATAACAACTGAAAACTTTTCCGGGTGCTGATAAAACTCCTGAAGAAATTTTCACGTAGCTGTAGTGATGCCAGTATGATAATTACTGTAACCGGGATAAGCACCAAATAATCGTTATAATTGATTTTAAACACCGAAGGAAACTTATTACCCAATGGCTTCCATATCTGATAAAAGGAGCTTAGATTATCATTCCAGTAATAAAATACGGCCAAAAAAAAGAAAACGGTGATAAAACCAATTAAGCCTGCCACCCATTCGCGCCAGTTAAATGACCTAAAAAGCAACAGTGCTAAAAAGATCATCATTAACATGGTCATAAACGGAAAGTAAATGAGTGTCCCAACTGCAATAATCATCCCGATATCGAAAACAGTGGTAATGGAATTCGCACTCTTACCCAGTTTTAAAAACTTATCTATAATCCAGATCAGCAGAAAGTTGCATAACAATGCCGGACTTAGGATCATAAAAGGCATAAATAAGCTTGTTCCTGTGATAAACATCAGCCCTGGCAGGAAACTGGGTTTGGCCAATAAATTATGATTATTTACAATCCGGTTGAAAATTAATGCCTGCACATAAACCAAAAGTGCCGCAATAAAAATATTGGAATATGGCGTAAAGACATTATCTAAATCAATATTGATCAGCAACCGGGCAAAAGGTTCTAAAAAATCAAAGTTCAGCTTATCATGCGTTTCCTGAAAAATGGCAATACGCAAAAAGAACGTGTATGCCAGCAAGAATACGAGGTTAATTGGATTTAGCTTTCTAAACTGATTAATCATGCCTTTAAAAGAGTAGGCAAAGTAAAGAAAATAATTTAAGACTAGGGGAAGAAAGATTAAAGCGGAAAGGCAAAAGCGGAAAGCTAAAAGACCAAAGCTTAATCGGAAAGAACTAAAGGGAAAATTTATAGTCAGATCATTATAGAATTGTCAGTCTGAGCGGAGTCGAAGACCATGTGGCAAGTGAAGAAGTATATACTGAAGAGCGAATGTGTTATTTTTTTTGAAAAGCAGGTTCCTGTTCGTTTCGCTTCAGGTAGTCCTGCCATCCGCTTTATCCCGATGAAAAATCGGGATGCCCGCTTCTGTCAGGTTTAGATAACAATGTTACGGTGCGGTAACTAAATAAGCGAAAATAAAACATCATCTCATTAAAGATAC
>Ga0157371_10003215_pt1 | contig 15001 bp, 18 predicted proteins | sample C45metaG_FD_113462 | JGI IMG/M metagenome (GOLD analysis project Ga0157371, IMG submission 113462) | Corn rhizosphere microbial communities from Kellogg Biological Station, Michigan, USA - C4-5 metaG | ecosystem: Host-associated > Plants > Roots > Rhizosphere > Soil | place: USA: Michigan...
AGAAAGCGCGTAAGAGTAGCCGCTTTGTGCCAATCGTCTGCGCCGTGATCGTCGGCCTATTATTCCTGGGGCTGCAATTTAACCGTGTGCTTGTGGCGCAAGTCGAAGCCTTCATCAGCCCGGGCAGCACCGTAGACTCCAGCAACGCCGTCATCATTGACCCCAACGCCACTATTAGCCAGCAACCGCGCCTGGTCATTCCCAAGATCAACGTCGACGTGCCGGTCAACTACACCATCAACACTGTCGACGAGAAGGCCATCGAGAAAGCCCTGGAAAGTGGGGCCGTGCACTACGACTTGCCTGGCGCCAACAGCCTGCCTGGCCAGAATGGCAACGGCGTCCTCCTCGTACACTCCAGCAATGACGTCTTCGACCCGGGCAACTACAAGTTCGCCTTCCTATTGCTGGACCGCCTGCAGAATGGCGACCTCTTTTACCTCAACTACCAAGGCAAACGCTATGTCTACCGCGTGAATGACCGCAAAGTTATCAATCCCTCTGATTGGCAAGTGTTGCGCCAGGCAACCGGCAAACCAACGATGATCCTTGTGACCTGCACACCATCTGGTACCGCACTCCAGCGGCTGCTCATTTATGGCGAGCAGATCAGTCCGAGCCCAAGTACCGCCAGCCCGGCGCCGGTCAGCACCCAGGACGCTAACCCAGCCCAAATTCCTGGTAATTCCAAGACGTTCTTCGAGCGCCTCTACGATCTGTTCTTCTGACATGAAAGTTACGCTACCCAAAATTCCCGCCGGCCTGCGCGAGACCAGCAATGACCCGACCGGTTTCAAGCGTGAAGCCTATTTCGAGCGCATTATCTTGCGCGGTTTCGAGGCGCTCAATAAGGCCGCCCAGAAGATGAAGTTCGATGAAGTAGCCTTGGACCGGCTGGTGCTCATCAACGCTGCGTTGGATGGCGTGACGATGCTGGACGTGGAAGTCCGCGGCTGCGACCTGTCGGCTACCGTTCTGGCTAGTGGCAATTGCAATCGTGTGCGCTTTACCAGCTGCCGCATGGCGGGGTAAGACCTCAGCCGCGCGGCGCTCAAAAACGTTACCTTCGTTGGCTGCAAGCTGGACATGGCCAACTTCCGCTTTGCCAAGCTGCAGGGCGTTGTCTTTGAAGATTGCGAGCTCAACGAAGCCGATTTCCAGATGGCAGAGTTACGCGAGGTCACCTTCACCAACTGCACCATCGAGCGTGGCATCTTTACGCAGTGCACCATTAGCAACGTCGACGCCCGCAGCTCGGAGCTTCGCGGCATCCACGGCTGGCGTTATCTGCGCGGACTAATCATCGACCACTCACAGCTCATCACCATCGCGCCAGAGCTGGCAAACGACCTCGGACTCAAGATTCAATAAATTTATTTACCAGTCGTTAACTTCGAAGCCTGCAGCATCAAATCGTGCGTGGTTCCGTTGCGGCTGACGCTGAGGAGTTGCTTGCCGTTGGCGCTGACCATCACTTCGTAACCAGCGGCCACGCCCGTGATGTCATGCTCGTTGGTGCCGTCGAATTCGAAGAGGCGAAGTGTGCCGCCGTCATCGCTCCACAGGTAGTAATCGTCCAACCATTTCATCTGCGCAGTCTTGTCCGAACCAAAGTCTTGCTTTGACGAATATGTCTTGGCAGTCTCAATGTCGTAAGTGGAGAAACTATTGCCGTGCTGGGCCACCAACATGCGGCCGTTGCTACTGAAGGTCAGATAATCGACGTGCGAGCCAAGGTTAAATTTGGTGAAGACGTTGGCGTCTTTGCTGCTGCCGGTGCTAGTGACGTCGCGGATGACGTCGACGGTCGTACCGTCGGCTTCGGTTACGGCGAAGTAACTATGGTTGTCGTATTCGTTGTAGGCGATTTTGACCTGCTGGTCGGCCGGAACTTCGCGAGCCTGCATGATTTTGCCGCCTTTGTAGACGCCCGCCATTTGCTGCTGCGTGCTTGTGTCGCCGGTCGTCTTCTCCTGAACTTGCGTGAAGGCGATAGTGTCCTCGCCGTAAACCATAAAGTCGCGCAGACCAGTCACTAGCGAAGCCGATGCGGTAGTGTTATTCATGTCCAGCTTGCGTAATACATCGTCGGTCTTGGCAAAGATAGTGCTGGCGTTACTGCCAGAGAAGTGCGCCAACTTGATGTTCAGGCCGAACAATTTAGTGAGGTTGACGGCGTCGGCCGGCTTGCTGCGGTCAACGCGGGCGAATTCGGTTGTGTCGCCATTGTCGTGTTCGATAAGTACGTATTTGGACTGCAGGTCCCACTCTACCAGCTTGAAGGTGCCATATTTGCCGTCCTTCTTGGTGAAGAGTCCGTCGGGCAGTGTGAACTCAGTGTATTGTGGCTTGGTTTCGTCGCTGTAGTCGACAAGTGTGTAGCTTGGTGCGTCAGCCTGCATTTGCATTAGCAGCCAGTGATGGTCAGGTGAAGGAAGCGTGCTGGCGACAGCTGGATACGACTTGAGCGTTGAGGTGGTAATGGAGTTTGGAATCAATCGAGCGTAGTTGAGCCACAACAGTTGACCCGGCGCGAGATCAACGTTCTTGCTCCAGGTGTGGTAGCCGTTCAGGCTCATCGTAACACTGTGCTGGCCGGCAGCGAGGTTGACCTTGCCCTGCGTGTGGAAGCCCTGCAACTTGCCATCAACGGTCACGGACGCGTTGTCGGGAGTCGAATTAAACTGCACCAAGCCGCCCTGGCTGAAGGTAAAGTTCTTGTCTAATCGGTAGCCCAAAGCTACCAACACCAAAAAAGCCGTCAACACGGCAGAAGCGACGGTCATGACACCGTACGTGAAGAATCGAAGGGCCAATTTGGCGCGCTTGGAAGAAAGATCTACATTAAACATTTGTCCCTATAGTTATAGCACAAATTTGTTATACAATACGAGAACAAACGCGCATGGCACGAGGGTCTTGCAAGCCATTGCGTTTATCCTTACTATTACATAAGATACAAGTACCGATATACACAGCACTCAAGGGGTAGATAACACAATAATGGCAGGCAAGAACATCATTACTATCAACGGACGATCGTACGACGCGATCACCGGAATGCCTATTGCGACTTCTACACATTCTTCTGCTCACAAACCCGAGCACCACAAACCTCAAGCCGCTCACCACAAGCCGCACAAGGCTTTTAATGATATCAGCGGTCCTGCACGCTTGAAGATCGACACCGCTGCGCCAGCTCAACCTGCAGCTGCAACGCCGAAGCATCACGTTGAACATTCTGAAGTAAAAGCACGTGCCGTTCACCAAAAGCCGCAGAAATCACAGACCCTGTACCGTGCCGCGCTTAAGAAGCCAATGCCGCTGCGCCAGCTGGAACCAGTTCCGGTCAAGATTGAGGCCGACTACAAGCAAGCCGCTCAGACCGCACACCCAGCCATTACACGCTTTGGCAGTTCGATGGCTCGCAAGGACGCCAAGCAACACGCTATCGCCGCCGCAACACCAGAACCTGCAGCACGCATTCACCCTGTCGTTGCCAAAGCCGTCGCCCACCAAGCAGCAGCCGCACCAGTGGCCCAACCGCAAAATTCGCAGGAACTCAAGGAAGCACTTATTCGCGAACGGCTGGCCGAAGCTCAGCCTAACACCGAGCACCACGCCAAAGCTCACCACCGTTTCCGCCAGCCACGCATGGCAACTATCCTGACCAGTTCGCTAGCCCTGCTGCTCTTGGCCGGCTACCTGACCTACATTAACCTGCCAAACATCAGCATGCGCGTCGCTGCAACCCGTGCCGGCATCGCTGCTAATTACCCCAACTACAGCCCAGACGGCTATCACTTTGCCGGTCCTATTACGTATCAGCCAGGTGAGGTTAACATCAGTTTCAAGAGCAACACCAACCCACGCAGCTTCAGCATCAAGCAGAAGGCCAGCAGCTGGGACAGCCAAGCCGTGCTCGACAACTACGTCAGCAAACAGACTGGCACCTATTTGACATATCAGGAACGCGGTTTAACTATCTACTCATATGGCAACCACGCCGCTTGGGTGAATGGCGGCCTGCTGTACACCATCGATGGCGACGCGCCACTCAGCAGCGACCAGCTGCTCCACATTGCCACAAGTATGTAGTTCGCCTTCCTGGCATAAACATGTTTTAATTAGTGTGGTTCATTTACGACCTCGGGAGGGGACTGTGGCCTTTGTTTCGGACACCGTCAATCGAAGAACAGCCCGGAAGGCCGGGCAGCCAGGCACCATCACCAGCGTGGAAGTGACGATCACTCTCACGCAGGGGGAGAGGCCACTGCTGCCAACCAGCAGGCACATCAAGCCCAATTTCCCAGGTGTTACCACCGTGCAGTCCAGCGTTAACCAGGGCGGCGGCGAGCTGGTCCTCAAGTACATGATCTCCGACCGGCCCTTCAACGGGGCCGACCCGGTCGACATCCCTGAGGAAGCTCTAGCCGCGGTCCATCGCTGGCTGACCCGGATTCGCCAAGAGGGGAACTGAACCACCTACAGTTCGTTGTCCTGCTATACAAGGAGGAACATCGTGGCACTCGTCACACTCGCACGCGGTCCGCTGTCGGCGTCGGGCAATACCGGCCTGTTCAGCGTTCTGCTCCAGCTCACCGCAGCCGAAGGAGCGGCGCTGGATGCGCTGCCGGTCCCCGAGGGAGACCTCACGGCGGCCTTCACCACCGTGGACTTCGCGCCCCGGATGGTCCGGCGCAGCGGCTACGAACTCGGCATCGACTACGTCGGCAACGCCACCACCAAGAAGGAAGACGTCGCCGAACTCTGCCGACTGGCGGTCGAGTCGAGGCTGGGACAAGCCCGGCAGTGACCGCCCCGCGCCCGCCCAGGCCATGCTGCCTCGGGCGGGCGCACGCACCACCACTTGTGAATTTATCCAATAACAGAGATAATGTAGGTACTTATGACAGTCCGAACTCGTTTTGCACCTAGCCCAACTGGGGCGCTCCACAGTGGCGTTGTACGCAGCGCTTTATTTTCATGGCTTTTGGCCCGCCAGAATAACGGCCAATTTTTGCTACGCATCGAAGACACCGACCAAAAGCGCGAGGTCGAAGGTGGCACGCAAAACATCATCGAAAGTCTGAAGTGGATTGGCCTGGCCTGGGACGAAGGTCCTGAAGTGGGCGGCCCCTACGCACCATACATTCAATCGCAGCGCCTCGACATCTACAAAAAGTACGCTCAGGAACTCGTCGACAAGGGCCTAGCCTATGCCGATCCGTACAGCCAGGAAGAGCTGCAAGCCCTGCGCGAAAAAGCCCAGGCAGAGAAGCGTCCATTCCTGTACCGCGACCATCGCCCCGAGAATCCGCCAAAATGGGATGGCACGCAAGCACTCCGCATCAAGCTCGAACCAAAAGCCTGGACCTGGAACGACGCCGTCATGGGCGAAGTCAAAATGGGCCCGGAGATGATCGACGATTACATCATCATTAAGGCCGACGGCTTCCCAACCTACAACTTCTGCCACATCATCGACGACCATCTCATGAAGATCACGCACGTCATGCGCAGCCAGGAGTTCATTAGCTCTGTACCAAAATTCCTAGCTACGCACGAAGTCTTGGGCTGGGAATCACCGGTCAACGCCATCCTGCCACAGGTGATGGACGAGACTGGCAAGCGCAAGCTCAGCAAACGCTACGGCGCCAAACCACTCCTGGAATATCGCGACATGGGCATTCTGCCAAGCGCCATGATCAACTTCCTGGCGACTATCGGCTGGAATGACGGCACGGAACAAGAAGTCTATACTATCGACGAATTGATCGAGAAGTTTGACCTCAGCCGCGTCCAGCGCAGCGGCGGCATCTTCGACGAAAAGCGACTGATTTTCCTCAACGGCGTGCACATCCGCAAACTCAGCCTCGACGAATTGTTCGAAAAGGTAGCAACCTTCTGGCCAGAAGAGGCAAGTGGCGCCAGCGATGAGTACAAAAAGCAGGTCCTGGAACTCGTCCACGAACGCCTCAAATTCCTAAGCGAGCTGCCAGAGCTGACACGCTTCTTCTTCACAGAACCAATTGTTACCGACGACGTCTTTACCGGCAACAAGCAGCTCAAAAAGCTCAGTACCGAAGAACGCGCCAGCATGGTCAAGGCCGTGGCCGAGACATTGCAGGATAGCGACTTCACCGAAGCTGACCTCGAGGAACGACTGCGCAATCTTGTCGAAAAGCTCGAAACCAAACCAGGTATTCTCTTCGGCCTTATTCGCGCTACCATCACCGGCAGTAACGTCGCACCAGGCCTGTTCGAGACTATGCGCGTCCTCGGCAAAGACACCACGCTCACTCGGCTCAACAAGTAACCTTCAGAGGGGAACCATGGCAACCAATCTCGTATATTTGAATGATTTTGGCGTCGTAACGTGCGACGCACACGTTATATATGTCACAAACACCGATGACGGTCGCGTCGACATCCAGCTCGACCAAACCTGCTTCTATCCCCGCGGCGGCGGCCAGGATTGGGACACCGGCACTATCCAAAAGGACGGCGCTACCTTCAAAGTCGACGAAGTACGGCTCGACGAAGCCGGCATAGTGCATCATCTAGGAACGGCAACGGGGGAGTTTGACACGGGCGATGACGTACAGTGCAGCGTCGATACCGAACGACGCGCCATCAATACTCGCCTGCACTCAGCGGGACACCTTATCGACCTGGCCGTCGACACCTTAAAGCTGCCCTGGATTCCCGGCAAGGGAGCACATTACCCGCACATGAGTTTCGTAGAATACGAAGCCGAGGTGCGCCCCGAAGAAGCGGGAGCGTTGGCAGCCAAAATCGAACAGCTCGCCAATGAAGCTGTTGCCGAGGGCGGTGACAACGAAATCCGGTTCATGCCCGTATCAGAGATGCACACCGTCTGCCGCCACGTCCCCGAGAACATTCCGACGAACAAACCAGCCCGCGTGGTCATCTACCACGGCGGCTTTGGCGTCCCCTGCGGCGGCACCCACGTTGCCAAACTGCATCAGATCGGTATCATTCACGTAACCAAAGTCAAAACCAAAAAAGGCATCACGAAAGTGTCCTACGCTATCGAAGGCATTAACGCCAACTGACGCCAACACGCTCGTGCTTTGCTATAATAGTGGGCAATGGATCAGCAAATTCCTCATTTTGATGCTGGCATGCATCACACGACCGGTCACGATCACCTCAATCCGTGGCAACGATTCAAGCGATGGGTACACGACCACAAAAAGTTGAGTATCGTGCTGGCAGTGCTCATTGCCTTGCTTTTGATTGGCGGGGGAGTCGCGCTCTTCTACCTGCTTAACCCCAAAGCGCCCAAGCCGGTCGTGAAGTTGCCGCTCATCAGCACGCCAGCGCCCCAGGAACCAGCAAAACCTAAGTTTTACTCGCCGCTGACCGGACGCGAAGTAGCCGACGAAGGCGCAACGCACCGTTCCGTCACAGGCATCATGATCGAAAACAGTGAATCCGCCCGACCACAATCCGGCCTGAACGACGCGGGTGTTGTCTTTGAAGCTATTGCCGAGGGCGGCATCACGCGCTTCGCCACACTTTACCAGGACACGGCGCCCAAGCTCATCGGACCCGTCCGCAGCATCCGCCCATACTTCCTGGACTGGATGGCCGGCTTTGACGCCACCATCGTCCACGTCGGCGGCAGCGCCAACGCGCTAAGCGAGGTCCGCAACGGTCAATACAAAGATGCCGATGAATTCTTCAATGGCGGTTACTTCTGGCGCGCCACCGATCGCTACGCACCGCACAACGTCTACACCAGCTTCCAGAATATGGACAAGCTTAATGCCGACAAAGGCTACGTCAGCAGCAGCTTCACCGGCTGGCCGCGCAAAGAAGACGCGCCGCCAACGCACCCCAACGCCAGCAAGATCGATATCCCCATCAGCTCCGCCTACTATAATGTCCATTACGACTTCGATAATGGCTGCGATTGCTACGACCGTTACGAAGGCGGAGCCAAACAACTGGACCGCGAAACCGGCCAAAACGCCAAGCCAAAAGTAGTCATTGCCATGAAAGTCCCAACCGTCATCGGCTTCGAGGATGGCTACCGCGAGCAAATGACCGACATCGGCAGCGGCACAGCCTACGTCTTCCAAGACGGAACCGTAACCGTGGGTACCTGGACCAAAACCGGCAAGAAAGCCCAGATCGAGTTCAAAAATGATAAAGGGGAACCTGTGAATCTCAACCGAGGCCAAACCTGGGTCACTGCAACACCAACTGAACAGAATGTGACATGGCAGTAAAAATTACCGACTACTACAACCGCTATCGCAGCGAAGTTGTAGCAATCGTCATGCTGGTGGAAGTCTTCCTGACTAGCGTCGCAGGCGCAATTGCATGGGCGCTGTGGCAATATGGCAGTATCGATCCGCTCAGCGCATTTACCTACAGCTTGGTTATCCTGATGGGCATCCACGTGCTGGCCACGCCAATTATTGTTAATATGGCTGCGCGTCCGCTCAAGGTTCTGTGGCAGGCCATTATTCGCGTCAGTAACGAGCCCGGTCAGCCGCCAAGTATTCTGCCACAGGACGAGAAGAGTGGCCTCAAAAGCCTAGTGCAGACCGTCTACGATCTGGCTGTTGGGACAGCTCAAACGCCAGTGCAACCCTCACAAGATGGCGGCGTCCACAGTGGCGTCTATCAATCCATAGTCGAGGGCATGCCCGTCGGCGTTATCGCGCTCAACGACAAAGCCGAAGTTATATATGTGAACTCCAGCGCCCCAACGCATCCGGACAGCGATAACCACCAGGTCATCGAGTTGACCTTCGAAAAGAACGACAACCTCGACACCTGGTTGGCCAGTTGCCAAGACAAACTCCGTGACACGCACGTCTGGCATCGCGTAGCCAACAAGATCCCCGGCGAGGAAGCGCGTCGGATCTTTGACGTCATCGGCTATTACCGCAAACGCGGTGAAGATGGCGTGGAAGCAATCCTGGTCACTATTGACCGCACCGGCGAATATGCACCGCAGGAAGAAGACATGGACTTCATCGCGCTGGCCGCTCACGAGCTGCGCGGACCAATTACCGTTATCCGTGGCTACCTGGAGCTGCTTGGCCAGGACCTGCAAAACATCACACCCGACCAGCAACAGCTGATCGACCGCTTGCAGGTGAGCAGTGAGCGCCTCAGTGGCTACATCAACAACATTCTGAACGTCTCGCGCTACGACCGCAACCACCTGAAGCTCCATTTGCAGGAAGATCGCGTCATCGACGTCATTGCTTCGCTGATTCCGGACCTCGCCCTGCGCGCCAAGACCCAGAATCGCAAGCTGACCTTCCATGTACCGGATACGCTGCCGACCATTGCTGCCGACCGCTCCAGCCTCAGCGAAGTCATCAGCAACCTCATCGACAATGCCATCAAATACAGCAAGGACGGCGGCGAAGTTATCGTCAACGCTGGCGTCAAAGATAACTTTGTAGAAGTAACCGTCAAGGACTTCGGTATTGGCATGCCAGGCTCAGTCGTTGGCAATCTCTTTAACAAGTTCTATCGCTCGCACCGTTCACGCCAAACTGTTAGCGGCACCGGCTTGGGCCTCTACATCTGTAAAGCCATTGTCGAATCACACGGCGGCAGTATCTGGGTACGCTCGGTGGAAGGCGAGGGTTCGACGTTTGGTTTCACCCTTCCGATTTACAGTACCGTTGCAGACAAGCTGACGGCGGGGGATAATGGAAACGAGAAGATCATTGAACAAAAAGAAGGCTGGATCAAGAACCACGCAATGTTCCGAAGGTAACGTATGACCATCAAGACAATTCTACTCATCGAAGACGACCTCTTTATCGGCGAAATGTACAGCCGCAGCCTCAGCCGCGAAGGCTATCAAGTTAACCTAGTTAAAGACGGCGGAGAAGGCCTGCAAGAAGCCCTGAAGGGCACCTACGACCTAATCCTGCTGGATGTAATGCTACCAGAAAAGCGGGGGACGGAAATTCTCCAGACGCTGCGTGGCGGTGAAGACAAAGTACCGAACTCGCGCATCGTGGTGCTGACCAACTTCGAGCAAGACGAAGAATCCAAGATGGCAATGCAGTCCAAAGCCGATGGCTACCTGATTAAAGCCGACATCACGCCACGCCGTTTGCTGGAAATCATCAAATCGTTCGAGAAATAAGTGCATTGTGCCCGTGGGGCGGGGCCTCGCGCGTTGCGTAGCCCCGCCACCACTCACTGCGGCTGGTAGTTCGGGAAGATCTCGATCTTGAGGTTGCTGCGTCGCGCCGGCGGCACCTCGATGGTCATGACCAGCGGCTGGCCGGAACCGTCGGTGCTGATCGCCAGCAGGCTGGGCGTACCGAGCAGGTCGGTGTGGCAGCTCAGGATGCCGTTGCGCTGCTGCGCGAACGTCCAGTACTCGCCCGGATGGCGCGGCGGAGTCTCCACTCGCACCCACGTGCCGTCGGCGTCCACCACGCGGTGCCGGCCGGACCAGCCGTAGATGCGCAGGGTGTGGACGTTGTTGAGGTCGTGCGTCCCGCGGGCCGTTTCGGCTTCCACGATCGTCTCCGTTCTGTCAGGAACTTAGCCGAGTAAATTTTACAATAATTTCAACATTCTTTCAAGTGGGGCGGGGTCGCATGCTCGCGACGCCCGCCACCACTCACGCGTCAGGTTGGAACGCCTGCACGCGAACTGCGCTCATCCGAGATGGCGGCAGCTTCACCACCACGCGCACACGGTCTTCCGTGATGTTCTTCTCGCCCTGGCCCAGCAGGACCCAGACCGCGAGGACACTCGGCTGACCGGCGATCGGCATCGCCATCCACTGCTCGCGTTCGTAGCGCTTGGTGGCCACGACCGTGACCTCGTTCTTGCCATCGGTGCGCGCCTCGGTCTCGATGCGCGCGATCCAACTGGGCAACAGCAGCGACGTGATGCCGGCTGCCGAATGGCTTACACTTACCGTTTCCACGGCACTCCTTGTTACATCGGGTCGGTTTGGTGGGTGAGGACGCGGATGGTGCCGAGCTTGGACGGCGGCACCTTCACGACCGCGGTGTACTCCGTACGGTGCGGTCGACCGGTCGTGGACGGACGGGTCAGGTAGGTGATGACACTCAGCATGCCGCCACGCAGTCGCACCAGGCGTACCTCTTCGTCGGGATGGGACTTGCTCATCTCGACGGTGATCACGTTCTGACCGTCGGTGCGCGCCTCCAGGCGCGGTTCGTTGGGCCAGGCCGGAATCAGGACCGTGCAGATCTCGGCGGCGGGGTAATCCGCCGTCGCTACTCCTGGTGAAGTCACAGACATCACTCCTTCGTCGGAAACGCTGGACTGAACTATACAACAAAAGCGAGTATACTAAAACCATGAGCATATCAGCGCCGGAAGCTCATCACGCACATCTGCCCGAGAATATCATTCGCGGAGCGGAAGACTACGTTGATGTGCCGGCGGATCTTGACGGTTCGGGTGCCGAACTTCCGGTTGGGGATCAAACCGCCGACGTCGCCCTGCGCGCCTTGGAGGTGGAGCAGGGGAATAGCGCTTCCGACAGTCAGTCTCGTGACATCATTTCTGAGCCTGACCTCTAGACGGGTGGCCTCTGTTGTGGTATGATTGCGGAGTTGTTTGCAGATGAGATCTGCATCAAGTCGCCAGACTATTTGGCCCTATGTGCTTCGCACAGACGGACCAGATACTCGAAACATCGCAATCTTGTTCGGCCCTAATGCGCCTTCGGCACATTGCGCCGCGTGCTCGAAATGCGATGTTATGTAGACACAACATCGCATTTCTGCGCCGCGGCCCTATCGTCTAGCGGTTAGGACACCGGGTTCTCATCCCGGCAACCCGGGTTCGATTCCCGGTAGGGTCACCAAAAGAGAGTCATCGTAAGATGGCTCTCTTTTGTTTGCCAGCGAAATAGCTTTCGAGCAGCCCCCTCGCCAGTAGCTGCAAGGTATCAAGAATAGTATCGTCGTGCGTGCTTTCGCCATACACCAACGGCAGCTCCGTACAACCTAAAATGACGGCGTCTAAATTCTCATTTTGCCTAAACCGTGCCACTTCCGCTCTGAACTGCTCCCGTTCGATTTCTTCTAGGCTGTTATTGAGTTGTTTATAGATGTCCTGCTCAATGCGCTCTGCGGATTCTGCGTCTGGTCGTACTATTTCAGCAATGCCAGCAAGCGCTTCGTCATAAAGTGTGGAGCCCAAAGTCGTGGGCGTCGCCAATAGACCTACTCGCTTGTAGCCAGCAGTCCTAACTTGCTCTGCAACAAGCATGGGTATCGATAGAAACGGCACTTTGGATACGGCCTGTAATTCAGGCAGTAGTATGTGTGCGGTATTGCAAGCAATGCCATTAATTGTACAGCCAGCTTTTTCAAGCAGTTTGGTGCGCTCAATGAGCATTCGTTTGGCTTTTGGTAGTTCGTTTTTGTTTGATATGAAGTTGGGCACGGGCACACTCAAGAGCACAATTTCTGGGTAAACATCATCAACGGCAGCAGGAGCATATTCTTGCGTACCTCTAATGATTAACTCATACAGTTTTGCACTAGCTTGAGGCCCCATACCGCCAAGTATTCCAATGGCGGACATAATAAACATTCCTAGATTAAATAAGTAGAAAAGAATCAAAGAGTATTTTTAGGCATAGGGCTTTAAGCCCAGCGCAAGAGATGCAGAGCAAACGTGGTCGTAACTGGTAGGAAATTGTTGCTCAATTTCATAAAATATATTGTAGCATAAGTTCTATACATTGTCGACGAAGTCGGCGCTCTTCGCCAAAACCGCTTTTGCTATACTAAACTCATGAACAACTCCACCCAAACCTACCAGCGCCTCTTCGGTCTCAGGTTTGGGTCTCTCTTCGCGGCTATCGTATCTTTTGTATGGATTGGGCTGCTCAGCATGTACATGAGTGAGCCGTGGCAAGCCAAGCTCCTGCCAGCGCTGGGCATCGCCATCGTCTCCACGGTGGTGTGGTGGGCGATCACCATCGTGACCTGCCGCATGCCGCCGCACAAGAAGCTGCCATATATGTCGTCCGGCAAATTCTGGGCGATCTTCTATGCAATTATCGTCGTGGAAGTCATTATCATCTTTGCCTTCATCCAATTCTTCAATATGCATGGTTTGCCAGAGGCGATGTGGCCGACGATCGTCATCGTAGTGGCGCTGCATTGGATTCCACTGGGCATGATGAACGGCATTAAGGAGTGGTGGGGCGTATCCGCGCTGATTTGCGGCCTGAGTATCGCCGCGCTGGTCTTGGCCAAGCACGACCAAACTACCAACTTGCTGGGTGTTGATGCCAACATTTGGGGCCTGGTCAGCACCGCGGCCATGGTTGGGGTCATGCTGCTCGCGGCCGTCGTCTTCCAATTCTTATATGTCCAAACTTGGCGCCGCGCCGTCACCGGTAAAAAGCGCTAGTCTTTTTCGATAGCTTCCGTGGCGTCCGCAACGTTCTTAGTAAAGCCATTCAGAAAGCTTGCAATGGCTTTGAGCTCATCGTCAGAGTACTGCGCGATCAGCTTCCAATGGGCCTGCTGGACACCTGCCACCAGAGGCATGGCTTGATCAGTGTATTTTTGGTTAATCTCTACCAGCACACCGCGGCGGTCGTGTGGGTTGGGCTTGCGGGTGATGTAGCCGACTTTTTCCAATCGGTCGAGCATAGCGGTGGTCGAGCCAGTCGTCAGGCCAGTGTAGCGGGCGAGCTCCTTAGGTGTACAGATGCCCTTAATTGACAGTAGCGTGAGACATTCCGAGTCAGTGGCGCTCAAACCCAGTTTGCGGCTAACGGCGCGACGAAACAGCACCGAGCTGATACCTTGGTCACGCGCGGCCAAAAAGACTTGTTTACCGAGTTCTTGTGCATCCATATCTACATTTCCTATTGACGATAGCTTGAATATCAAGTAAATTGATTATACGAACAAACTACATAAAATGCAAGAGAAGGATTAACTATGCAAACAGCTAACAAACTCATGATGGTCTCAATTAACGTCAGCGACATGGGCAAGTCGAAGTCATTCTACGTCAGCAAACTCGGCTTTAAAGTCTCGACCGAATACCGCCAGGATGACGACAACTGGTGGACTTCACTGGAATTTCCAGAAGGCGGCGCAGCCCTGACGCTTTCCCGCGCCAGCGTTGCCCCAGACAGCCTCAAGCCAAACATGCTCTCGATCTACTTCGAAGCGGGCGACCTGGAAGCCACTCATAAAGAGCTGCTCAGCAAAGAATTAGAACTCGACGACATTCAGGACGACCTGTTTGGCCCGAACTCTGGCGTCAAATGGTTCAACGTCAAAGACCCAGACGGTAACACGGTATTCTTCGTAGAGAAGCACGACGCCCGCGCGCCATTCTAAGCAGACCAACAATAGGGAAGAGGCCGCAGCAGGCCTCTTTTCCTGTACTATAAAGAGAATAAGGAACGAACGCATGCAAGAATATATCGAAATCCGCGGCGCACGCGAAAACAACCTTAAAGACGTGACGCTCAAAATCCCGAAGCGACAAATCACGATCTTCACCGGCGTGTCCGGCTCGGGCAAGTCATCGCTGGTCTTTGATACCATCGCGGCCGAATCGCAGCGCCTGCTGAACGAAAACTTCAGCATGTTTGTGCGTAACTTCTTGCCGCGCATTGCACAGCCAGAAGCCGACGAGATCAAAAACCTGAGCATGGCGGTCATCGTGGACCAGAAGCCACTGGGCGGCGGCTCGCACTCCACGGTCGGTACCGTAACCGATATTGCATCGCTGCTGCGCCTGATGTTCTCGCGCTTTGGCAAACCGTACGTCGGGTACGCCAACTCCTTTAGCTTTAACGACCCGATGGGCATGTGCCCGAACTGCAATGGCCTGGGGCAGAAGCTCAGTCTCGATATGGAAGCTGCGTTCGACATGAATAAGTCGATCAACGACGGCGCCATCCGCCTGCTGGAAGCTCAGAAGGACTGGTCGCTCAACATCATCAAAGAGTCCGGTATCTGGG
>Ga0157371_10003218_pt1 | contig 14980 bp, 8 predicted proteins | sample C45metaG_FD_113462 | JGI IMG/M metagenome (GOLD analysis project Ga0157371, IMG submission 113462) | Corn rhizosphere microbial communities from Kellogg Biological Station, Michigan, USA - C4-5 metaG | ecosystem: Host-associated > Plants > Roots > Rhizosphere > Soil | place: USA: Michigan...
ATTTTCATCTTCTTCCGTTTTTTATCGCCCCAACTATTTTTAATATCGAGCTTCCAACCTCTGTTTACTTTATTTTTTTAAGTTCTTCTAATGTCCATGGTTTATCTCTGCCTTTCATTTCTTCCCGTATTTTTCTTACTTCATAGAATTTAACAATGGGAGAGGCATTTTTGTCTTTGGACTTTTTGCCAAACTCATATCGGGCATAACTTAATACATCGGCAATCCAACCATCCCGGTTTGCTGCCATTGAGGGCATCTCAGCTGGATATGTTTTGCCTTCGACCGGGCCGCTTAATCCACCCAATAAAATCCTCATTGCTGTATATTTTTCCGAAAGTTGCAACGGAGTGGCTCCCACAAGCGGGGGAGCTGCCATCGTGCCACTACCGATTGCTACCCCTTTACCGTCTACACCGTGGCAGTTAGAGCATAAGGATCTAAAAGTTGTTGCTCCACGGAGTATTGTATTTTTATCTCTTTCAGGCATATTGCCGAGCGTCGCTGAAAGTTTTGTTACCATTTCGTTTTTATCAAGCGCATCTTTAACGGCTGCAATCATTTTATTATCCGTATTGTCTTCTATTATTTTGTTCACTATTGCTTTCGCTTTATTGGACTTATTTTGAGATAGTGATAACAATACCTGCACCCGAACGTCATCGCTTGGATCATTTTGAAGTTTCGCAACTTCATCAATCATTTCGCTATCATTTTTTTTGAGGTATGCCTCACTGATCCATACAGCAGTTTTTCTCACTTGGGCATTTGGATCACTCAAAGCATGAATTAGAGTTCCTTTATCAATTGAATTCAATCCTTCCAGTGTCCATAAAGCATGTATGCGTGCCAGATTACTTGTATCACTTGCCAAAACTCCCTTTTGCCCTGTGGCAATAGATTTCAAGGAGGGCACCACTGAAAGGTCGCCACGAGTAATAATCAGTTTTTGTGCATTATCACGCCACCAGCCATTCGTATGCCCGAGGTATTTTAAAAGGTTTGCAGTCGGTTCATTAAGCATATTAGGTTTCGGCCCTCTTTTAATTCCATCATAAACAACCCTGTAAATACGGCCTCTTCCAATATTTTTAGCAAGCCCGAGACTATCTATTTTATTTCTAAGAAAAGATCCCGGTTTTGTCCAGTTACCTTGTTGAATAATTCCGTGGTACATATCCACAATATATAAATCACCATCAGGGCCTGTAGCACTATTCACAGGCCGGAAATTCATGTCGGACGATGAAATAAATTCTGAACTGTCATAAGCATTTTTGATAATCGTTTCTCCCTTTATATCATCTACTTTAGCTCTTCTTACTATTCTTCCAACAGGTTCGCAAACAATATAGTCTCCAACAAAATCTTTTGGAAAGCCATCACCTCTATATATCGATTGACCGCTGCAAGCTGTAAAATGGTTTAATGTATTGTTTGGACGTAGCCTTTTATTTCCACCCTGAACATCGGGGGTGGCGATAATCGGCCATACCGCGTCAAAGCCCGAAGCCAACTGATCGGGTAAGTCAAGTCTTCCATAAACCGGATTGATTTGAAAACCTAATGCAGGCGTTTCTCCACCTGCGCTGGAGAAAAATAAACGACCATAATTATCGTGGGTTACTCCCCATTGGCCCTGGCCCCCACTGGGAATGCTATCTACCTGCAACGTACCATTGGTATATCTGAAACGAACCGGCTCATAAGTCATGTACATCCAGTTGTCCAGGTTCCAGTCAAGCCCACTTCGCTGATGTTCCATGTTTTGATCACTGGGAACGTACTTGTCATCTTGGTACACTATTTTCTTTTCATCTGCTTTACCATCATTATTTGTATCAGTATAGCTGGTTAAGGTAATTGAATTGGTTTCATTTACAAGCAATGAGTTCCCTACATTTTGCATCATGCGCGGTAATAAAAGACTATCAACGAATATCGAACTCTTATCCATCTTACCATCATTATCAGTATCTTCCAGTAGCATGATCCGGCTCCAGGGGAGACGTTCATCAGTTGCATCTGCATCCTTCATATAAGTAAGCATTTCTGCAACATACATTCTTCCATTACCATCCCACGTAATAGCTACCGGCTCCTGAACCATCGGCTCGCTGGCCACTAATTCCATGTGATATCCTTTAGGAAGATACATAGATTTCATGCTTTCTTCCGGGGATAAATACGCGGCAGATGGGTGTGGATTAAAAACCGGCTTTTGATCATTTTCGTGGCTGGTACATTTAAAAACAAATATTGATAATATCATCAGGACAATGACCTGTAATTTAATTTTCATGCTAATTATTAATTGTGGATTTCAGTTAATATTTTTCCTTAGTCTACTTTAAGATTGCTATAATTCTTCGTTCCCATTGCGTATTCTATTCCACCAAGGATATGTCGTAGATAAAGAGGGTCGGTATATGATTCTTCGGTATGACCTAATTCGGTATAAAATGCCCGGCCGCCATCATATTTGTGATACCAGGCCATTGGGTGGTTTCCCATCGGCTTAATCCTACCAAGATTGTAACTTTTTTCATCAATAGTGATCAGCACATGAAGGTCATCAGCCATCCATTTAAAACTGTACCATTCATCTTTACGTATCCATGGATTAGGAAGATGCCTGGTAGAAATATTTTTTCGATCAACAATATTTAAGCTAGCGGTTTGCTGCATGGGGTGGCCTCCAAAATATGCTCCTGAAAGATTACCGTACCATTGCCAGTTATATTCACAATCGGTGGCAGCATGAATACCCATATAGCCACCTCCTGCTTCAATATATTTTTTAAATGCTTCCTGTTGCTCATCGTTTAATACATCGCCTGTTGTGCTTAGGAATATGACAGCCTTATATTTTTTCAGGTTATCATAATTAAACTTTTGAGCATCAATAGTTGTATCAACATCAAAATTATTTTCAGAACCCAATTTTTGTATTGCCACTATACCATTAGCAATTGATGCATGATGGTAGCCGGCAGTTTTGGAAAACACAAGAACCTTCGGCTTTGGTTTTGCAAAAGCAGGTACTACATTAAAGAATAATGCGGCGAGAATAGTTAGCAATATTGGAAGATGGTAAAGGTTTTTATTTTTTGTTTTGTTTGTCATCGATTATTATTTAGTTTTTCATTTCAAGTAATCTGGCCAAAATAGTGCTTTTTTATTTATTCAATCATCAATTTTTTTGCATGATTCTGGCCAGATTATCTTATTTCAACGAATAATACGAAAATGTTACAACACCTCAGCAAGTAATATTGCTGAAACCGAACATTATCAAATGTTTCCTTTTTATTAATACCCAGGGTTTTGAACGAGCTTCGGATTTTGCGCAATAACCGGCTGGGGAATAGGATCCAAATACATTTTCATATCAAAAACGTGCGGATGGTTTAAAGGAATAACTTCATACTTCCAAACGCCACTGTTATTAGTCGGCGATGTATTGGTAATCTTCATCCCGTGTTTATCCACATTCATTACCTGGTCTGCAATTTTCCACCTGATAATATCGTAAAAGCGTTTGTTTTCGAAACACAATTCCACTCTTCTTTCATGATGGATGGCGTCGCGCATTTGCGATTGGTTCAAACCATCAGGAAGCGGTGGAAGGTCAGAACGTTCCCTTATTTTATTGATGGCATCATAAACAGAAGCATCAGGGCCCACCGCTTCATTTTGAGCTTCAGCATAGCCCAATAAAACTTCTGTATAACGGAAGTAGATGTAATTGGCACCGCTTACATTGCCTCCTGGACGCACAAGCGGATTCAGTTTCTTCTTAAAATAATATCCTGTATTTCCTACATCATCTTGTCCAAAATCAATTTGGTTTTTGGAAGGGTGTACCTGATCAATTCTGGTATAAATGGTATCCTCCCTGGGCATCCAATCCATTTTGTATGGAGCACCATCATAAACAATCCACTTATAAAACCTCGGTTCACGGTTCACATAAGGATGTTGTGGATCGTAACCGGAAGTTGGATCCGTAATTGCCTTACCATTCGCCATAAAAAATTGATCAATGAGTTCCTGTGTAGGATCATAGTTTCCCCATGTGTAGTAAGCGCCAAGGATCCATACAGGGCCACCGTATTGTTCAAAAGAGGAGCCGAATGTATTAGCAACATATTGCCTGTCAAAGATTACTTCGGAGTTGTATTCATTTGATTCAAACCAAAGAGTCGAGTCATCCGGGAATAGCGCATACGGATTGCCATTACCATAGTTATCTATGAATTGTTTAAAAGTAGCAGCAGCAGTGGCCCAACGTGAATTATCTACATTACCAAAACCTGCAACATGGTCAGGATCAGCGCCTCCGGGTGCAGTCGTTGAGTTATAGGCCGGACTGGCAGCGTTAAGCTGAAGCCATCCTTTTAACATTAAAGCCGCACCAAGGGTTGCTCTGCCGGCATTCGCATCTCCCCCGTTGTATTTTACAGGAAGATAACCGTCGTTTACTACCGTATCTAAAGATGTTGTAAGGAAGTTTAGTGTTTCGGCATAAGTACTTCTTGGAGTAAACAGGGTAGCAGTGTCCTGACGTGATTGCGGTTCAGTTATGATAGGTAAGCCGCCTAAATGCAGGAAAAGATTGGAGTAATAAAAAGCTCTTAAGAAGCGGACTTCGTCTAATCGTTTATTGAACCAGTCCTCAGAAAAATTTTGCTTATTTGCATTAATCTTTTGAATAAAAAGATTACATTTTCTGATGGTACTATAGGCATCCGTCCAATTAAAACGGTTTATATCTGCCGGTCCGGCATTGCCTCCCCAAATGCCGTAATAGGTAGAAGCCGGATCGACAATGCCTTGCTTATAGTTGTATGATCCGTAATAAAAGCCCGCGTCATTATCGTCGGTAAAATTATCCAGGTTCTCCGGTGAATTATACATGTCCGAAAGGTTATTGTAAAGATCATTTAAATAGATATCAGCATTTCCCTCCGAAGCCCATTGTGTGTCATCCGTCAACTTTGTTTTATTTACATTATCCAGATAATTTTTTTTACAGGAGCATAAGCAAATGGCCCCTATTAGTATATAACTGTAATAAAGAAGATATTTTTTATATGATTTCATGTTTATTAATTTTAATAGTTAAAACGAAGCACTAAAACCGAAACTAAATGTTCTCATAAGCGGATACCCCGTTTCACCATTTGTTTGTGGATCCGTGAATTTGAGATTACTTGCTGTAAACACATTTTGACCGGTTACATATATTCTTAGATTTTTCATACCAATTTTTGTGCTCACGTTGACGGGCAATGTATAACCAAGGGATGCGGTCCTTAACCTTACATACGCAGTGTTTACTATCCAGAAATCTGAAGTCTGGGTATTATTAGCGTTTGGCGACTGGTTAACTCTTGGATATTTGGCGCCCTGGTTGTCCGGCGTCCACCTGTTGTTATAATACTCGTAAGTAGAATTACTGTTATTATTGAAGAAGGGTACCGTGTAAAAGCCTTGTACATTACGGCTTGACATAGCAGAACCCTGGAAGAATAATGTCAGATCAAAGCCTTTCCACCCAGCGGTAATGTTTGCACCGTACATAATAGCCGGAATAGTTGGATTACCAATCACCGTTTCGTCATAAGAATCAATTTTTCCATCCGGTTTTCCATCCGGGCCACTAATATCAGCATATTTAATATCACCCGGATGCAAGGTGCCAAATTGAGTCACATTATAACCATCAGCAGCGTCGATAATGCCATCACCGTTCTTATCATCAGCGGTAGTGAATAAACCAAGTGAGTGGTATCCAAATTGTGTCTGGAACGGACGGCCTGTCCTTCTACGGTTAGGATTATTATAGGTTGACGGTGTTTCGAAAACCTGAATCAATTTATTCTTTGCATAGCTAAAGTTTGCATCAATTCCAAGCTGAAGGCCATTGCTAAGTCTTTTGTTGGATCCTAATGTAAGTTCAAATCCATGGTTTTCCATAATGCCCGCATTCTCCTGGGCAAGGTTCAAACCATATTCTACCGGAACGGTAACTTGCGGAGCAAGAAGCATACCCGTGCGTCTTTCACCGAAGTAATCTGCTTCAATTCTCAGTAAACCATTCCATAAATGCGCCTCTAAACCAATATCTGTTTTGGATGAAATTTCCCATGTAATACCAGGGTTTGCCTCTAAGTTATTATATGAACCCTGCACAAGGGTACCGTTACCAAAGGCATACGCAGGGCCGTAAAGGTTGTATCCATACAAATATTGATAAGGGCCTCCTGCAAGAGCACCTGATTTACCCCAGGAAGCTCTCAATTTCAAATAGTCAATGCTCTTTAATGATTGCATAAATTTCTCGTTGGAAGCAACCCAACCGACTGATAAAGCCGGAAAGTATCCCCACCGGTGTCCGGGAGCAAAATAGTAGTGTCCGTCATAACGGCCAGACACCTCAAGTAGGTACTTATTATCAAACCCGTAGTTCAAGCGATAAACATATCCTATCTGGCTTCCTGTGCTGGAGCCGCCACCATTATTATAATCATTTCTATCGGAACTACCAAGGCCAAGTTCATCAATATTGACTGCAAAATTGTTCCTTCTGGCATTAAAATCCAACTGTTTATTATTTTTGGCCTCAGCGACTATCAAGCCGGTTATTTCACTCTTCCCAAAGGTGTTATGATAATTCAGGTAACCATCGTAAGTGTAGCTATTGTTTTGATAATAGTTTTCATTGAGCCATGTGTAAGTTGGCGCACCACCTTCTTGGGTAGAAATTTGCTTAGTGTAGGTATATGGAGTAGTACTCACATCCTGGGACCAGTAATAAAATGGCCTGTGCCATTGCTTCTGGAAGAAATTGTATGGATCATAGCTAAATGTCCCTTTAATGCTCAGGCCTTTGATGAAGGACAGTTTTTGTTCGATGGCAATAGTGCTCAAAAGACTTGTAGTATTTTGTCTATTATAACCGCCGGAATTTAAAACCCCTAAAGGTGCGTTGCCCGCAAATTCTGCCCAAAGGCCATTGCTGTATAAAAGAGGTTGAATGGGAATAAATTTATAGACACCCCTTAACAGGTTATCAGTACTGGAGGACGCGTCCACGTTATCTGTCGTTTCATAAGAACCGTTTATAGATAAAGAAACGAGGGTAGTTCGAGTGACATCTATATCAAGGTTAACATTATAATTGTACCTGTTATAACCAACAGGAGCAAAGAGGCCTTTCTGGTTAAAATAACCTAATCCTGCAAAATATCTGACATGATTTGTACCTCCCCGAAGCTGTAAATCGGCCTGGTACATTGGCGCGTTCTTATCCACAACTGTATTGTATGCGTCAGTAATCGCATTCAGATCAGGGTTTTGTTTATTTAGGTTTGAATAATTATTAATAAGAGCAGCTGGAAATAGCTGATCAGTACTACTGTCTGGATTCTCATTATGATAAGCCTCATTACGAAGACGCATATAATCCTGTGCATTAAGCATTTTAGGAACATACGTTGGCTGCTGAATGCCATAATAGCCCCCGAATGTCAGTGTCGGGCTGGCTGAAATCTCGCCTCTTTTAGTCGTAATAAGAATTACTCCGTTTGCACCCCCAAGGCCATAAGGAGCAACGGCAGCGGCATCTTTAAGTACCGTTACACTGGCAATCGCATTTGGATCAACCTGGTTGATGTTATTTCTAATAACACCATCCACAACGATCAAAGGAGTGGAAGTAGGCTTCCCCGTGTTCGGATCCACTGCATTGGAGCCAATACCCCTGATGTAAATATCTGAATTATCAGCACCTGGCCTACCACCGTTCGCATTTATCATTACCCCTGATACCCGGCCGCCAAGTGAATTTGAAATGTTTGCAACCGGCGCCTCTGCTAATTCATCTCCTTTCACAGTTGAGATCGCCGCAGTAGATGAAGTTTTCTTTTGTGTACCATAACCTACTACAATAACCTGATTCAAAGAAGAAGCTTTGGTCTCAAGCGTTACCGCAATGTTTGATTGGCTATTCACTTTTATTTCCTTTGAATCAAAACCAATAGAGGAAACTACAAGTGTACTGTTTTGCGGCGCGTTAATTTCAAATACGCCTTGCTTATCCGTAGTTGCACCAATTGTACGACCTTGTACAACAACAGATACGCCTTGCAAAGGCTTTCCCGACTCATCTGTTACAGTACCTTTTATAACATTCCTGTTTTGGGAATAGCCATTTAAAAAAGATAACAGCAACAGCGGCAAGATAAAAAACTGAAGAAACTTCCTCCTCCTTCTAATTTTTTGGGAGCGTAATTTTTTCATAATTCAGGTTTAATTTTTAGTGATAAAATGATAAATATTCGAAGTAATGAGTAATTTTTTTTACAACAGTTAAATGTATAACGCCAAAATTTTCAACTAAAAATCGGTTTTAAAATTAGTTTTAAACTATTTCCTCGTGAATCGAAAAAATGCCTATTTTTTAAAACACATAAAAAGCCTACATGAATACAAGAAACAAATAAAAGCCAGCAAAATCTTTACATTAAAAAGGTTTGATTGAAATATTAAGCTAATCGTTTTGACAACAAATAATACTTCACAGTCATTTCTTACGCTAAAGTAAGGTTAAATTTTTATAATTGTAATCGTTTACATTAATTTTTTTTAAAAAAAATTTAAAAAAGTTATTTTTTTAATGTAGAGCACTTCTTAGGTAAAGGATTGCCGCCATAAGCAGCGAATCTTTTTCAAGTGAATTAACTACGATATGACCGACGCTAGTCGAAAGAGAAATTAAAAGGAGGAAATGGTGCAGTTGAAGAGGTAAAAATTATGAAACCCTTGATTTTACTGGGTTTCTTGATTTCTCTTACATGTAATTAACTGATTTCAGCGGAGAGTGAGGGATTCGAACCCCCGATACCCTTTCGGATATACACACTTTCCAGGCGTGCTCCTTCAACCACTCGGACAACTCTCCTTTTTTAAAAGGAGTGCGAATTTACAACATGATTCCACACTTTTTTCATTTTACTCTTAAGAATTTATCAAAACCAGTAAGCAAATAAATACCGGTAATTTTTCTTCTTTCCCTGTTTTAACTGTTTTCATATCTTTGCTCATGGCTCCAATAAATAAACCTTCTACTCCTTCAGAAAAAATACTTGGTGAAGGATTAACCTTTGACGATGTCTTATTAATTCCCGCATATAGCGAAGTTTTACCACGCGATGTAAATACAACAACGCGTCTTACAAAAAACATTACACTGAATATTCCAATGCTTAGTGCAGCAATGGATACAGTTACAGAGGCGAATCTTGCCATTGCTTTGGCAAGAGAAGGCGGACTTGGATTTCTACATAAAAACATGAGTATTGAAGAGCAGGCTGCACAAGTGAGAAAAGTAAAAAGAAGTGAAAGTGGTTTAATTTTAGATCCAATCACTTTGAAGCTCAATGCTACTATTGGTGACGCTTTAAAGCTAATGAGAGAAAACAGAATCGGCGGAATACCGATCGTTGACGCGGACGGAAAGCTTTCCGGAATATTAACCAATCGTGACTTACGGTTTGAAGATAATATGAAACGGCCGGTGAGCGAACTAATGACGCATGATAATTTAATAACAGCTCCTGAAGGGACAGATTTAAAAAAGGCGCAATCCATTTTAAGGAAATATAAAATTGAAAAATTACCGGTAGTAAATAAAAAAGGAATCCTGAAAGGTCTTATTACTTATCGGGATATTTTACAGGTCCACAATCATCCTTTTTCCGCAAAGGACGGGTTTGGAAGATTGCTTGTCGGTGCCGGCGTCGGGATTACAAAAGATATCGGCGAACGGGTTTACGCCTTGCAGCAAGTTGGTGTTGATATCATTGCTCTCGACAGCGCGCACGGTCACACAAAAGGTGTGATCGACGCTTTGAAAAAGATTAAAAAAGATTTTAAAAATCTCCCGGTTATCGCGGGAAACATCGCAACAGGAAGTGGTGCACAAGCCTTGGCTGACGCAGGAGCAGATGCAATAAAAGTGGGTATTGGCCCTGGTTCCATTTGCACAACAAGAATCGTAGCCGGCGCTGGTGTTCCGCAAATAACTGCTTTATTGGAAGTTTCAGCGGCAATTAAAAATAAAAATATCGGCATTGTTGCAGATGGCGGAATTCGTTACACAGGCGATATGGTAAAAGCGCTTGCCGCCGGGGCAGATTGCGTAATGATGGGCGGCGTTTTTGCAGGCACAGAAGAAAGCCCGGGGGAGACAATTATTTATGAAGGAAGAAAATTTAAGCAATACCGTGGAATGGGTTCTCTGGGCGCCATGGCGCAGGGAAGCAGCGACCGGTATTTTCAGGATGGTGAGGAACAGGCAAAAAAATTCGTTCCCGAAGGAATAGAAGGAAGAATTGCATACAAAGGATTTTTATATGAAGTGGTTCACCAGTTTAGCGGTGGTTTGCGCGCTGGAATGGGTTATTGCGGAGCAAAAGATATCCGCACTTTACAGGAAGCCAGATTTATAAAAATAACGAACGCCGGAATGCGTGAAAGTCATGCACATGATGTAGAAATTACAAAGGAGGCGCCAAATTACAGCAGGTAAAAACTGAAGACTTATAAGGAAGAAATTTAGCATTAAAAAAGTAAAAATCGTTTGATCATAACCGTTAGTATGCATTTGAAAAATAAATAAAATAGCCGGAGCTTACAGTAAACAAACAATTATTTCATAATTTTATTTTCGTTTTTACCGGGCGCTATTTTTATTCTTCAAAAAATTAAATCCGGTTTTTATTGAATAATTTTACAATAGTTCATTCATCTTTACAACGTATAAACTTCAGATTCACTTGCTATCTTTCAAATTAAAAAACGTAAACCGGATTTTAAAAATCATTCTTTTATTTTTTGCTGTTTTATTTTCATTTCCTGCTGAAACATCCGCCCAGCAAGACTCTTGTCACTGGCAAATAAGCCTTTTGACAGTAATGCCCGGGGAAGAATTATATTCCACTTTTGGTCACAGTGCGTTGCGTATCACTGATACAATCACGCACATGGATATTGTATATAATTATGGTACATTTAATTTTGACGACCCTGATTTTTATACAAAATTCGTTCGCGGGAAATTAAAGTTTTACTTATCAACAGATGACTTTGATTCTTTTGTATATGAAAATCAACAGGAAAACCGTGGCATTACAGAACAGATTTTAAATCTTACCTGCGGAGAAAAAAGAAATATTATCTCCTTACTGGAACAGAATATGATGACGGCGAATCGTTTTTATAAATATGATTTTCTGTTTGATAATTGTACTACCCGTCTTCGCGATCTTGTAGAAAAAGGTACCGATTCTACCGTGCATTTTGGAAGAGCATTGCAGAAAAAAGTAACCTTCAGAGATCTGATTCATGAATACTTAAATTATGGCGATAAACAATGGAGCAAATTAGGAATTGATCTTTTGCTCGGGGCAAATACCGATGCTGTAGCAACTCCCTACCAGGTGATGTTTTTACCTGATTACCTGATGAAAACATTTGACAGCTCTACCATCAATTCGCAGCCTCTGGTGACCGACAAACATTCTTTATTTAAAATTAACCATTCGCTGATTGAAAAAAATAACCTGACTCATCCATTTTTCCTGTTCCTCTGCCTTTTTGTACTGGTTGCATTTTTAAGTTTTTCGAAAAATTTATTTATACAAAAATCCCTTGCTTCACTCGATGGTTTTTTGTTTTTTATAATTGGCTTTCTCGGAATTCTAATGCTTTTTATGTGGTTTGGAACCGACCATGCGCAATGCCGGAATAACTACAATTTGTTGTGGGCCTGGCCGACGAATATTATTGCCGCTTTTTATGTTCATTCTAAAAAGAATTGGGCGAGAATTTACTTTATGATTTATTCCATCTTTATTATTATCATTATCCTCATTTGGGGATTTTTTCCACAACAGCTGAATTTATCTGTAGTACCAATTCTCGCAATTTTAATTTTCAGAAGCTGGATTTATTTTTTCAGAAAAAATAATCTGTATGCCTCACATTCTATTTCAAAATAAGAAACTTTTTTACCGGCTTGAAGGAAAAGGCAAACCGGTTATTTTACTGCACGGTTTTGCTGAAGATGGAAATATCTGGAACAAACAAATTGATCGATTAAAAGAAGAATTTTTATTGATCATTCCAGATCTTCCGGGAAGCGGTGAATCAGAAATGCTGACAGGAAAATGTACAGTAAAAACTTATGCAGAAGCGATAAAAAAAATAGCAGACGAAGTCATTCTTCATGAGAAAGGAGAAAATTTCTGCATGATAGGACACAGTATGGGCGGCTATATCGCTCTTGCTTTTGCAGAAAAATATCCGCAACTTTTAAAGTCATTCGGGCTTTTTCATTCTTCCGCTTTCGCAGACAGCCAGGAAAAAATAGCAGTGCGCAAAAAAGGAATTGATTTTATTAAAAGAAATGGAACAGCCGCTTTTTTAAAAACTTCTATTCCCAATTTATTTTCAGAAGAAAGTAAAAAAGAAAGACCTGAGTTGATTTCACATTTGATGAATATTGCAGAAAATATTTCGCCGGAAGCGTTGATCCAGTATTATGAAGCGATGATTCTAAGGCCAGGCAGAACGCAAGTTTTACGAACTTTTGAAAAGCCGGTCCTTTTCATAATTGGTAAACATGATACAGCAGTTCCGCTGGAATCTTCGATGCAACAATGCCATATTCCTGCTATTTCTTCTGTAAATATTTTAAAACATTCTGCTCATATGGGGATGTGGGAAGAGGAAGAATTATCAAATAAATATCTGAAGGAATTTCTTGAGTACTCATTCTCCAGGGATTGAATACCAAATAACCTTTGATAATCTGAATTAAAATCTCAAGTTTTTGTTCGTTTACTGTTTACGTTTCATTTTATAGAGGGTATTCAATATTGCCCTTCTCTCCTTCTGTCGCAAACAAAACCACTTTTAAATTGTCAATGTGTTTTTTAAGTTCCGCGATCTTCTCCTTGAAATCAGATGCACTTCGGTGAAAACCTCTTTGAATATTCTTTTCAGCTAGTTGGGACAACAACTTTTTTCTTTCTTCCAGTGACCGCACAGCTACCCACAAAGAAGATTCAAGCGCTTTGTTTTGCTTTAATAAAAGATCATTAACAGAATAAGTATGGCCGGTATGGCATTTATAGCGCGTAATCGAATCATCCTTCAATTCAAAAAGAACGCCGCCACAATCCGGACAGCTGAAAAGTGAATTCTGCCCTAATTGTTGAAGTTCATCAATTGTACCACCCTTTTCCGCAATTTCTACTTCTTTAATAATATCAGCAGGAATTGGCTTATTTTCTACGTGTTTGGCTGCAATAATCTCGGAAATCGCTGCGCCCATTTTTGAGAGTGGAATGCAATAATCAACTTCAATTTCTTTGAGAACTGAAAGCGGCATATCCGGATACTCTGCTTCATTCGGATCCTGAACAATAGCAGTTCCGCCACATGTTTTTATTGTAGCCATCCCCGCCGTACCATCGTCAAGCATTCCGGTCAAAACAATTCCGATCGTATGGCCATCATAAGCTGCTGCTGCTGATCGGAATAATACATCAATAGAAGGCCGCCAGCGGTTTTCTTCAGGCCCAAAACCTAAAATTACTTTTTCGTTTTTTATAATAAGATGTTTATTAGGTTGGGCAAAGTAAATAGTTCCTTTTTTTATTACTGTATTATTATCTGCTTCCTGGCATAATAAAGTGGTGAACTTTTGCATTTGGCTTACCAGGTAACCGCCAATCGAATGATGCGATAAATGCATTACTACAAAGAAAGATGCATCCATTTTATCATTTAGCTGGCTTATCAATTCTGCCAAAGCGAAAAAACCGCCGGATGAAGTACCAATTACTACAATAAATTTCGGTTGTTGATTTTGCATAAAAAATTTAACCACAAGCTTTATGCTTGTTTTCATTTTTTATCCAATTTGGCGCAAATTTTTCTAAAATTTAATAAGAAAAAGGAATTGAAAAATTTGAGAAACAGTAAATATTCAAATGCAGATAGATTTGCTCAATGAAATGAAGTTCAATTACGCAAACAGAAAAATTGCCTAAAGGTTCGTTTACTGAGAATATAGCCACTAAGCGGTTCTTTTTTCTACAAGTGTGTGGCGAAGCTTTCGCATTTGATCCAGCCGGTATTCAAAACGGCTTTTGATTTTTTTCTGCACAAGGTTATGAAAATGTAATGGCGAATAAAGCAAAGAAAGTATCGCTTCTCTTTTGATCCGGTTTTTAAATTCTACCTTAAAGTCCGTTTTTATTTCGTCGATAGCCTGGTATTTGGAAATCTCTCCTTGTTCAGTAATATAACGTAAACTCTTGAGTGCAATAAAGGCCAAAACGCCTCCTATTATGAAAAGAAAACCCAGATTATGCAATTCCAGAAGAGGAATCACAGAAATACCGCGTGGCCCTTGCCATTGAAAATTCCAGACAAAACTCCGGTTGGAAAAATAATCGGCGAGTAAACCGCCAACTATTGGACCAAGGGATGCAAAACAAGCCACCACCATATTTTTTACCGTCAAATACACAATAGCTTCGTTTTTTGAAGCGAGTTTTAAACCGATATTACCAATAGAAAGATTAATTCCGGATGTAGCGATTCCACTGATAATATTGATAACAGCGACGATCAAAACTGTAAAAATAAAAGACGGAGCCATCGCAGCAAAAGGCCACGAAAGAATACATAAAATATAAAGCGGCGCGGCAATCTTTATGATTGTTTTGTTGCTGTACTTGTCAGAATGTTTGCCCCATAAACGAACGGCAAAAATACCTGAAACCTGGCCCATAATTCCAAAGGCAATAATGTAAGAAAGCGGCAGATTCAACGTCTTTAACATAAACACAGTGAAAAACGGTGTGGCGATATTTAATGAAAACGACCAAAAAGAATTGAA
>Ga0157371_10003221_pt1 | contig 14969 bp, 19 predicted proteins | sample C45metaG_FD_113462 | JGI IMG/M metagenome (GOLD analysis project Ga0157371, IMG submission 113462) | Corn rhizosphere microbial communities from Kellogg Biological Station, Michigan, USA - C4-5 metaG | ecosystem: Host-associated > Plants > Roots > Rhizosphere > Soil | place: USA: Michigan...
CGGGCACAGCGACACGCAGCATCCGACGCCATCCGGAGCCTTTGTGGCCTACGGATTCGCCGGCGCCGCGCCGAACAGCGCCGGCTACTACACGACCAAGGCGACCTGGAAGGGCCACTACGACGTGTATGTGCGCGATACCGCCGCTGGCCACGTTTGGCTTTGCGGCGCCTCCGTGCAGGGCGGCGTTCAGGCCAACTACGACCTGGCAAGGGCCGGCCTTGGACAACCCACCGGTGTCTGCGTGCAGCAGAGCTGACGCGAGCAACGCTCCGGCGAACGACATCGTTTCGGCCGAACCCAGGGGTTAGAGATCCGACCGGCCCGTTCTAATGCTGCCGCGGACGAGTTGGATATTCGCGTCGGCGCCGAGTCCTGTCGGGCTACTCCCCCGTATCGTCGACCGCTTCGGCGCTCGGCGCGTTCGTCTTCACCGACTCGATGCCGTTCTTAGCGCTAGCCTTGGTGGTGTACGTCTCCGAGGTGGCGATGGTCTCGCCATTGCTGGCCTTGAGCACAAAGTGGTACTGCCCGCTGATGTTCTTCTTGATGTGGAACTTGCCAGCCATCTGACCTCCTGTTGGGTCTGCGTCGCGCGGCTCTGAGAAGAGTTAGCCCACGAAGTCGCAGGCTACTCACACTGGATTCCGGGCGGGATGAAGGGTCCAGCTTGGATGGCCATGCTCGGTGAATTCGGAAGCCATTCGCCGGATTCCGTCTCAGCGAAACTGCACCAGCTTGCGCGGTTCCACCCCGAGTCCCTCCGCGACGTCGAGCAACCACACCAAGCTCGGGCTCCCCCGACCGGCTTCTACCCGCGTCAGTTGCCGGACGCTGACGCCAGCTACCTCGGCCAGATCTTCGAGGGTCAGATCCTTTGCCTCTCGGAGCTGCCGCAGATGGGCCCCAAACGCCCGTAGCCGGGGATCGAGTTTCCCGACGCGGTCAGACACACCCCCGACGTTTTCCGACGTTCGCCCTATAGGGCCAGGCCCTATAGGGCATGCTTGACCATGCACAGACCACCGGTCACGCCTTATCCACCATCGGGACTCTGTGGCTCCTGGCGCCCGACGACTCCAGCGGCAAGCGGATTGGTCGGCCAAGGGTGCCACCGCTGAGGAGGAACGGCAGCTTGCGCTTCCGAAGGGCACTACTTCTGGCGACGGTCGCCACACTGCCCCTTACCGGCTGCGGAGGAGGCTCGTCCGCTAAGTCAGCGGGCGCTGGGGCGAGCACTCCGGGCTATCAGTACGACCCGGCGACAGTGAGTCCCGCGAACACAGCGCCAACGTCAGCCGCCCTAACGCGCAGCATCACCCTCGGCTTCACCGCCGAAGACGGCACCACCATCAGCGGCAGCCTCGAGCTATCGGGCCTGCGCGGGGCCGACGACCCGAACCTGCAAGCCGATTGGTCGGCCATCAGCCAGGGCCCGGAGATGCCGTGCCCGGCCGACAGTTCGCGCGATGAGGTTGTCATCGGCACCGTTGCCTTCACTAATGAGACGCCGAACTTCACGCCGACGCTGAACATCATGCTGGCGTCTATTGGCGGTCCGGTGTCCATCGGTGTGGCGTACAGCAACGAGCCGCGCTGCGAGGACCTGAGCAGTGCCTCAGGTTCGCAATTCTCGCCGGCCATCAGCCCGAGCTTCACTTCAGCCACCTGGGGACCCGTCCCGATTGAGTTCGTTATCCCGCACTACCGCTCACCAGCCGCACCAAACGGTGACCCCAACTTGCTCAAGCAACTCAACGTCCAGATAACTGCTACTCAAGGACCACCGGCTCACGCCGCGGGGGGCTACCAAATCACCAGCAACGACAGCTTTATCGGCGACAACAGCGGCCCTGCAATCAGCTCGAACTTCGCATACTTGCGTTTCGGGCAGCTTCAATAGCGGCCAGGCACTTACTCACGGCGCTATATCGAGCGACAACTTGCGCAGGTTCGGGCGGCTCGACAGCACCGGACTCGCTGCAATTTTCAATCGGGTGGCGCCATTCCGCGTTGGCGTGGGTAACGCGCTGCGCTGGCTTACGCAGGTACAGCAGGTGTCGTTGGCCGCCTCAAGCCGTTGACGCTGCTGGGAAGTCCGACCAATCTAGTCTCTCCCCAGCAGCGCGATCGACCGTCAGTGACGCTTACCTCTCGGGCCTTGACCCTGCTGGCCCTTCTCCTGGCGGGAATGTTCCTCTGCCGATGAATGCGCGACATTGCGCTCTCGACCTTCACCAGTCCGGCCGCGGCCAAGAACCCCTCCGCCGCCGCTCCCTTGCGATTGAGGTCCGCTGCGGCTAGACGGGTTATGGTTCTGCCCGCTGTTGCCTCCCTTAGGCATGACTATCACCTCCTTCCGCGAACGGCGACGTCGATGATTCTCGTTACCACTCCCAACGTGCAATGACGTACCAGGCAGCGGGCTCGCCGGGTAGACCTCGGCCCGACGGAACCACCCCGAAGATGATTGGGTCCAAGCCCGCCAGCGCGCCACCGATGATCGCGCCGGCGACGACAAATGGGGCGGCCAAGATCATCCCGACAACTGGCACAGCGATGCCGAGGACGCGCAGGACTTGCCGGGAGGTGTCGCCGAGGCGCTGGTTGAGTTGTTCGGTCGCCAGTGGCGCCGGAACATCGGTCGCTGCATGCGTCAAGTGATGCCGGTCAACGACGATCGGGCCCGTAGTCCCGGCGGGTAGCGACAACTCGCTTTTGCGGCGTTCGTGGGCGACGTACACGAGCGGAAAGCCCTCGCCGCCCGCGACCAGTCGATCGATTGCCGCGAGCGGCTCCGGCGGTAGGTACTCGATGTGACCGTCCGCGACAGGACCTATGACCCAGTCGGTTGACGAGCCAGGAAAGGCATACGTCTGGGCGAAGACGGGCGCGATGCCGGCGTACTGCAACTCAACGCCAAGCTTCTGCGCGGCGGCAGTGCGCCGAGTGACCTGATGCTCAAGTCGCGCCACACGCCCTTCGGTGCGCCGCGCCACTGTGCCAGCCGGATCTGATTGCTGCGTGTACATCAGGGACTCCTCCTGGGTGGGCTGGTGGCTGAGCTAGACGTTGAATAGCAGCACTAGTGGTGGCAGAGCCAAGCCGGCGAGAGCGGTGCCGAAGGTGGCATGCAGACCCCAGGCAGGAGCCCGCCGAAAGCCGCGGGTGTAGACCGCCAGGGCGACGGTCAGGCCGAAGGCCGCGAAGACAACGAGCGCGCCCCGCACCAGACCGTGTCCGGTCAGCGCGAGAGCGGCAAAGATGCCGCTCATCAACCCGAGCAGACCGGTGCCCAGCCAGGCAGCGCGGGTGAGATGCGGTGCGATGCCGACCGGCCGCTGTGCGTGCGGCCGGACGTGGCGCCTGGCGAAGTCCCGCAGACTCGGCGTGACGACGGGCTGGCGGTCATCGACGTTTTCCCGTCTAGCGCGCGAGGCATACGCCGTAGCCTGAGGCGCATCGCCCCAAATATCTTGGAACGCCCGCTCGCTCTCGGCCGTGACTCGCGCGTCGTCAACGGCATCAGTGGCATCGACCCGTCGGTCAAGTTGGCGTCGCCGCAGCCACGCCAACTTCTGAAGGCGGAACGCCCCGAATGCCTCCGTCGCTTGGACGGCCGCGTACATCTCGTCGTAGAGGGTTGCGCCGAGCAACAGGTAAGCGGCTTTGAGCAAAACTGGGAGTAAGTCGACCACAAGTAAGACGACGCGTAGCCACGACGCCTCAGTGGCAACGCTCGGGTTGGCGGCTTCGTACTGCGCCAAAGCCCGCTCGTGCGCGCCGAAGCCGTTGTCGAGCGCCACCTGCGCGCGTACCTGCTGCTCCGCTTGCTGGCGTTCGTCGTCGAGCTGCTTGGCCCTAGCCCGGTCTTGATTCTCGCGGGCCGTGATCGCCGGCATGTCCGATTTCAGCTGAGCCGCCAGCAACGCCGCCTGGCGGGCATAGTGCTGGCAGTAGGACGCGCAGCCGAGCCGGTGCGTGTGCGAGCAACGCGTTTCGTTTTCCTCGCAGCTCGACAGAAATACATTTCGCTCAATCTGACTCTTCCGGTCCGTCACCGACTTTTCCTGCTTGGCGACGTCTTGGAGTGCGGCCGTGATCTTCGGCTCGTAAAAGCCCTCGATGCCACTGATCTGCTGGGTGACCGTCGCGCGCTGGCTGGCGCCGATGATGGCGTTCTCCTCGGGTGCGAAGAACGTCAGCGCGATAACCGACGATACGAAGACCGCCGCCGGTACGGCGATGGCAACGCGCAGGAGCAGAGCCACGAGCATCCGCCGGACGGTCGCACCGGAGAAAATCAGCAACGCCCGGTCAGCGGTGCCGATCGCGACTGCCCAGAGCAATCCCATCGGCCACATCGATAGCGCGGGTCGATGCAGGAAGTACCCCGTCGTGACCGCGGCGCTGACTCCACCCAGGCTGGCCGCGATGAGCACGGCCATCCCCAGGCTCCCGGAGCGGAGCCGCTCGGTCGGGCAACGGCGCAGGACGCGCGGCAGGCCGCCGCCGCACCATCCGAGCAAGTCGCTGATTGGTCGGCGACGCTCGCCCTCGACGGGCTCCTCGTCGAGGTTGATGAACCATTCGCTGGGCATTGCCGCCTCCGCCTCGCACCGTCGAGAGGTTACGAGAACATCTTCGTCCTAACTGGGACGAAGATGCAAGGGAGGTTCCCGCTATTCCTTTGGTCGGTACAACTCCGCCGGTCGATGACCGACGCGAGACTGTTCCATCTGGCCCGTGGGCTCGATGATCGCGCGCTCAACCAGCACGTGCTTGCGAAATGACGTGCGACTCCATGTCTCGCCGCTGATTCCCTCGTACGCAGCCTGAAGCTCGCGCAGCGTGAACTCGTCGGGCACGACTTCGAGACCGACATTCGTATAGCGCAGCTTTCCCCGCAGTCGTTTTACCCCCAACCCGATCAGCTGGTTGTGGTCCCAGGCCAGGGAACCGTGCTCCACCTGCTGGCCGGCGCCTTTGCCCTTCCGCAACTGGGTCACTCCAGGGAAGCTGACGAACACCGGCTCGTCACGCTCGCCCTGCCACGGCACAAGCACCGGCGCCAAGGCCACGGTGGCGGGGTCGACCGAGCCCAGCGCGCGTCGCAGCACGGCGGCAGGCGCCAGGGCGAGGTAGGTGTGGGTGACAACCCAGCCGCGTTGATCACGCACTGGCTCACCAGACCAGTCGAGCCGCTCACGGTGGACATCCCGAATGTCGAGCCCGACCTTCTCCTTGACGACGCGGCAAACCGCGTCGTCATCCCCCTCCGGGTAGCGCACAAAGCCGCCCGGTAGTGCCCAGCGGCCAGCGAGCGGGTCAGCATCCCTTCGATGCACCAGGACATGCAACTGCCGCCCCTCAACTGTCAACAGCACGCAGTCGACAGCGATCGAGGCGCGGTCGTAGCGGTCCAGCTCGCTCCACGGGAGCAGACGCTCGTCGCCGACCCAGGGTGGTGGTGGGCCGGCTCGGCCTGCCGAGCGCGGCATGTGGGCACCGTAATGGTCCATGCGCGCGCCCGTACGTGGAACACGCCGTTCGACGGGCTGCGGCGCGTCGCGTTCCGGCTCACGTAGGCAGGTAGGAAGGTATGACTTGTGGAGCGTCGCTCAGCTTTGCCTCAGCAGGTTCGTCGATTATCCCCTTCGGGACATCCGTTCAGTGGTGACACTCAGTAGTCGAATGATTACGGGGAGTTGACTTCGGGAGCACAACGGAGGATGATCATCTTGGAGGAACCCATCATGGAACATGAACCCAAGGAGGGCGTCCAGAACCCAGACCACGCCGAAGACCCGACACGAGATACCGCCGAGTGTTACGGTGCCGCGTCAGGGGAAGGAAGCGTCCCAGTCGACATAGCTGAGGAGGCGCCCGTGCCGCGTCAGCCGAAGGCCGTCGCTTTGCCGGCGGAAGCAGGGCTTCCGCCTATACGCCAACCGAAGTATACGGCGCACCGTGTCAACGTGCCACGACGCCAAAATGACAGTCTGGTCAAGCAACTGAACGAGGCCCGTGAGCATCGGCTTGGTCGTTGGTCGCGGGACGAAGAAGCTCCGTCCCAAGATTAATCAGCCGCTCAGTGATCTCTGCCCGTTGTCTCTCCAGCGCGAGCAGCGTCCCTTCAGCTCGCTCCGGCTCACCCGGGCAGTTCAAGACAGCCAGCGCGACCCCGACCGGAAGCCCGAAGTAGGGCTCCTCATACAGGACAATCGCGACGGCGAAGTAATCGGTCCACCGCGCCGGGTCCTCCGGCAGGAAGCTTCCGATCTGTGCGCCACGATGGGCGAATGCGTCTACGGCGGCGTAGTGCCCCAGGTCGACCACCGGAGTTTCGTGGGGCCGGGCATTCGCATCCCCAGTCAGAATGGACTGAGACGACATCCAGCGCCGAAGGCTCCCTTGCCCCTCGCCGCACCTCGCCCAGATCTCAATCTTTACGTGTTCCGCTGCCCCCACAGAGTCGAGCATCCAGTTGCGTAACTCGACGACAGGGCCCATGACCTCGGCGCGGCCTTCAGTGGTGAGCCGCCCGCTCTTCTCCCAACGGTCAGACCAAACCTGCAATCGTTGGCCGTAGCGGGCTGGTACGGACAGTGCCGGAGTGGACATACTCGCGACTTCTTGAAGGAACTGGTAGACCTGGCTATACAGACTTGGACGCAACATTTTGACGCCGAGGTGCCGCCCGCGAAGCGTGAGAAATGCATGCATCTCATGTATCAGCGGGAAGTGGTTGGCTAGCGGGTCACCTTGCACCGGCAGCAAAGCAACGCGCAGCGCCGGTCGGCGTGCAGATTCCAGAATCGCCAAGATGTTGTGATCACGCAACGACGTGCCAATGAATAAGACTTGTCCAGTCGCAAAGCGATCACGCGCGAGATAGTCCTTGAAGGGAGATCGGTGCGCCCAGTCGTGGTAGTCGTGTTCCGAAAAGACGGGATTACCGCCGCCCGACCCATGCGGCAAGAATCCATGGAGGTGCACGATGGGAATCTCGCCCGAACCTACTCGTTGCTCAGCGGCGGGCGGAGGCGCGCGCCAATAAGGCCTGACGGAAACGGCCGAACCGGCCAGCATGTCGGCCATCTCGGATTCGCTGGCCTGGCGTTCAAGCGTGTCGTCATAGTTCGTCGTCACAATGTGGACGTCCCGGTCAAGCACATACGCAGCGACAGCCAGACGTAGTAAGTATTCGGCGAGACTGGGCTTCTGGACCTGCGATCGCCGCCTGCGATACAAGCGCTCGCGTATACGCTCTTCTCGAAGACTTCGCCAAGCGCGTTTGTCACCTCGGGCCTCATCCAGAAACATCTGGTCGACAATGGATGCAGTTGGCAGCTGCAAGTAATTGTTCACGATGTACTCAGCTGCGGCCGCAGGTTGACTAGTCGTTGCGGTCAACTGGTCTGCAAGTAGGAACTGGACAAGCTCCTGCCACGTCGGAACGCCCTGATCAGCGGCGACGCCGGCGCCAACAAAGATCGTCAACGGCTCTTTGGACATCGCGAACTGCGTGATTGCTTCTCGCGTATCTTCTCGTCCGAAAAAACCGGTTGTGACGTCGTGCTCAGGGGGCATTCAACAAGACCTCCAGGTCTGCGCTGCGACCTACATCCGGGCCGCCATCCTGCCTAACGTAGCGGACATCCGAGTCGTGGCAGAAGGCGGAAGGCTCAGCGGCGCTGCGGCCATACGCGATAGGCGCGCGTCCTTCGCGCCGTCGAACGCTTATTCAGCAGACGCATCTGGCTGTCGCCGCGCCCGTTCAGCAAAGGGCATGGCACGCAGCATCGCCTCCATGTCGCGGCTGAATTCGCCAGAGGCAAGGTTCTCGGCCGCGTCAGCCCATGATTCGCACAGCGCTACGTAGTAGTGCGGACCGCAGTAACCAACCATCACGTCGTTGCTGTCGTACAAGCACACCTTCGGGTCGTGGCTGCCGAGCCAGTTGACGAGCCGTTGTACCACCGGCCGCATGACCGGCGTGACAACCAAGCGGTCGTAGAACGGTTCAGGGTCCTCGCCGAGCTGGATGGCCGTCGCCAGTTGGTTCAAGTCGTCAGGCTGTTCACGAAACGGCACGCTGATGATGCCCTCCAAGAGATAGCCCAACGCGGCATCAGTCACGTCACCGCGGCCCATCGCTTCTAGTCGTTGTAGACCGTAGAGCGGAAGGACGCCGAACTGCGCTATCGCCCAAACAGCGTGAGCGATGGCGCGATAGAAAATGCGGTCGTCGTGGAGTGCGGCCCGCTGCGAGAACTTCTTGGCAGCGTCGGCGACGTTCAACGCGGCTAGTTCGGCATAGGGCCGAAGCAGCTGCACCACTGCTTCACGGTTGGGCATTAGGTCGTCGTTGGCTTCGGCTAATGCCGCGTATGCCTGCTCAGCAATCAGTTCCAAGATTGGCTGCTCGCGCTTGCGCAGACTGTCATCGGCGATGGCGCACCTGTGCGCTTCGCGGGCCTGGCGACGAATGGTGTTCAGGGGTCGGCGGTCGCTAGTTTCGCGCAGCAGAATGGTTCGCAGTGAGGTCGCCGCCGCCATGGCGCAAGCGTCACCTCGATTGACCGCCTCATAGGCGCTACAGCCCCGCTCGACGTGTCCTCTCAGCGTTTCGCGAGCCTCGGCTACTTCAGCCAACGTCCACGTTTGACCGCCGAACTTCAGATAGAGCGTGCCCTGCAAACGGTCGGCGCCGCAGTGCTCCAATCCACCGGCATCGCGGGCAAGCACGAGGTCGTCGAGTAGTGATTGCAGGCTGCCCAGCTCACCCCGTCGTCGTGGTCGCGGCACATTCGCAAGCGTAGGTCGTTTAGCCACGGTCCATTGCGTCCACCAGGAGCATCCATCGCCGGCCACCGTCGGCGACCTGTGACGGGTTCTCAGCGGCGTCTTTCGGAGCAACTCTGGTACTGGCCGAAGGAGGTCAGGTGTGCTCGCTTATCTCGTCATCGTTGGCACACAGTGGGTGGCTGACGCGCAGGCATCTGGCGGCACGCCAGAGCATGACTGCCGTTCGCTCAACTGTTCCTATCGCTGCGATGGCTGCCTCAGAGACGTCGAGCACGACCAGCGACGGCAGCACGTCTGTGACTTCTACCGAGACTGAAGGAGATTCGCCATGCCGCAGCTATCTCGTACCGTCCGACATCCATTGCGCAAGTTGGATGCTCCACTTCCTCCCCGCTGCGCGTCGGTCGGAGACCATCGAGGCCCAACGTGAACGGCCCCTCATGACGCGCAAGGCGTTCCTCGCGATTGCTGAGGCCGCCGCGGGGCGGCGTCGACCATGATGCCGCGTCGCTCATTGAGTCGCGTGCTCATAGAGGTAGCCGGGGCACTACTAGTCATGGCAATCGCCATACACCTGTTGGTCGCCGCGGTGGCGCCGCTGCTTCCATTCGTGGCCGTCGGCTTGCTCGTAGCGGTAGGGCTGCGGCTTCTAATCGGCTGGCGGCAGCGCTGGTAAACGAGACGCCGTGGACTATTCCACAACACATTTCTGCGACCGCACGTACAACATACGAAACTGCTGTTTTCAAGAGAAGACGACTGTCGCGTCGCTTGACGCACCGCCCGTCGCACCGGTCGCGCTAGATATTGCAAATAAGCCCGGGATGTTCTTTAACAGTAAGCACCCCGGGGTTGCTCCCTCGCAATTTCTCGGTGGCCTTCTTATCAACCTGTGAGAGATGTCCTACGCATTCGACGGTAATCGATATGCGTCGGCGGAAAGGAGCTTTCTAATGTTAACACGAATTTCATATTTGCATGGCGCGACCCCTGGTCAGCGCCGTTTCAAAACCGTCCTCGCCGACCCACCGTGGGACCTCCAGCAGCGCGGCGCGCGCGGCGCAGGCGTCCACTACGAACTGATGTCTCTCGACGCCATTAAGGCGATGCCCGTCGCTGACCTCGTCACCCCGGACGCGCACCTCTGGTTGTGGGTTACCAACGCCAGCCTGCGGGCCGGCTACGACGTCATGGAGGCCTGGGGATTCACCCCGCGCTCGCCGCTCACCTGGATCAAGCCGCGCCTCGGCCTCGGACAGTACCTGCGGAACGCCACCGAGCACTTGCTGCTCGGCACCCGCGGTAATGCACCGGTGCGCTTCCGGGCGCAGCCAACCTGGATGTTCGCGCCGCTGCAGGATCACTCCCACAAGCCGGAGGAACAGTACGCCGTCATCGAGCGCATCAGTGACGGGCCGTTCCTCGAGTTGTTCGCCCGGCGTCGTCCGCCGTCATCAGCGGATTGGTCGGTGTGGGGCAACGAGGTAGACGCTGACATCGCGATTCCCGGCTTCCCGGTGCCATCGGACAGAAGCGCCGAGGACGGAGGCTGCGATGCCTCGGCGTAGGACTCGCAAGACCAACTGGAAACCGCAGCACGAACGCCGCTTGCGAATTCGCAGCATTCGTCGCGGCACACCCGACGCCCGCAAACTGTCGCGGGCCTTTAGCGGGCTGGCGCTGGCGCGCGCCGAAGCCGAGGCCCAGGCAGAGGCGAAGAAGCAGCAGAAAACCAGGCGCGACAAACACAGCACCGATACCACCGGCACTGGCCACGGAGACAGCAGCGATGGCGGCGTCTAGGCGGTTTCGGTCGATCGACGCGGGCAGCGGCTGGGTCTTCTCTCAATTGCAGCTGCCGCGACCGTTGGAGACAGAGCAGGTAGCGGCGATGTTGTTGCGGCTGGCTGCCGATCGGGCTGCGTCGCCGCTCATTTTCGAAGCCCGCGCGGTACACGGTCAGTTGGTGCAGCACCTGGTGGGCACACCGGCCGAACACGTCGTGTGGGTACAACGCACGCTGCGGCATCTGCTGCCCGGACTGGACATCGACGGCATGAACCAACCGCGGCCACCGGTGCAACGCTCGGTACGGGTCCGGATGCGCCCGCGCAGCTTCGCGCTGGCCTTCGAGCGGGCCGAACTGACAAGCCTCAGTTTGCTGTCGGCCCTGGACGCGCGGCTCGAACCCGATGAGTCCCTCGTCGTCCAAGTCGTGCTCGGTCGACGCTTGCGACCAAAGCATCTGCCGAAGGACATCCCCGACCCGACACAGCCGTGGTGGCAGCTCGCCACACGGGGTCAGATGTCGGCAGACAAGCAGCTGCGAAATCAGATCGATGCCCGTTCCGGTCAGCACGGTTTCGCGGCGGTCATGCGCGTTGCCGTAGCGGCCACGACGCCGGAACGGCGTCAACAGCTGGTGATGGGCGTGCTCGGTGCCTTATCGACGGCCGCCGACCGCGGTACCTACATGGACCTGGTCTTTGAGCCGGCCACCCGGCTGAACGAGCCCCGCCTGCCCTGGCGCTGGCCGCTTCGGCTGGGAGCCAGCGAGCTAACGGGGCTGTTGGGCTGGCCGCTCGGCGAGCGAGACCTGCCTGGTGTCGCGCCGTTACATCCCCGTCCGCTGCGCGTGCCGGAGAACGTCAATCGCCGTGAGCGGCTGTTCGCCGTTCCCGGTGCTCCCGGCCCGACCGCGCCGGTGGGCATCGCCGCCCGAGACATCGCCTCGCACCTGCTCGCCATGGGCCCGACCGGCGTCGGCAAGTCAAACGTCCTGCTACACCTCGTCAAAGCCGACATCGAAGCTGGGCGTCCGGTCCTCGTCATCGACCCGAAGTGGCAACTCATTCGCGACATCGTCGAGCGCGCCATCCCCGATGACCGGATCGAGGACGTTGTGATTCTCGACCCCGCCGACGCGACGTCGGGCAAGGTCGTTGGTTTCAACCCGCTCAACGTCGGTGAACGGGACCCGGACGTCGTCGTCGATGGTTTGGTCGCCGTCCTGCGAGCGGTATTCCACGACGGCTGGGGACCGCGCACCGAGGACATCATTCACTCGGCGCTCCTCACCCTCGCTCGGGTCGGCACCGAGCGGTCAACGCCGTTCACGATGCTCGAACTGCCGCGGCTGCTGGCTGACGACAAGTTCCGCCGCAGCGTCATCGGGCCGGTTGTCAACGATCCCGGGCTCGGGTCGTTTTGGTCCGGCTATCTCGCGATGTCGCCGCAGGCGCAAGCCCAAGCCATCGCCGCGCCGATGAACAAGCTGCGGCAGTACCTGCTGCGCCCCAGCCTGCGGGCCATCCTCGGGCAGCCGAATCCAGCCTTCCGGTTGCGCGACCTATTCAGGACTAACAAGGTCGTGTTGGTGCCCCTCAATGAAGCGCTCATTGGCCCGACAATCGCACAACTGCTGGGATCCCTAATTGTCGCCGAAACCTGGTCGGCCACTCTGGAGCGCGCTACCGAAGCCGACCCTGCCACCAAGCCGGCCACCGTCGTCATTGACGAGGTGCAGCAGTACCTGCATCTTCCCGTCTCGATCGACGACGCCCTCAGCCGCAGCCGTTCGTACGGTGTCGGCTGGCATCTCGCCCATCAGCACCGCCAGCAGCTACCACCCTCCACCCGCGCGGCTGTTGACTCGAATGCCAAGTCGAAGGTCATCTTCCAACCGCTCGACCCGGACGACGCTGCGGCGCTCGCCAAGCAAGCACCGGACCTCCAGGCCGTCGACTTCCTGTCGCTCGGCCAGTACCAGGCGTACGCCAATCTGTCCGCGGGCGGCGCGCCAGCCGGATGGGCACTGGTGCGGACGCTGCCGCCGCCCGAACCGACCGGGCTCGGCGAACGGGTGCGCCGGACGAGTCGCGAGCGATACGCCTCCCCGATTCCGCGACCAAACCGGCACTCTTCCGCAGCCCAGCTGCCTGGCGAAGCCAACGACACAGACGGCACGCCAGTAGGGCGAAAGCGGAGATGAACATGAACACACAATCATCACCACCAGCAAAGCGAGCGTTGGAAGGTCAAGCAGCAACAGCAGTCGTCTCGGCCGTCGTACCGCGACCGTCACGCTTCCTCTGTTCTTGCAGGTCGTCGGCGTCATTCCGCCTCTGGCGGGAGGGGACTGACCCCGCGTCGCGGGGTCGCTCTCCAGCGGGAGCGGCGGCATGAGACGTTCGCCGCTCGACCAACTCAGCGAGGCTCTGACCGAACGTGACTACGACGTCATTCGGGACGTCGAGCACCACCGACTATTAACGACCCGACAGATCCAACGTTTGCATTTCGACCCTGCCCATCCAACGGTTGTGGCATCAGCGCGGGCCTGCAACCGCACCCTTGCCCGGCTGCGCGACATCGGCATCCTCAAGACGTTGGAGCGACGTATCGGCGGGGCGCGAGCCGGTTCGGCTGGCTTCATCTGGTTCCTCGGGCCGGCCGGCGAGCGCCTCCTGCCGATCGTCAACCCGACCGCTACGGGACGTGGGCGTCGCAACTACCGCGAACCGTCGCGCCACTTCGTTGAGCACACGCTGGCCGTCGCCGAACTGGCGGTTCAGCTCGTTGAAGTCGAACGCCGCGGTGAGCTCGAAGTACTCGAGCTGCAAACCGAACCGGCAAGTTGGCAGCAGTCCCTGAACCGATTCGGCACGGCGCAGACGCTGAAACCGGACCTCCGGCTCGTCGCCGCAGTTGGTGACTACGAACACCACTGGTTCATCGAGGTGGACATGGCCACCGAGCATCTGCCGGTGATTGTCCGCCAGTGCGTCGCCTACCAGGCGTTTCGCGCCACCGGCCGTTACGAGGCCGCACACGGCCTCTTCCCCGCCGTTCTGTGGGTGGCCCCGACCGAGGCCCGCGCGGCGGCTGTCCGGGCCGCTGTGGCGGCGACGCGGGGCCTGGACCCGGACCTGTTCCGGGTTTGTACGGGCGCGGCGTACCTGGCGGTCGTAACCGCGCGAGCCGAGGCAAGCCCATGACCGGTGTTTGCGCAGGTCAGCGCCAATTTCGGACTGGACTTCGCGGCCGAAAAGAGCGTCACTGTCGGAGGCCACGGAGCCCTCCGGCCCGAGCCGCAAACCCAGCAAGCAACTAACTCTGAAAGGAGGCATACGCCTATGCAAGAACAACAACCACAAGGGGGCGCCGCCGAAGGCGCATCCAGCCATGAACGCCAAAACCAACAACGCCTCAAGGTCATTTCGATACGTGTGGATGAAGCCGTACACGCGCAACTTCAGTTCATTGCACAGCTGACCGGCTCCAGCATCACCGAGGAGATACGGACAGCCATCGACCAACGGCTCGCCACTGCACAAGACGATCCGGATCTGATTGCCCGCGCCCAACAAGCCCGCGACGAGATTGAACGAGAGGCCGCTGCCCGCAGCGCCGCCATCGCCGGATTCATGGGCGGCAAGGCCGTGGCTGCAACCAACGCGACCGCCGCGAAGACTGCGCGTCCAACTGCGAGACCAGCGGGTAAGTAGATGGGACACGCTGGCGCCGAGTATGAGCCGAGGCATAGTGCGGGCGAACCGGGCTCGCCTCACGGCGACGCGGTCATTGCCCGCCGCGCGGAACAGGCCCCGACTGTGGCTGCCGCCGAACTACTCCGTGACATCTATCGACGGCAGGGCACTGCTTTCGCGGCCTACCTAACCCTGGACGGCATTGACGGCTACGCGCGCACCGCCGAAAGCGATTTCGAAAATGCCTACGTTGCCACTTACCCCGACCAGCAGATCTTGATCGAGGACACCATCGCCACGTTCGGCTGGCGACAAGACCTCGATCGACGCCTCGGCTGCGACCCACTGTTGCGCTCGGTCGTGACCTTCGATCACTCCCGCATCTGGGAGTTCGTCAATGAGGGCTTCGACATCCTTGAATCTACGGAAGGCCTGTATGTCTTCGATCGCTAAGACTCGACCAGCGCCGCCGCCGAGCGCCGCTTCGACCGTCGGAGCCAGCCCGCCGGGCACCCGCACGACGGCTGGGATGATCGAGCCGTCGAAGACCGCGATCACCTACCTGCGTGTGTCGACCGCTGATCAGGCGACGCGCGGCGGACGGGAAGAAGGCTTCTCCATTCCGGCCCAGCGTGAAGCAAATGCCCGCAAAGCGGAGTCGCTCGGTGC
>Ga0157371_10003224_pt1 | contig 14965 bp, 13 predicted proteins | sample C45metaG_FD_113462 | JGI IMG/M metagenome (GOLD analysis project Ga0157371, IMG submission 113462) | Corn rhizosphere microbial communities from Kellogg Biological Station, Michigan, USA - C4-5 metaG | ecosystem: Host-associated > Plants > Roots > Rhizosphere > Soil | place: USA: Michigan...
AGCCGCCGCATTGACGACGGCGATCGAAGGCCGCGACAACCCGGGAGCCGAAACGGTCGCGCCGGAAGCCGACGGCAACCGCCCCAACATCTCTGAAGTCTTGCGAGCGATCGCTGCAGGATCCGCACCGGCGGCGGCAAGCAACGGTCGAGCAATCCCGTCTGATTGACCCAGCAGTGCATGCAAAAGATGCAACGGCTCGACGTGAGGATGCCCCGCAGCCGCAGCACTCTGCACCGCGGAGGACAACGCCTCCTGAGACCTAGTGGTGAGGTTGTACTCAGCCATACCTTTGATGCTCCCACCTGACGGCGGCATCGGGGCCGGGTATGCGCGACGTAGGCCGCCTAGGACGCAATTGCGTCAGCGATTGCGTCCCAAGCGGCCGGTCGCGCAATGCCCGGCCCCCAAGCAGACTCAGCCCACGCCGTTGCCTGCGTGCACCGATTCCATGGTGTACGACGGAGCGAAGCCGGCGTAGGCGTTCGGGTCGGTGTCGGGGTCGCCGACCATGTTGTCGAAGACGCAGATCTGGACCAGCGCCGTACCGGAATGGAACGGCGGCTGGGTCGCGCTCGGCGGCCAGAAGTCGACCGGCTGCTTCTTCAGTACGACGGTCTGCGTGTGCGACCGGTCGTCACACACGAGTGCGTTCGGCCCGGAGTCGGACTTCCAGTTCGTGCTGTAGAACGACACCGCGAAGTCGCTCGACGAGTGCTCGCCGGGGTCGACGTTCGGGCCCTGCTTGAGCGCGACGAACAAGTGGTTGGCCGGCGAAAGGCTCGCGTCGCAGGTGTAGCGAATCGACAGCGAAACCGCGCCGGGACCGGCGACCAGGTGGCCGGCGAATGCCGCCGACGGCTGGGGCGGCAGGTCGTCGGCAACCGCCGGCGCGACGTTGACGAGACCGACACAGCCGACGATGGCCGCGCCGAGGGCAAGCTTGCGAATCATGCGTCTTCTCCCCGTTAGTCGTTGACATTCCGCTGCCCGTGTCTATCGGTACGGCGACGGAAACCGAGCAATTGCAGGGAGAAATGGCCCGATCGGGTCAGGGACGATTACGACGTTGTTCCCGCCAGGGGGCAATCTCGCCGGCCGGCGTGAACGGCACGAGGTCACGTCGATACGACGCGTGCACCTGCGCTTCCCGTCGCGCGGTCTCCGCGTGCGTCGCCTCCAGCTCGGCGAACAGCTCGGTGACCCGGGCTCGAAGCGCGTCGACCTGCGCCTCGAGCTCGAGGATGCGTTTGATGCCGGAGAGGTTGATGCCCTCTTCCTGGCTGAGCCGGGCGACCTCGCGCAGCATGAGGATGTCGCGAGCCGAATAGCGCCGGCCGCGACCGCTCGACCGACCCGGGCTGACCAGACCGATGCGGTCGTACTGCCGCAACGTCTGCGGGTGCATGCCGGCGAGCGTCGCCGCGACCGAGATGACGAACACCGGAGTGTCCGTGCCGACGCCCGGCGGCAGGTCCACGCCCAGCTCGTCCGGGGTCACGCGCCGACCATCCCGGTGAGATGCGCACGCGGATCGTCGGTCTGCGTCTCGGCGTACGACGCGAGCGCGGCCTTCGCCTCGTCGCTCAGAGCAGTCGGTACGGCGACTTCGACGGTGACGAGCAGGTCGCCGTGGGTGCCGTCGCGGCGGGTCATGCCCTTGCCGCGAACCCGAAGCGTCCGGCCGCTCTTCTTACCCGCCGGGATCTTCACCGAGACCGGCGGACCGTCCAACGTCGGCACCTTCACGGTCGCGCCGAGCGCCGCCTCGGGGAACGTGACCGGCAGCATCAAGGTGAGGTTGTCGCCCTTGCGGCCGAAGACGCCGTGCGGCTGCACGTGTACGTGCACGATCAGGTCGCCCGCGGGGCCGCCGTTGAGCCCTGGCTGACCCTTGCCCGGGATCCGGATGCGTTGCCCGTCGCGGACGCCGGCCGGAATGCGGGTGCGGATGGTCCGGGTGTTCACGGTCTGGCCGACGCCCGAGCAGGTCGGGCACGGATCGTCGACGACAAGCCCGCGACCGCGACAGTCGCGGCACGGTTCGGCGAACGCGAACCCGCCGGCGTTACGGGTCGAGCTGCCGGTGCCCTCGCAGCGCGGGCAGACCCGAGTGCTGGTGCCCGGCTTGGCACCGCTGCCGTGGCAGGTCGGGCACGGCCCGGTCGTGGCGAGTTGCAACGGCACGGTCACGCCGTGGGCGGCGTCGTCGAACGACAGCGTCACCTCGGTCTCGGCGTCCGCGCCTCGCCGACCGGCCTGAGCGGTACGGCGACCGCCGCTGAAGATCGTGGTGAAGATGTCGCCGATCCCGCCGCCACCACCACCGCCGCCGAACAGGTCGCCGAGGTCGAACGGAACCCCGCCGCCCCCGCCGCCGCGCGGCACCCGGAAACCGCCGCCGCCGAACAGCGTCCGCGCCTCGTCGTACTCCTTGCGCTTGGTCTCGTCGGACAGCACGTCGTAGGCCTCGGAGATCTCCTTGAACTTCTCCTCCGACGCCGCGTCGCCCTTGTTCGCGTCCGGATGGTGCTGGCGGGCGAGTTTGCGATACGCCTTCTTGATCTCGGCTGGCGTCGCCGTCTTCGGGACGCCGAGCGAGGCGTAGTAGTCCTTCTCGACGTAATCGCGCGCGCTCATCGGCGTCCCTCCTCTCCTTCACCTGCGTTGACTGTGACGTTTCGTGTCAGTCGAGGGGGTCTCACTGACACACAACGTCACAGTCGACGGGAATCGTCGTTCACTCGGTCGGTTCGGCGATGTCGGGTTCGGCGACCGCTACTCGGGCGGGGCGCAGCACTCGCTCGCCAACTCGATAGCCGGGTTGGTAGATCTCGGCGCAGACCGGCTCGTCGACCTCGGCCGACAGCGTGTGGGTCAGGGCCTCGTGGATGTTCGGGTCGAACGGCTCGCCGGCTTCGCCGAAGCGTTGCAAGCCGAGCTTGGCCAGCGTCGTGTCGAGACCGTCGGCGACGAGCTTGAAGCCGCCTTCGACCTCGCCATGCGCGCGGGCCCGGTCGACGTCGTCGAGCACCGGCAGCAGCCCGAGCAGGACCGAGCCGAGCGCCTGCTCGGCGACGGCCTGCCGGTCGCGGTCGACGCGCCGGCGGTAGTTCGCGAACTCCGCTTGGACCCGTTGCAGATCCGCGGTGCGCTCCTCGATCTGACGGGCCAGGTCGCTCTCGACGATGCCTGCGAGCTCGTCCTCGATAGAGCCGGGGTCGGCCGAGCCGGAGACCGCCGCAGCAGCCTCCGGCCGGGCCTCGCCCGTCTCCGGGTCAATCCGACGCTTGTCGCGGATCACCGGCCGGTCCCCCTCGTCGAGCGGGGCATCGGTCACTGGGACCCGCCTTCGCCCGGCTCGTCGACGATCTCGGCGTCGACGACGTCGTCGTCACTGCCACCGCCCGGCGTACTGCCGCCGCTGGCCCCGGGGTGACCGCCGCTGCCGTCGCCGGCCGCCGCGGCGGATGCGGCGTACATCGCTTCGCCCATCTTCTGCGAGACGGTGCCAAGCGACTCGGTCGCGCGCTTGATCGCGTCGAGGTCGTCGGCTTCGAGCGCCTTCTTCACCTCGGCGATGCCGTTCGTCACGTCGGTCTTGACGTCGTCGGGCACCTTGTCGCCGTTGTCGGCGAGGAACTTCTCGGTCGAGTAGACGAGCGTCTCGGCCTGGTTACGGGTCTCGGCCGCGTCGCGGCGCTTCTTGTCCTCCTCGGCGAACTGCTCGGCCTCGCGCAGCATCCGCTCGATGTCTTCCTTCGGCAGCGCCGAGCCGCCGGTGATGGTCATCGACTGCTCCTTGCCGGTGCCGAGATCCTTCGCCGAGACGTGCACGATGCCGTTGGCGTCGATGTCGAACGTCACCTCGATCTGCGGAATGCCGCGCGGCGCCGGCGGGAGGCCGGTCAGCTCGAACATGCCGAGCCGCTTGTTGTACGCCGCGATCTCGCGCTCGCCTTGGTAGACCTGGATCTGCACCGACGGCTGGTTGTCGTCGGCGGTCGTGAAGATCTCGCTGCGCTTGGTCGGGATCGTCGTGTTGCGCTCGATCAGCTTGGTGAAGATTCCGCCCTTGGTCTCGATGCCGAGCGACAGCGGCGTGACGTCGAGCAGCAGGACGTCCTTGACCTCGCCCTTGAGCACACCGGCCTGCAACGCGGCGCCGACCGCGACGACCTCGTCCGGGTTGACGCCCTTGTTCGGCTCGCGGCCGCCGGTCAGCTCCTTGACGACCTCGATGACCGCGGGCATCCGGGTGGAGCCGCCGACGAGCACGACGTGGTGGATGTCGTTGACGCTGATGCCGGCGTCCTTGATCGCCTGCTGGAACGGGCCCTTGGTCCGGTCGAGCAGGTCGGAGGTCATCCGCTGGAACTCCGAGCGGGAAAGCTTCTCTTCGAGGTGCAACGGGCCCTCGCCGCTCGCGGTGATGTAGGGCAGGTTGATCGTCGTCTCGCTGGAGCTGGAGAGCTCGATCTTGGCCTTCTCGGCCGCTTCGCGCAGCCGCTGCATCGCCATCTTGTCCTTGGACAGGTCGATGTTGTGGCCGGCCTTGAACCGCTCGACGAGCCAGTCGACGACCCGCTGGTCCCAGTCGTCACCGCCGAGGTGGTTGTCGCCGCTGGTGGCTTTGACCTCGATTACGCCGTCGCCGATCTCCAGCAGCGACACGTCGAAGGTGCCGCCGCCGAGGTCGAAGACGAGGATGGTCTGGTCGGCCTCCTTGTCGAGGCCGTAGGCGAGCGCTGCCGCGGTCGGCTCGTTGATGATGCGGAGGACTTCCAGGCCGGCGATCTGGCCGGCTTCCTTGGTCGCCTGCCGCTGGTGGTCGGAGAAGTACGCCGGGACCGTGATGACGGCGTCGGTGACGGTCTCGCCGAGATAGGCCTCGGCGTCGCGCTTGAGCTTCTGCAGGATGAACGCGGAGATCTGCTGCGGGTTGAGGTGCTTGCCGTCGATGTCGACGGACCAGTCGGTGCCCATGTGCCGCTTCACGGACCGGATGGTGCGGTCCGGGTTGGTGACCGCCTGGCGCTTCGCGACCTCGCCGACGAGGACCTCGCCGTTCTTCGCGAACGCCACGACGCTCGGGGTGGTGCGGGACCCTTCGGCGTTGGCGATGACGTTGGGTTCGCCGCCTTCGAGAACGGTCACGACGCTGTTGGTGGTACCGAGGTCGATGCCGACCGCTCGTCCCATGGTGTGTTCCTCCGGAAGATTCGGAAATTGAGTCGCCTGCGCTCACCTTAACCGGCGCGACCCTGCTGTCAATTCCTTCTTGCGCGATATCGACTCAACTTTTCTTCCGTTGCTCGCGCAGTCGCCTAAATAGGCGCAGCCCCCGTTACGTTCGGCGCCATTCCACGAGGCGCGCCCCTCGGAACGTAGGTTCCGGCGGGCTCCGTCGTACGAGAGAATGGGACCCGTGCTCGGTCGGCTCCAGGACAGTCGGGGCGAACCCAACCTGCGCACCCGCGCGTTGGCCGCGCTCGTCATCGTCGGCCTGGTGGTCCTGACCGCGCCGCTCGTCGTACTGCCGGTGGTGCACCTGCTCGCCCGGCTGTTCTGACCCGCCCCGTACGCTGCGTCACCGTGACCGCTCGTCTGATCGCCGGCCTCGTCGTCACGGTGGTAGCGCTCGCCGTCGCCGGGGCTCGCGTGGTGTGGCTCGGCCGCCTGGTCTTGGCCGGCGCACCGATCCCGCCCGAACGCCGGCCCTCGCTGGTCGGTGCGATCAAGGCGCAGGTCGTCGACGTGTTCGCCCAGCGCAAGCTGTTCAAGCGACCGGTGTCCGGGTGGGCGCACGCGTTCACGTTCTGGGCCTTCATCGTGCTGCTGCTGACGATCATCGAGGCGTACGGCGCGCTGTTCCAGCGGGACTTCGCGATCCCGGTGATCGGCAAGAGCGCGGCGGTCGGGCTGATCGAGGACATCTTCGCGGTGGCCGTGCTGGTCGCGCTCGCGGTGTTCACCGTGATCCGGCTGGCGAACTCACCTGCCCGGCTGGACCGCCGGTCGCGGTTCTACGGCTCGCACGTCGACCAGGCGTTCATCGTCCTCGGCATGATCTTCCTGGTCATCGCGACGCTGCTGCTCTACCGCGGCGCGCAGATCTCGGCGGGCTACTTCCCGTACCAGGACGAGGGCTGGTGGGCGTTCGCGTCGAAGGCGACGTCGTACCTCACGCCAAACAGCGAGGCGTTCGAAACGGTCTTCATCGTCGCGCAGATCGCCGTCGTGATGGGCTTCTTGGTGCTGGTGCTCTACAGCAAGCACATGCACATCTTCACCGCGCCGTTGAACGTCTTCCTGAAGCGGCAGCCGAAGGCGCTCGGCGCGTTGGGTACGAAGCCGGACCTCGAGAAGCTGATGGAGGACGAGGACGCGGTCATCGGCGCCGGGCAGATCGAGCACTTCCACCAGCAGCAGCTTTTGCAGACGCTGGCCTGCACCGAGTGCGGGCGTTGCCAGGACAAGTGTCCGGCGTGGAACACCGGGAAGCCGCTGAACCCGAAGCTGGTCATCACCAATTTGCGCGACCACATGTTCGCGCAGGCCGACCGGCTAATCGGCGCGCAGAAGGTCGGCGCGGGATCGCTCGACCAGGAACACGAACCGGTATCGCTGGTGCCGGACGTGATCGACCCCGACGTGCTGTGGTCGTGCACGACGTGCGGCGCGTGCGTGGAGGAGTGCCCGGTCGACATCGAGCACGTCGACGCGATCATCGACATGCGTCGTTACCAGGTGCTGATGGAGTCGTCTTTCCCGAGCGAAGCCGGCGTGATGCTGCGCAACATCGAGAACAACGGCAACCCGTGGGGCATGTCGGCGGCCGCGCGGACGGAGTGGACCGAGGGCGTCGAGTTCGACGTACCGGTCGTGACCGACCACATCCCCGATGACGTCGAGTGGTTGTACTGGGTCGGTTGTGCCGGCGCGTTGGACGATCGGGCGCGCCGCTCGACGCAAGCAATCGCAAGGGTTTTTCATGCCGCCGGGATCAAGTTCGCGATCCTCGGACCGCGCGAGTCGTGCACCGGCGACCCCGCGCGCCGCATCGGCAACGAGTACCTGTTCCAGGAGATGGCGAAGGCCAACATCGAAACGCTCGACACGGCCGGCGTACGGAAGATCGTCGCGTCGTGCCCGCACTGCTTCAACACGATCGGCAACGAGTACCCCGCGCTCGGCGGGCGCTACGAAGTCGTGCACCACTCGCAACTGCTCGGCCGGCTGGTCGCCGACGGCCGGCTGTCGCCGCAGGATCCGGTGGTCGCGAAGCTGACGTACCACGACCCGTGTTACCTGGGCCGGCACAACGACGTGATGGCCGAGCCGCGGACGGTGCTCGACGCGATCCCCGGCGTACAGCGGGTGGAGATGCAGCGACACGGCCGGCGCGGCTTCTGCTGCGGCGCCGGCGGCGCGCGGATGTGGATGGAAGAGCGCATCGGCAAGCGGGTCAACGTCGAGCGCACCGACGAGGCGCTCGACACCGGTGCCGACCTGATCGCTACGTCGTGCCCGTACTGCCTGATCATGCTCGACGACGCGGTGAACCAGCGCCGCTCCGAAGGCTCGGTGCAGGGTGGCGTGAAGGTGATCGACATCGCGCAGGTGCTGGCGGACTCGATCGGGTTGCGGAAGGTGCCGGTGGCCGCGGGTGCGGTTCCCGATGCGCCGGCGCAACCGTTGGAGGAGTCGACCGGCACCGGCCCGACGACGGCGGGACCGGTCGAGGGCCCGACGGTGGTCGACCCGTCCGACCGGCACCCCGAGGACACGCCGACGGTGAAGTCGGACGAGAGCACCGAGTAGGGCCGCGGTGCCGGACCGACCGTCGGCGCCGCCGCCGGATCCGTACGAGTACGGCTTCGAGGTCGTGCAGCGGCAGCGTCAACCGCTGCCGGACTTGCCGGCGGACCCCAAAGGCCGCGGCCGTGGACGCGGCCGGGACACGTGGAAATGGACCTTCGCGGGTCTGCTCATCCTGACCGCGATCGCGATCAGCCGCGGCGTGCATTCGACCCACGAGGGCTCGTTGAAGCCGGACTGCGGGCGGGTTCAGGTGAAGGTCGCGTCGAGCACGGTGGTGTCGCGCGGCGACCAGTTGCTGCGATGGTCCGCGACGTCCGCGCCGGGGGTGCGGTACGTCGTGGCGGTCAACGCGTCGTCGGTGACGCTGGCGGGTAACGTGGCGACCGCCGTACCCGCTTCGGGGGCGGCCGGGCAGGCCAGCAGGTTGCAGACGATGGGGCACGGGTGTTTGGGTCACGGGTCGTTCGGGGTGCTGCTGTCGCCCGGGACCTACCCGGTGACGTTCTTCCGGGTGTCCGACGGAGGCGTCGTTGTGCCGGAGGCACGAACGACGATCCGGGTGACGTCGTAGCCCGGCCGTTTGGTACTGCCGTCAGGGCGGTCCCTATCCCGCCGTGACGGCGATGATCTTCGCAGCTCACAGGCCGCCGCGGCGGAAGTTGAGGTGCGAGCGCGACGGGGTGGGGCCGCGTTGGCCTTGGTAGCGGGACCCGTAGACCGACGAGCCGTACGGGTGCTCCGACGGCGAGGTCAGTCGCAGGACGCAGACCTGGCCGATCTTCATGCCGGGCCAGAGCTTGATCGGCAGGGTCGCGACGTTGGAGAGCTCGAGGGTGACGTGGCCGTTGAAGCCGGGGTCGATGAAGCCGGCGGTGCTGTGGGTAAGCAGGCCGAGGCGACCGAGGCTGGACTTGCCTTCGAGCCGGGCGGCGAGATCGTCGGCGAGACCGATGACTTCGTACGTCGAGCCGAGCACGAACTCGCCCGGGTGCAGGATGAACGCCTCGTCCTGCGCCACCTCGACCTGGCGGGTGAGCTCGTCCTGCTGCTCGGCCGGGTCGATGTGCGGGTAGCGGTGGTTTTCGAAGACCCGGAAGAACCGGTCGAGGCGTACGTCGATGCTCGACGGCTGGACGAGCCCGTCGTCGAAGGGGTCGATGACGAGCCGGCCGGCGTCGATCTCGGCGCGCAGGTCACGGTCACTCAGCAGCACGCGCGAGAGGCTATCCTCGCTAGCGAATTGCCGGCACAGCCGGCGCTTCGCGGGTGTAGTTCAATGGCAGAACATCAGCTTCCCAAGCTGACAGTGAGGGTTCGATTCCCTTCACCCGCTCCACTCACCTGAACTGCAGCAGGGCGACGACGCCGAGGTGATCGCTGCCGACGTCTGCCGTACGACGGATCCAGCCGACGCCGATGCCTGGCGCCGTCAAGATGTGATCGAGGCGGAGCAGCGGTGGCAGTCTCCCGCCGGCGCGCCAGGTCGAGAGCAGGCCGTGACCGTCGGCGGCGTCGGCCCAACCGTCGTCCAGCAGCGCTCCGAACTCCGGTATGTCGCGGGTCGCGTTGAAGTCGCCGGCAACGACCGCGGGTACGTCGCCCCGCTCGTCCGCCTTGACCGCGCGCCGGATCGCTTGGAGCTGATGGCGCCACTGCGCGACGTAGCCGGGGATCGGGGCGATCGGATGCACCTGCCACAGCACGAGGCGGCCGCCGTCCGGGCGGCGGAGCTCCAGTCGCGGCAACTGTCGGTCACCGAGGTCGACCCGTCGCTCGTCGAGCAACGGCCACTTGCTCAGCACCAGCCAGCCCTTGGTGCCCGTCTCGACGCCCGACACCTGGACCGGGTAGTCGGCGAGGTCGAGCCCGGCGGTCGACATCGGTGACGCCTCGGAGAGCACGACGAGATCGGGGCGCAGCTTCGCGATCATGCGACCGGCCGCAGCACCGGTCGCGCGGTCGCCGTTCAAGTTGAGCGCCAACACTTTCGCCGACGCCGACGGGTGGTGCAGCGCTCCGCGCGCGCCGAAGAACAGCGGCGCGGTCCACCAGACGTGCGCGGCCACGACGAGCAACGCCGAGACGAGCAACAGCCACTTCCGCGCGATCGCGGCCGCGGCCGCCACGACCCACGCGGGCAGGTAGACGAACGGCGTCAACGCCGCGAGCAGCACCAGCCACTGCGACCGATCCGCGGCCGCGAACCGCAGGATCCCAGCGATCAGCAGCGCGCCCAGCGTCGCCGATCCGGCATATTCGGCCAGCTGAGCCCGGCGCGGCCGATCCACGCGAGCATCTTGCCTCTTCGGCCGGTCGGTCGAACAGTTGTGGTGTGACCGGTGCAGAAGCGTGGGTGGCGGCCGTCGTGGCGCTGGGCGGAGATCGCGACGTCGCGCGAAAGTACGGCGACGAGCTCGAACGCCGGTACGCCGAAGCGCACCGGCACTACCACACGAACCGACACGTCCAAGCGGTCCTCGCGGACTGCTCCTGGCTCGCGGACGAACTCGCGCTCGATCGCGACGAACGAGCGCTCCTCGACCTCGCCGCCTGCGCCCACGACGTGGTTTACGACGCCGCGCCCGGCGAGGACGAACGCGCCAGCGCCGAGTGGGCCACCGCGGCGCTCGACGCCGCCGGTTTGCCCCGACCGCTCACCGACCGGGTCCGCGAGCTCGTGCTGGCAACCCTCGCGCACGAGACCGCCGACGACGACCTCGTCACGGCCGCGCTCCTGGACGCGGATCTCGCGATCCTCGCCACCGATACCACGACTTACGACGGCTACGTCGCGGCCGTCCGGCGTGAGTACGCCGCGCTCCCGGACGAGCTGTGGGTTGTCGGACGCGCTCACGTGCTGCGGTCGTTCGCCGACCGGCCGCGCATCTATCTCAGCACGCCTGCCGTCAAGCGTTGGGAGAGCGCGGCGCGCGAGAACCTGAGCCGCGAGTTGGCGTCCCTAACGCTATAGACCGGTTCTCGTTGCACCACTAGACGATGTATCGGTTACCGATATAGTGTCGCGATCATGCCCATCGGTCGAATCTTCCTCAGTCTCTTCGGGATGGCGGCGCTCGGGACCGTCGTCTTCCTCATCGCGGTCGTTGTCGACGTCGCCACCAGCTCGGGCGGTGGTTGCGGTGGTGGTTGACCGCCGGCGTTTCCCCTGGATCGTCGGCGCCGTGACGGTCGGCGGGCTCGTCATCCCCGCCGTCGCCGCGCCGGGCAGCGGCCTCATGCCGCTGCTGTTCGTCGGCTCCTCGGTGCACGTCGCCGCGACGTTCGCGCTGTTCACCTTCGCCGACGTGCGACGGCACGCCCGCGCCAATCCGCGCCGCTACCTGATCGCGCCGCTCGCGCTCACCATCGCCGCCGCGACGACCGCAGCCTTACTTCCGTCGTACGCACTGCAGGCGACGCTCCTCGGCTTCTTCGGTTGGCAGCTGTGGCATTACCAGCAACAGAACCTCGGCCTCGCCGCACTCGCCGCCCGCGCCCTCGGCCAACCGCCGCTCACGAGCACGGAGCGCCGCAGCATCAAGACCGCCGCCATCGCCGGCATCCTCGCCCTCGTCGCGCATCCGCAGGTCACCCAGCTCGTCGACATCCGTCCGCCGGCAGCTCTCACCATGGCAGCGCACGCAGCGGCCTGGGTCTTGCTCGCTACGGCACTGCTCACCCAGCGCCGGCCGCTCGCCGTGCTCGCGGTCGCGTTCCCGCTCCCATTGCTGCTCACCACCTCGCCGTACGCCGCACTCGGCGGGATGACGCTCGCGCACGGGCTGCAGTACCTCCTCCTCGTCGGCCTCGTCCTCGCCGGGCCCGCCGAGAAGAGCGCCCGGATACCCGAGGCCACACTCCTGCTCACGGCAGTCCTGGCGATCGCCGGCGGCCTCACCACCGCGGCGCACCTGCACCACGGGCCGGCAGCCACGCGCGCCGTGTTCGGCGCGTACCTCGGCATCGTGATGACCCACTTCGTCGTCGACGCCGGCCTCTGGCGGTTCAGAGATCCCTTCCCGCGGCAGTGGCTCGGCCGGCGACTACCCACCTTGCTCGCACCGGTTGGCGATACATCGGGAGCCGGTATACAGTCTCAGGCGTGCCAGCGACCGACGGCTTCGGCGACTTCGGGAAGTACGCCGGCCCCGCCACGCTGGTCCTCGCCAGCCTCGCCGAAGGTCCCAAGCACGGCTACGCGCTGACCAAGGACATCGAAGGCTTCGCCGGCGTCCGCCTCGCCCCCGGCACCCTCTACGAGGTCCTCGCCCGGCTCGAGAGCAACGGGCTCATCGCAGCGCTGCCCGCGGAAGACCGGCGCAAGCCCTACGAGCTCACCGCCGCCGGCGCGACCGCGTTGCAGGAACACCTCGACCGGCAGCGCCAGGTCGCCAACATCGGGCTGCGCCGCCTTCGCGCCGGGTGGACGATCTCGTGACGAAGCCCGAGACGCTGCTGCGCGCCTACCCCAAGAGCTGGCGGGACCGGTACGGCGAGGAGTTCGCCGCATTGCTCGCCGACGACATCGCCGAACGGCCGCGCTCCCTGCGCCGCGACCTCGACGTCGTACGCAGCGGTCTCGCCGCGCGCCTCTCGACGGGCGGCGCCATGCTCGCCGCCCTCCTCGTCTTCGCCGCCGCCGCGACGTCGATCTGGACCCAGCTCGTCAACGGAACGCTGCACGCGCGACCCGACACCGCCGCCCCGGCCCTCGGCCTCCTGACCCTGTCCATCTGTGGCCTCGCCGTCGTCGCCATCGCGGCCGCCGGCGCCGTCGCGGTGAGCAGAGCCGTCGCGCGAACAATCCGGCGCGGCGCGGGCCGCGCCCTCGTTCGCCCGGCCGCAACAACGATCGCCGGCGCGGCAACTCTCGCCGCCGGCGTACTCCGGATCTCGTCACACGCACCCGCAACGACGCCGCTGTCCCGCTGGACCTGGGCCGCGACCGAGAGCATCAGCACCTATTGGATCCACCCGGACCGGCTGCTCACGCTGCCGGCCGCCGAGATCGCCTGGATGGTCGTCAGCCCGATCGCCACGGCCGTCCTCTGCCGTGGCCTGCTCGCCCTCGTCGTGGCCACCGGCCTCGCCGGCACCTGGCGGCGCAACGCCAGGCTGATGGCCAAGGCCGTGCTCCTGCCCGCCCTGGTCACCGCGGCCACCTGGGTCGTCGGCTCGCAACACGACCCGAACGCCGGCCTGCGCGCCGGCACCCTCGACCTCGCGCTGATCGCCGCGATGACCCTCGCTGTCGTCGCCGTGGATGCAGCGAGCCGGCGACCGAAGATCTCACTCGCCTGACGCGATCCCCAACGCCTGCTGCAGGAACCGCACCTGCAACAGCAACATGTTCTCTGCCACTGCCTCTTGCGGCGTCATGTGCGTCACGCCGGTCAGCGGCAGCACCGTGTGCGGGCGGCCGTTCTCGGTAAGCCGCTGCGAGAACAGCAGCGTGTGCGCCGCAACCACGTTGTCGTCGGCGAGGCCGTGAATCAGCAGCAACGGCCGGCGTAACGACGGGGCGTCGTCCAGCAGCGACGACCGCGCGTACGCCTCGGCGTTCCCAGCCGGCGTGCCGAGATACCGCTCGGTATAGAACGTGTCGTAGAGCGCCCAGTCGATGACCGGCGCGCCTGCGACCGCGCCGTGGAACACCTCCGGCCGGCGCAGCACCGCGAGCGCGGCGAGATACCCGCCGAACGACCAACCGCGAATCGCCACTCGCTCCAGGTCGAGATCCGGATGCATCCGGGCGGCCGCGTGCAGCGCCTCGACCTGGTCGTCGAGCACGACGCTGAGGTCGCCCGCGATCGACCGCTCCCACGCGGGCCCGCACCCCGGGGTGCCCCGACCATCCACGACCAGTACGGCGAACCCCTGATCGGCCAGCCACTGCGACTCCAGCCACGACCGCTGGCTGGCCAGCACCCGCTGCGCGTGCGGCCCGGCGTACGGCGCCATCAGCACCGGCAGTTTCGTGCCCGGCACGTGCGACTGCGGGAACAGCACTCCGGCCGGCAGCCGCGACGGCCCGAGCCGCAGCAATGCGACCGACGGCCGCAGCGACGGCTGCACGACCAGCGAACGCACCGGCAACTCGCGGCCATCGACGCGGACCGTCGTGCGCAAGCCGGTCGCGTCCATGTCCGCGGCGCCGACGACGACGGTGCCGGCCGCGGCGGTCGCCGTATGCACACCGGCCGCGGTCGTGAGCTGCTCGACGCCGCCGGCGCGCGACCAACGCCAGAGATGCACCTGCGACGGCTCGTCGATCGAGCCGGTGAACAGCACGGCCGACTCGGCAGCCGACACCACCGACCGCACGTAGACATCCGGGGTGGTCACCGGCGCATCGCCGACGAACAGCGCTCGCGCGTCCGGCGCGTCGACGATGCGGACGACATCGCGCCCGGACCACGCCGGCACGCCGGGGAACGGCTCGACCCACACCGGATCGCGGTCCTCGGCGACCACCTTCGTCTCACCGCTGTCGACATCGACACTCAGCACCTGCGCGCTGCGCTGGTCGCGGCTGAACACCTGCACCAACGGCGGCCGGCCGGCCGACCAGTGCACCCGGGCGAGGTACGGGAACCGCTCCCGATCCCATCGGACCTCGATCGTCGCTCCGTTCAGATGGACGAGGTGCAACGTCACGTCGGCGTTGGCCGCGCCGGCGGCGGGGTAGCGCACCGCGGTCGGCGGCCGGTCCGGGTGCGCCGGGTCCGCGATCCACCATTGCGGGACCGGCGTCTCGTCGACCCGGCATGCGAGCAGCACCCGCCCGTCCGGCCCCCACCAGAAGCCGCGGCTGCGATCCATCTCCTCGGCCGCGATGTGCTCGGCCCGGCCCCAGCTCACCAGCGGCTCGTCGTCGACCGCCAGCACCCGCTGCTCGCCGGTGTCGAGGTCGTGCAGGTACATCGCCCGCCCACTCACGTACGCCACCCGGCGCCCGGTCGGGTCCAGCCGCGGGTCGTACGCCGACGCGCTGCCGGCGACCTCGGTCCACGTGCCGGCGTCGACGTCGGCGACGTGCAGCCGGCCGGCGAGGCTGAACACCAGCCGTTTGCCGTCGTCGGACGCGGAGTAGCTCACGACGCCGGCGGCGGTCTCCCGTACTCGCTCGCGGCGGGCCCGC
>Ga0157371_10003225_pt1 | contig 14964 bp, 17 predicted proteins | sample C45metaG_FD_113462 | JGI IMG/M metagenome (GOLD analysis project Ga0157371, IMG submission 113462) | Corn rhizosphere microbial communities from Kellogg Biological Station, Michigan, USA - C4-5 metaG | ecosystem: Host-associated > Plants > Roots > Rhizosphere > Soil | place: USA: Michigan...
GGCCGCCATATTCTTCGGCTCGCAGCTCGAGGCTGCGCTCTTCGCGAGCGCGGGGGTTGCCAAAAGCAACAGCGGCAAGGCGAAGACGCCGCGACTCCGCGCGCTCATGCCGGGTTCCCGATCGGCTTGCCGTCGCCCGTGGCGGCCTGCTCGACCTGCCCGCCTTTGCTGCCATTGCGCAGCGGATGGATCCCGACGGTGATACGGTCACCGGGCCTGAGCGACGACTTGCGCCACCCGAGGCGCAGCAAATGCATCGGCGCAGCCATTTCGAGGCTCCATTCCTCGTCCTGGCCCTGGGGGTTCCTGACCGTCAGCTGGATGTAGCAATGCGGGTTCGTGAATGGAACTCGCGCACCGTTCCCGTCAGGGTGACGGTCTGCGTCGAGTCGAACATCGCGCCGGAGTGATGGGCGTGCGCGGGCGCCGCGATGGCGGACGATGCCGCCGCCAATGCCAATTTCCTGATCATCCCCGTCCACCTCGCAGGCAAGGCGACCCGTCGCGGCCGGATTCTACAGGGACGTAAAGCTTTCGGCGATACTTGGCCCTTTCGCCAAGCTTGATTTATTCTTTTCGGATGCCGTCTTTCGCCAATACTCAGGGCGACCTTCCGGCAGCCGCCAGTGCCGCCCGCCTCAGCCGGCCTGCGGCTTGGTGCGCTCGAGGAACAGCGAACGTCCCTTGTCGTCGGTCGCCTCGAGCCGGGCGATCAGCATGCAGACCAGCTCGTCGAGCTTGGCCTGGTCGGCATCGCTGAGCTCGGCCAGCAGGTAATCGGCCACGGCGTGCGTTTGCGGGCGCATGAGCTCGTAGAGCCGCCGCCCTTCGGGAGTAAGCTTGAGGACCTTGCGCCGGCGGTTGTGCGGGTCGGGCTCGATGCTGATGCGTCCATGGCGCTGGAGCGTCTGCACCGCGCGACTGACGCTCATCGCGTTGACGCCGGTGTGCTCGGCGAGCTCGTGGCTGGCGCTGGCGCCGAGCCGGCCGATCGCCATCAACAGGCGGAATTCGTTGAGGCTGATGTTGTGGCGGTGCGAGAGGTGCGTCGAGAACGGCGCCATCAGCCGGTTGTTGAGCTTCAGCAGCCGGTGCAGCGTTCCCACCCGGCCATCGGGTTCGCTGACCTTCAGCTCGCGCTCGTCGATCGTTTCGCGTCGTCCCAATTACCCACCCCTTCCGGTTGCGCCCCCGCGTTTGAGCGCCGTCAAAGCGCGCCCTTGCCTCGACTGTAACATCCGTTACGGTTCCAAGCCAAGAATCATTGGGAGAAGAGGGCCATGGGCGCCTTTCCGCAGACGATCCACTTCCTCGGCAGCAACACCCCGCGGCGGAGCGAGATCTCGAAGCGCAATCTCGAGATCGAAGGCGATATCCCCGCCGAGGTCGAGGGCGCGTTCTTCAGGGCGGTGCCCGATAATGCGCATGCGCCGATGTACGAGGACGACATTGCCTTGAATGCCGACGGCATGGTCGCGCGGTTCAATTTCGAGGGCGGCGCGGTCGACTTCGACATCAGATACGTCGCGACCGAGCGCTACCTCGCCGAGAAGAAGGCGCGTCGCGCGCTGTTCGGCCGGTATCGCAATCCCTTCACCGACGATCCCAGCGTCGCGGGCCTGGATCGCACCGTCTCCAACACCACACCGGTGTGGCATGGCGGCCGGCTGTTCATGACCAAGGAGGACGGGCGCGGCTACGAGATCAATCCGCACACGCTCGAGACCGCCGGCAAGTGGGACTACTACGGCGCGCTCAGGAGCGAGACGTTCACCGCGCACCCGCGGATCGATCCGGGCACCGGCGAGATGTTCTTTTTCGGTTACGAGGCCGCCGGCCTGTGCAGCCTCGACGTCGCCTACGGCATCGCCGACAAGGACGGGAACCTGACCAGCGAGCAGTGGTTCAAGCAGCCCTATTGCTCGACGATCCACGATTTCGTGATCACCGAGCGCTACGCGATCTTCCCGATCTTCCCGACGCTCGCCGACCTCGATCGGCTCAAGGCCGGCGGAGCGCACTGGGCGCATCACCAGGACCTGCCGAGCTGGGTCGGCATCATGCCGCGCTACGGCAAGGTCGAGGACATGAAGTGGATCGAGGGCCCGGTCGGCGTCTCGGTGTTCCACGAGGTCAACGCCTATGACGACGGCGACTTCGTCCACATCGACATGTGCCTGACCGAAACCAACGCCTTCTCGTTCATGCGCGAGGCCGGCGGCATCCATAAGCCGCAACAGGAAATCCAGGGAGCCCTGACCCGCTGGACGATCGACATGTCAAAGGCCGAGCCCGAGATCATCGAACGCCCGCTCGGCCCGCCCGGCGACCTGCCGCGCCTCGCCGACGCCGACCAGGGGCGGCCGTACAGCCACGCCTGGTATCTCAGCATGAACCCCAAGGGCGGTCCACCGATGCCGGGCGGCCCGGTCGGCGTCAACTTCAACGCCTTGCTCAGGATCGAGGTCGGCAACGGCAGGCTCGAGCTGATGGGCGTGCCGCCCGGCGCGGCAATCAGCGAGCCGGCGCACGTGCCCGCCAGCGAGCCCGGCCACGAAGGCTGGCTGCTGATGGTTGTCGACGTGCCGAACAATCCTGACCCCGCGCAGCAGGTCCCCGGCGACTACGCGTCCGAGCTGTGGATCGTGAACGCCGGCGAGGTCGCCAAGGGACCGGTCGCGAAAGTGAGGACCGGGCTTGCCTTGCGCAGCCAAGTCCACGGCACCTGGGTTGCAGCCGAGAAGCTCGCCGCGAGCAAGCTCAAGGGCTGAACGTCAAGGGGCTCAGCCCCGCCCGCGACCGTGACCACCGCCACCGTCCTTGTGGTCGCTGGCGCGCGACGGCTGCGAGGGGCGCGCTTCCTGCGCCTTGCGCTGGGTCGCCTGGCGGACCTGCGCCTGCCGCTGCTGCGCGGCGTGCTGCGCCTGCGCTCTGCTTGACTGCTGCTCGGCGCGCGCTTGCCGGGCGTGACGCTGGGTCGCCTGGGCTTGCGCCTGCCGCTGCTCGGCTGCCTGCCGGGCGTGGCGCTGCCGGGCCGCGCTCTGGGCCTGCTGCTCGCGCGAGCGCGCCTCCGCCTGGGCGTGCTCACGGCGCTGGGCCGCCTGGCGTGACGCCTCCTGCCGGTTCCGGAGTGCGGCGCGCCCGGCCTGCTGGCGGCGCTGCTGCGCCTCGTGCTGGGCCCGCTGCCTTTGTTGCGCGGCCTGGTGGGCCTGGCCCATCGCCTGGCGTCGCCGCCCCGCCGCCTTTTGCGCCTGCTGCGCTTTTGCGTGCTGGGCCTGCGCGGCCTGTTGCCGGGTCGCCTTGCGCACCTGCTGCTGGTGCTGCTGCTGACGCATGGCATCCTCGCGGCGCACCAGCTGCCTGCGCCGGTCGGCCTGCTGCTGCTCTGCTTGCCGCTGATGCTGCGCGACGCGCTGCTGCTGCGCCTGGCGCTGCAGGACAGCAAGGTTGCGCCGCTGCTCGTGCTGCCGGGCCTCTTGCCGCGCCGCGAACGTCGGGCTGCTGCGGATCGCCGCCACCTTCTGCAGCTGGGCGTGCCGCTCCCGGTCGCTGTAGAACCGCGGCGCGGGGGTACGGAAATCGGCCTTCTGCCAGCCCGCGAAGCTGCGCTCGGCCCCGCGCCTGACGAGCGCCTCGCCGGCCCAGTCGCGATGCAGGCGCCGCTCGTTGCTCGCATCCCAGCCCTGCCATGCCGGACGCTCGCGGCGCGCCTCGTCCCACCGGCGCTGCGCGCGGGCGATGTCGTCGCGATGATCCCGCCACAGCGCGGCCGAAACGCCGTAGTGCCGGTCGCGGTGGCCTGCCCGGTAGAGCGCCTGGGCGCGGGCGAAATAGTCCATCGCCGCGCGCCGCTGCCGGTCCGCCCGCCGCGCGTCGATCAACCGCCCCGCGCGGTCGTAGACCACGACCAGGCGATCGTCGCGATAGCCGTAGCTGTAGTACGGATCGCTCACCAGGAACGGGCTGTAGCTGTCGGGCTCGTAGTAATAGTAGCGATAGCCGCCTTCGATCGGCTCGGCATAGCGCAGGTAACGGTCGCCCGTCTCCCACGCCCACGGCTGCACGCCGTCGTAGCCGAACGCATAATCGGGCGGCGCGTAGCCGAGCATGCCGCCGAGCGCCGAGGCGAGCGCGAGCCACTGGTAGTCGTCCGGCCCGCTGTCGCCGACGTAGTCGTCGTCCCGGTACGGCTCGGGGCCATAGTCGTAGGCGGGCGCGTAACCGTAGGACCCGCCGGAGGAAGCCCTCATCGGCACGGCTTCGGGCAACGGGGCCGCGTCGCGGCCGAGGAAGGCGGGATCGACCGAGGCAAGGTCGCTCATCGACCAGCCGGCTGGCGCCGCGGGGGCGGCGGCGAGGGCGGCCGGCGCCCGGCTGTGCTGGGCATCCTCGCGCCCGCACGCGGCGAGCGATAGGGCAAGGCCGGTCGTCGCGACGAGCGCGACGAGGCGGCGAAGGTTCGTTCTTTTCATGCCTCACTCCTTTCGGGGGTTCCCAAGGCATGGACTCGGGGGGGTTGGGCCCTGTTGTTGGGCAAACGATCTGAACTCCCCGTGGGTGCCCCGTTCATGCGGGAGTCGGGCTCGGGAGCGGGCACGATCGGGGTAACAGCCGTGTTGCATCCGTGCGCCGCGAGTGCATACTCTCGCGAAAATCCAGGGGAGAGGATCGATGAGTCTGCGCTTTATCGGGGCCGCGCTGGCCGTTCCGCTGTTTGTCGCCGCCACGACGCCTGCGGCGGCGGAGGATGCGAGGCCCGCGGCCAAGGCAGCGACGACAACGCCCGACGAGCCGGGCCTCAAGGCGCCCAAGGGCTGGAAGGCGCCGCGCACCGAATGGGGCGATCCCGACCTCAGGGGCCGCTGGCCGATCGACAACTTGAGCTCGACCCCGTCGCAGCGCCCGCCGAACCTCGGCACCAAGGCCTGGCTGACCGACGAGGAATATGCCGCCGCCAAGAAGGCCGCCGACGACCAGCTCGAGCTCTACAACAAGGAAGTCAAGGCCAACCGCATGGGCATGGGCCACTGGACAGAGCGCGGCGTGCCGATGCGGCAGACCTCGCTGATCATGGAGCCGGCCAACGGCCGTATCCCGCCGCCGACCCCGCTCGGCGCCGAGCTGTCCAAGAACATGAAGAGCAGCTGGACCGAGAAGGTCTTCACCTGGGTAACCGACTTCAGCCCGTACGACCGGTGCATCGCCCGCGGGATGCCGAGCTCGATGACGCCCGGCGCCTACAACAGCGGCATCGAGGTGTGGCAGTCGCCGGGCTACGCGGTGATCCGGCTGGAGATGATCCACGAGGCGCGCATTATCCCGCTCGCCGGCAAGGGCCCGCCGCCGGCTCCGGTCAAGAGCTGGATGGGCTATTCGGTGGGCCACTGGGAAGGCGACACGCTGGTGATCGAGACGAGCAACTTCGTCCCCAACCAGCCGATCGGCGGCGACGGCGGCGGCGGGCGCGCAATTCCGAACAGCGACCAGATGAAGATCGTCGAGCGGCTGACCCCGACCGGCGCCGATCACATCCACTACGAAGCCTGGGTCAGCGACCCGGTGACGCTGACGGCGCCGTTCAAGTACGACTTCCCGTGGACCCGCAACAGCAACTACGTGCAGTACGAATACGCCTGCATCGAAGGCAACGAGCAGACCCGCGGTTACATCGAGGGCACCAGCCCCTACGAGGCGGCGAAGCGCGAAGCCCGCGAGAAGGCGCGCGCCGACGGTACGCTGGCCGCGGTCGACCACGACACGATCTCGAGCAACAGGTGATACAGGCCAGGCTGGCGAGACGATCGTCGAGGCCGAGCAAGCCGTTCGACATGCCGGCGATCCACATCTTCAACGTCGGGGGCGGGCAAATCCACGAGATCGAGGCGGTCGGCTGGACGGCGCCGTGCAAGATCCCCAACGTGTTCGTCGGGAAGTAACCGACGCTACCTGAGGAACCCAGCCCACCTCTTCACGCGTTTGGCCTGCGAAAGGAGCAGGTTGAGCGCCGATGGCGAGCCGGGCGAAACAATGGCGGACCTTACGCGAGCTTGAGGCCTGGCTCGACCCGCCGATGCTGTGGCTCAGCATCGCCTGGCTGGTGGTGGTCGTCGTCCAGCTGCTCGATCCGCACGCAAACCCGGTGCTCGAAGGCATCGCCACGGCGCTGTGGATCGTGTTCATCATCGATTTCGGGGCCCGTTTCACGCTGGCGCCGGGCAAGCGCACGTTCCTCAAGCACAACTGGCTGGTACTGATCGCGCTCGTGGTCCCGGCGCTGCGGGTGCTTCGCATGTTCGCCGTATTCCGCGCCGCCGGTGCCTTGCGCGGCATTCAGCTCGTGCGGATCGTCGGCACCGCCAACCGCGGGATGAACGCGCTGCGCCATTCGCTGGCGCGGCGCAAGTTCGGCTACGTCGGCGCGATGACGCTGCTGGTGGTGACGCTCGGCGCCGCGGGAATGCTCTATTTCGAGCCCGCGAGGCAAGTCGGCGGCGGCTTCAGGTCCTACGCCGACGCGCTGTGGTGGACGGTGATGCTGCTCACCACGATCGGCAGCCAGTACTGGCCGCAGACCGGCGAAGGCCGCATCCTCGCGGTGCTGATGTCGATCTACGGCCTCGCGGTGTTCGGCTACATCACGGCGGTGCTGGCGAGCTTCTTCGTCGGGCGCGACGCGGAGGCGGCGGACGCGCCTGTCGCCGGGGCCGACGACATCAGGAAGCTGCGCGAGGAAATTTCAGCGCTGAGGAAAGCGCTTGAGGCGCGCGAAGCAGACGATCACGCCAGGCAACATGGGCGTGACGGAATGGGCGTACGCTGGGCCCCCGCCGGATCGCTCCGGCGGGGCTGACTTCGACAATCAGACGTGGCCCGGATCGGCGGTTGCTTCCGCCGAGGGCTGGCCCTTCTTGGTGAGCGCATTGGCGAGCATTTCCGAGACGTAGCCGAAGGCGGCGCCGATCACGATCGACGCAACCGTCGGGATGATCGCCTGCTCCGGCGTCATCTTGGCCATCAGGATCGGCCCCGCGACCATCGCGAAGCCATAGACGCTCGCGGGAATCGTCTCGAGGGCCTTGATGGCCGAAGAGAGCACGATCACCGAGGCGCCGAGGCAGACCGCGACGGCCGGCCCCCATGCGCCGCCGAGCGGCGCCAGCACGCCGCCGGCCAGCATGACGGCGACCATGCCCACAATAGCCCCCCAGGTCATGCAGACGACGGTGGCAAGGCTGCCCCTGGTGCCGCCGCCCGAATGGAAGTGGCAGCCCCAGGCAACGAAGGAAATCCACACCAGTCCGGCCAGCGCCGTGCTGGCGAGCGGGCCGAAGTAGAGCCAGGTGTCGATCAGCGCGAGGACGCCGACCGAGATGGTGAGAGCGATGAGTGCAGGCATTTCGAAAGACCTCCCAAGCGACGAGTTGTTCTTGTCCGGCCGCGGCTCTCCCCCGAGGCCCGAGACGCTGATTACGCCGGGCTCGGCCTCTCGGCAATGCGCTTGCGTTTGTCCTCCACGACGGCGATTATCGGACAAACGCAATCTGGGAGAGGACTATGCTGGGAAGAACGATGGCCGCGCTGGCCGCGCTGACGCTGGCGGGGTGCAACGCGCACGCTTCGAGCAGCGCCGCGGACCCGGAAAACCGCGCGCTGCTCGACAAGATGGCCATCACCGACCTGCTCGGCCGCTACTACTCGAACTTCGGCGGCACGGCGTCCGACGCGTTCGACCGGTACTACACCGACGACGCGACGTTCGACGTCAACGGCCACGTCGCCCACGGCAAGAAGGAGATCGAGGGCATCTACGCCGGCCTTGCCGCCGGCGGCGCCAGCCCGGCCAACCGCGGCACCTTCCACATGCTGATGACCAACCCCGTGATCGACGTGAACGGCGATACCGCCACCGCCCGCCTGCTGTGGACCGGGGTCCTCAACACCAAGGTCGACGCCCCACCGCAGTTCGTCGAGCAGGGCCGCGAGTACGACAGGTTCGTCAGGAAGGACGGCAAGTGGCTGCTGCAGAAGCGCGTCGTCATCGCCGACAGCGGACTGCCCGATCAGTTCAAGGACACCTACACGCCGCGCAAGGACTACGACATCACGAAGGATTGAGCGGCGCGCCCGCCGGTGGCTTGAGGATCGTGAATCCCGGCTGCTTGGCCGCGCTTTGGGCCGCTATGCGGTCGAGGTCGAGGCGCACGACGTAGCGCGGCGTGCGCTGGGCGGCACAGGCCGCCACGGCGAGCGTGAGCGTGACAAGGCAAAGTTGCCTGAGCATCGCCGGACAATGCCGAATCACGGGTGAGCGCCGCGTTACGCGACGAGGTTAAGCGGCCTTCATTTTCGGGCGCTCACACCAGCGCGTAATACCTGAGCAGATTCCCGTCGCTGCGCCGCTCGCCGACGCCGATGAACACGTGCTTGGTCAGCCAGTCGTGCTTGCCGACCGGGCACTCGAAGGTCGGGTTGCCCCGCAGGTAGTATTCGTCGTGCGGCACCGGCTCGCCCTGGTTGAACGCCCAGTCGCGCAGGCGCGCCATGGTGTCCGGCTTGCGGCCCCACAGGAAGCCCTTGTTGTTCAAGAGGATGATCGTGCCGTCCTCCTCCTCGAGCAAATAGCGCGCGTCGAACACGGCGACGTCGTCGGGGCGGAAGTAGGCGTAGTCGCCGCCCGAGCCGGGAATGGCGCGGCCCTTGAGGCGCGGGCCCGCGAACGTGCCGCCCTTGACCAGCACCGCGCTGCGCATGCCGCCATTGGGATGCGGGGCGATCGAATAGACCTCGGGGAACGTCAGGCGGACCTCCATCACGAACTCGAGCCGGGGATTGTCGAGCTGCGAGAACGGGGCGGTGAACGGGGTGGTGTCGGTGAAGTCCATCAGCCCAGCTCTATCAGTCCGCCGTCGACGAACAAGTTGGTCCCGGTGATGAAGCTGGCGTCGTCGCTGGCGAGGAACAGCACCGCCTTGGCGACATCGGCGCTCTCGCCCATGCGGTGCATCGGGATGTTGGCGATCATCATGTCTTTGAGTTGCGCTACTTGCTCGTCGGTCATGCCAGGGTTGCGGTGGAGCAGGGGCGTGTCGATCGGCCCGGGGCTGACGACGTTCAAGCGAATGCCCTCGCCGACCAGCTCCTTGGCGAAAACCTTCATCGCCATGTGCAGCCCGGCCTTGGCCGCGGCATAGGTCCCGTTGCCCTCCAGCGCTCCGTGCGCGCCGATCGAGCCGGTCACGACGATCGATCCGCCGCGGCCCATGATCCGCAGCGCCTTCTGCAGCGCGAACACGCAGCCACGCAGGTTGATCGAATGGATGTGGTCCCACGCCTCCTCGGTGATCCCGCGCAAAGGCGCGAACCCGCCGACGCCGGCGTTGATGTAGAGCACGTCGAGACGGCCGTCGGCGGCCTCGATCCGGGCAATCACGTCCTCGCTCGAGGCGGGATCGGCAATGTCGGACCGATAGCCGGTGCTCGTGGGGATCGCCGCCTCGGCAGCCTCGATCGTCGCCGGGTCGCGGCCGGTGAAGTGAACCTTGCCGCCCTCCGCGGCGAAAGCCTTGGCCGCTGCCAGTCCCATCCCGCTATTGCCGCCGAGTACCAGCACGACCTTGTCCTTGAAGCGCTCGGCCACTGTCTTCTCCTCAGAACGGCGAATTCGGATTCGGTCCGCCCGGCACGACGTCCTGCATCACGTCCCAGTGCTCGGCAATGAGGCCATTCTCGATGCGGAAGATGTCGATCACCGCCCAGCCGTTGTCGCCCGGCCAGCGGCGCACGTGGTAATGCACGGCGACGTGGTCGCCGTCGACGAAGGCGCGCTTGACGTCGTGCACCGCCTGCGGGGTCTCGGCGCGGATCATGTCGAGGAATCGCTTCAGCCCCTCGCGCCCGGGTTCGGCCAGCTGGTTGTGCTGGATGTAATCGGGCGAGACGAAGCGGTCGACGGCGCCCGGATCCATCGGGTTCAGCACCTGCTCGAACATCGCGAGCACGAGGGCGAGGTTCGCCTCTTCCTCGGGCGTGCGGTTCATGCCACCTTCTTGCGCCGCGACGGCTTCTTCACAGGCTCGGTTCCCTGTGGCAGCTCGGCGCGCGGCAGCGACTGACCGCGGATCAGGTCCGCCGCCTTCTCCCCGACCATGATCGAGGGCAGCATCGTGTTGCCGCCCGGCACCGTCGGCATCACCGAGGCATCGGCAACGCGCAGGCCCTCGATGCCGATCACGCGCAGTTCGCTGTCGACCACCGACATCGCGCCGAGGCCCATCGCACACGTCCCCACCGGATGCTGCCCGACGTAGCAGAAATCCCGCAGATACGCGTCGAGCTCGGCATCGCCCTGCACTTGCTCGCCCGGCGTCTTTTCCGCGCCGACCAGCTCGCCCCACGGCTCGGTGCGGTAGATCTTGCGCGTCAGGCGGATCGCGTCGCGCAGCTGCTTCCTGTCGTTCTCGGTGTCGAGGATGTTGAGCGTGACCGCGGCGACCTCGCGCGGGTCGGCGCTCTTCAGCTCGACCCAGCCGCGGCTTTCCGGGTGGAGCTGGACCACGCCGGCCCACCACACGTCGTCCTGCCGCTGCTTGATGCCGGGGAACCAGGTCTGCGCGTCGAAGCGGATCGGGTTGACCATGATCTGCATGTCCGGCCGCTCGAGCTCGGGGCGGGTCTTGATGACCACGTTGCAGGTGTTGACCTGGTAACTCGCCGTGCCGGTGCCGAGCAGCGCCCAGCGGATGGTGTTGAACAGCAGCTTGTCCCACCTGAGCTCGCCGAGGAAGGTGACCGGTTGCGTCGCGAGCCATTCGAGGCTCGCCGTCGGATGCTCCTGCAGGTTGCGGCCGACGCCGGGGCTGTCGTGGACGACGCCGATGCCATGCGCCTTCAGGTGCGCCGCCGGGCCGATGCCGGAGAGCATCAGGAGGTGCGGCGAATTGTAGGTGCCGCCCGAGAGGATCACCTCGCGCCGCGCGCGCACCACCTGCGGCCCGTTCGCCCCCTCGAGCTCGACGCCGACGCAGCGCTTGCCCTCGAACAGCACGCGGCGCACGAGATGGCCTGTGCGCACGTCGAGGTTTTGCCGCCCCAGCGCCGGGCGGATATAGGCGGTCGCCGCGCTGACCCGCCGACCGCGCCTGTCGGCGGTCATCTCGCCGCGGGCGAAGCCGTCGGCCTGCTCGCCGGCGAGGTCCTCGCTCAAGGGAAAGCCGAGGTTGCGTCCCGTCTCCATCATCCGCTCGTGGTGCAGCAGCGGCAGGTCGATCGCCTTGACCCGCACGGGGCCGCCCGTGCCGTGATAGGCGTTGTCGCCGCGCCAGGAATCCTCCAGCCGGCGGAAATACGGCAGCACGTCGGCGAACGACCAGCCGCGCGCGCCCATCTGCGCCCACTGGTCGTAGTCGCCCGGGTGCCCGCGCATCGCGAACATGCCGTTGATCGAGCCCGAGCCGCCCATCACCCGCCCGCGCGGCAGCGGCAGGCGGCGCGCGTTCAGGTTCGGCTCCGGCTCGGTCATGTAGGTCCAGTTGAACTCGGGCCTGGTCATGGCCCTGAGGAACCCGAGCGGCATACGGATGAACGGGTGGCTGTCGCTGCCCCCGGCCTCGAGCAGCAGCACGCTCACGCGCGGGTCCTCGCTGAGGCGCGCCGCGACCGGGCATCCCGCGCTTCCCGCGCCGACGACGATGTAATCGAAAGTGCCGCCGCTCTCGGCCAAATCCGCTCTCCCAGCCCCACGATCCAGTCGGACTTGCTAACGCTCGTTACGATTGTGCGCAAGCAGGGCTTGCCAATGTTCGATGCCCGCGCCAGACTTTGTCAACGGAACAGGGAGAGAGCGACCATGACAAAGTGGCTTGCGGCCGTGGCGGCCGGTCTGATGCTTACCACAGCGCTCGGCGGCTGCGCCAGGCAAGGCAGCGAGGGCGGCGATGCGGCCGGGGCGCAAAAGCCGGTGTGCGACCGCGACTGCCTGCTCAAGCTGACCGACGCCTACGTCGCCAGCTTCGCCAGACACAGCCTCGACGGCGTGCCGCTGGCGAGCGCCGCGGCGATCGTCGAGAACGTCAAGCCGATCAAGCCGGGCGAAGGGCTGTGGAAGTCCGTCGAGGCCGGCCCGACGCAGTTCCAGGTCCACGTGCCCGATCCCGTGAACGAAACCGCCGGCTGGCTCGGCATCGTCAAGGTCGACGGCAAGCCGAACATGGTCGCGATCCGGTTGAAGCTCGACAAGGACGGCAAGATCGCCGAGGCCGAGCATCTTTTCGCTGCGGTCAATGGCCCGGCGCTGAAAAACATCGAGACCGTGCGCCCGGGCCTCGCCAGCGACGTGCCCGCGGCGAACCGCAAGAGCCACGACGAGCTCGTCAGGATCGGCGCAAGCTACTACGACGCGCTCGACGACAACGACGGCAGCAAGATGCCGTTCGCCGCCGATTGCGAGCGCCACGAAAACGGCATGATCACCGCCGGGCCGAACGCCGGCGGCGGTCCTCCGGGGGCCAAGCCGCAAGCGCACCCGGCGCCGCATGACTGCGCCGGGCAGATCTCCGCCGGTGTGTTCCAGTACATCAAGACCATCGGCAACCGCCGCGTGTTCGCGGCCGACCCGCAGACCGGCCTCGTCATGGGCCTGTCGCAGTTCCACCACCCGATGGACTTCACCTCCTATCCGGTGAAGGCGGCCGACGGCACGATCACGCAGACGAAGCGCGACGAGGGCATGTTCAAGAACCTCAAGCCGTTCGATCTTCCCGCCGCGCACATCTTCAAGGTCGGCGCCGACGGCAAGGTCCACGAGATCGAGGCGATGGGCTTCCTCGCCCCGCTCGACGCTGCGAGCGGCTGGGAGGACGAGCCGGCCCCGGCGAACAGGAACGCGCCCGCTTCTCCGGCGGGGCCGTCGCAGAAGTAGGGCTCGTCAGGGCTTCCCTCCCGCTCGCGGGAGGGGAGCGCCGTTCTTTTCGCGCAACTCGTGCCGGGGAGGAGCATCTCCCTCGACGAGCCCCTGGATTTCGCACACGAAGCCACGGGCGGAACGAAAGGTCTTGCCCACCCTTCGTGCCGGCCCTCCTCTTGTTGCGCCCGGCCGGGCCCGCGCGGGTTGCCCGGGACCCGCACGACATCTTTTCACTCTTGCGGAATTTTCGCATATCTGAAATAATGCGGCGATGGCCTCCAACCCCGCCCAGTCGAGCCAGGTCAAGTCGGCGACACGCACGCTCGATATCATCGAATATGTCGTCGCGCACCCCCGGCCGCTGGTGGCGCAGGAGATCGCCACCGCGCTCGGCATCCCGGTCTCGAGCCTGTCGTACCTCCTCGCGACGCTGGTCGAGCGCGACTACCTGGTGCGCGAAGGCCGCCGCTATTCGCCCGGCCCCGGTCTCGAGAAGCTGCAGATGCACGAGAAGGCCTATTCGCTGGCCGAGCGGGCGGCGCCGCTCGTGCGCATGCTGCGCGTCCAGCTCAACGAGACCGCCAGCTTCTGGGTGCGCGAGGGCTGGGAAGTCGAGGCGCTGGTCACGCAATCGAGCGAGCAGGCGCTGCGCTACGCGGTGCCGATCGGCAACCGCATGCCGATGCACCCGCTCGCGTCGGGCAAGGCCCTCCTGGCGGCCTTGGGCGAGGCCGAGCTCGACCGCTATTTCGCCGAGAGCGACCGGGAACGCTACACGCCCTCGACGATCACTACCGAGAAGGCGCTGCGCAAGGACCTCGACCAAGCGCGCAAGAGCGGGTTCTCCTGGGCCGACGAGGAATTCAGCCTCGGCATCATCGGCATCGGCCGGGTGGTGACGAGCGGCGGGGAGGTCATCGGCGCGCTGTCGGTCGCGATCCCCAAGGTCCGCTGCGACGAAGGCACGCGCCGGCGGATCGAGGACCTGCTCGAGCGCACCTCGGGCCTGCTCGAAGGCCCTTAGGGGCGCGGGCGCACTTCCACCAGCTTGGCGCCGAGGTCGGTGCCTTGCTGGCCGGTGATCTCATAGAGCGCCTCGAACGGCTTTCCGCCGGCCGCCAGCTGCTTGACGTTCTCGGGCAGCGTCGTTGCCACCGACAGCGGCGCCACGCCGCGCAGGCCGGTGTCGCGCTCCCCGGCGATGATGCCGATCAGCGCGCCGCCGGGCTGCTTGAACCGGGCGATGTAGCCGTAATCATCGTAGTACTGGGCCGTCGGCAGCGCCAACGCCTCGCCGCTGGTGAAGCGGCGGCCGGAGATCATGTCGACCAGCTCGTCGTAGGAATCGCCGACCGCGAAGTTCGAATCGGTGAAGTTGACATCCTGGATCATGCCCATCCCGCTGATCAGCCCGACGTAGATCACGTTGCGGTTGCGCAGCAGGTCGCTGTCGACTTGCGAGGCGGGCATGATCGTGACCGGCTGGCGCGCCTGCGAGATGACCGGCATCAGCGCCCGCAGCGCGTAGGCGCTCGACACCGGCAGGTACGACAGCCCCATGTCCTCCGTGTCGCCGTATCGCTGCGGGTTCGCTTCCTGGGCGCGGGCCAGGTCGGTCTTCGAATTGATCGCGAAATCGCGCTCCATCCGGTCGACCTCGGGCCGGTTGGGGTTGAACTTGCCGAAGATGTAGTAGTCGCCGACGACGACGAGGGTCGGCCGCTCTGACTCGATGAACGGGCGCCAGATCGCGTTGACGGGCGCCGCGGCGCCGGTGCCCGAGAAGGCCCGTCCGCCGAAGAACGCGCCGACCACCGCCAGCAGCAGGATGAGCGGCAAGAGCACCACCCTGAGCCGGCCATCGGTTCGCCGCGAATGGACCGCGCCCGCCTTCCCGGGCTCGAAACGCAGCGCGTAGATCCCGGCGGGCAGGACGAGCTGGCCCGCACCCGGCGCGGCGCTTTGGTAAAACTGTTCCAGCCGCTTGCGCAGGCGATGGACATAGACCCGCGCCGTCGCGTCATCGGGTTCGGCGGCCGCCTGGCCGACGACCGTTTCGGCGA
>Ga0157371_10003231_pt1 | contig 14955 bp, 13 predicted proteins | sample C45metaG_FD_113462 | JGI IMG/M metagenome (GOLD analysis project Ga0157371, IMG submission 113462) | Corn rhizosphere microbial communities from Kellogg Biological Station, Michigan, USA - C4-5 metaG | ecosystem: Host-associated > Plants > Roots > Rhizosphere > Soil | place: USA: Michigan...
ACTTGTCCATTTGCTGCAGTTCTGATAATTATATTACTAAACTCACTTTCATTTTTTAGGCGCCCTGAATATTTTAATGTGTATTGGAACGATTGGTTACCTTGTTCTCCAAACTGACCAGGTGCTGCTTCAACATTCTGTTCTGCAAGTGCTACATTAATGTCATTTGGAACTAAGCCATAAGTTGCCATTACCTCTGGTTTAAGCCATATACGCATGGTATAGTCCATTAATCCGAAAGCATTAGCATCGCCTACACCATTAATACGCTTAATTTGTGGTATTAAGTTAATGTTGGAGTAGTTTTGAAGAAATTTCTGATCATAGGATGGATCATCACTATAAATACCAAAAATCAAAACGTTACTTGCCTGTTTTTTTGCAGTTATTACTCCTGAACGTGTCACTTCTGCCGGTAGTAAACTGGTAGCTCTGGACACACGGTTCTGGACGTTTACTGCTGCCAGATCGGGATTTGTACCCAACTTAAAGTTTACTGTAATTGTTGCCGTACCATCATTACTAGCTGTTGAGGTCATATAGGTCATATCCTCAACTCCATTAATCTGTTCCTCTAGCGGAACAACTACACTGTTCATGACAACATCGGCATTGGCACCTTGATAAGATGCTGATACTTGAACAGTAGGTGGTGCAATTTCAGGATATTGAGATACAGGTAAAGTAATTAAACCTAATATTCCCAATATTACAATTATAATGGATATAACTGTTGATAAAACAGGTCTCTCTATAAATTTCTTAAACATATATTCTATTTCAACCGGGTTAGTGCCGGATTAGATAAACTGTTATTTATTTTTTAAGATCAGCGAATACTGAATCTGCATTTTTCTCTTCAGGTTTAATCTCTGCACCATCTTTTAAAGATTGAAAACCCTCAAGCACGATTTTATCTCCAGTTTTAAGTCCTTTGGTAACAACATAAAAATTGCCTTTTGCATTTTCCATAATTTCGATCTCGGTGTTTTTGATGATTCCCTTGCCGTCAACAACAAATACAAACTTCTTACCTTGCAAATCAGTAGTTGATTTTTGAGGAATAAGAATGGCATTTTCGAGATGTTGGGGGATACGTACCGATGCACTTGCACCACTTCTTAAAAGCTTTGAAGGGTTAGAAAAAGTAGCTCTTAGGCTTGCTGAACCAGTATTAGTATTTATTAAACCATTTATAGATTCAACCTTTCCATTCTCGGCAAATGCGCTCCCGTCAGCCAATATTAAAGATACGGCAGGGATATTTTTCATTTGCGCATCAAGAGTAGCCCCTTTATAATTTCTTGAAAAGTCAAGAAGCTGTTTTTCATTTAATGAGAAGTAGGCGTAAACTTTTGAAATGTTTGATACAGTGGTAAGTGGTTCAGCACTGCTTCCACTTACCAGGCTACCTGTTTTAAAAGGGATGCTGCCAATTACACCATCAACAGGGCTGGTAATTGTAGTGTAACCAAGGTTTACTTTTGCATTTACCAGTTCGGCTTTTGCCTGGGCCAATGCAGCTTTTCTGCTTTGAAGTGTGAGCTGAGCTGCATCCAGATCATATTTACTGATGATATCCTTTTCAACCAGGGGTTTTGTTTTGTTAACTTGTAGCTGAGCTGCATTTACATCAGCCTCTGCACTACTAATTGCTGCGGTTGCAGTTCTAACAAGTTGTTCATATTGCGGGGCATCAATACTAAAAAGGCGTTGGCCTTTTTTTACCAGGGCTCCTTCATCAACATAAATTTTCTCAATAAAGCCATCAACTTTGGGTCTGATGTCTACATTTTGTATGCCTTCAATTGTTGCCGGATAATCTGTTTCAAGGGATGTGGACTGGGTTGTTAATGTAACAACAGGGTAGGCTTGAACCTGATTTGCCGCAGAGGCATCCTTTTTTTTATCATTACTTCCGCAAGAACTAACGATTAATAAAACTGGCAATAAAAAATAAATAGATTGGATCTTTGTTTTCATTCGTGTAGCAGGATTTTAAGATATTTACTATCGGGTTGCGAAATTATTGATACTTTAAAATAGATAAAACATCAAAATGTAATGTTTAGGCTATGCAAGCTTATGTAACTAAAGCTTTGCAGAAAAATAATGAAAAGATAATGGGGTAAGTGACTATAAAATCAGACGGGTAAGTGCTGATGAGCCTGCTCTAATGCAAAGTTAAGCTGTTCCTCTTGAGTCAATTCTGTATTGTCAAGTATTATGGCATCTTCCGCTCTGGTTAATGGACTTTCGGCACGTGTGGTATCAGCATAATCTCTATGAGCAAGGTTTTCAAAAACATCTTCCAAAGATGTGGTAGTATCACCTTTACTTTGTAGTTCTTTGAAACGGCGCTCTGCTCTGATTTTAGGATCTGCCGTCATAAAGAACTTTACCTGGGCATCAGCAAATACAGTTGTACCTATATCCCGTCCATCCATTACAATGTTCTTGGATTTGCCCATACGCTGCTGCTGTTTTACCATTTCCTGACGAACCAGTTTATTTGCAGAAACTTCACTAACTTTTTCGGAAACAGGCATTTGCCTGATTTCATCAGAAACCTCTTCGCCGTTTAAAGTGATATGGGATTCGTAATCTCTGGAGTGGAAGTTTAATTCGATATGCTGGAGTGCATCTTTTACAGCCTCAGGATTACTAATGTCGACATTATTGCGTAGAAAGAATAAGGTAACAGCACGATACATTGAGCCACTGTCTATATAAATAAAACCTAGTTTTTTGGCTAATGCTTTTGCAAGAGTACTTTTTCCGCAAGAAGAATAGCCGTCAATAGCTATAACCAGATTTTTTCTCATATAAAGCAAAGTTAGTATTTTGATGACAGATTTTCTATCAAAATTTCCAATAAAGTAAATTGGAGGTAAGGAAATAATTACTTTTGTTGTATGATACCCAGTAAAGAAGACATTCTTAAGATTGCATTATTTAAAACCTCGCGTAGCGGGGGTAAGGGCGGACAGAATGTAAATAAGGTTTCTAGTAAGGTGGAGCTGATTTTAAATATAGATGAGTCTTTTTTTCTAGAGGAGAGCGAAAAAGAGCTTTTAAAAGAAAGATTGGCAAACAGGCTAGATCAGGAAGGAAATTTGCATATTGTGTCTCAGGAGGACCGAAGTCAACTCATGAATAAGGAAAGAACCATCATTAAAATGATTGCGCTGTTGAAATCCGCTCTCCATATTCAAAAAAGCAGGAAACCAACAAAAACTCCTAAATCAGTTATCAGAAAAAGGTTGGCAGATAAACAATTAACAGCAACTAAAAAAGAGAACAGAAGGCGCCCTCAATTAGATTAAGTTTCTAATTAAACCTGTAAAACATACTTATTGATCCGTATTGGTGTGCTTTAGCAGTACTTTTTATCTCTTTTGTTTTAAATAACATGCCAAAATCAAAGGTGAAGCGTTGTGAGCTGTAATTAAAGCCAATCTGTTGCGCAAAAACAATAGGTTTTACACCAAAAGTAACCGGACTATTATTATTGAACATACTTCCTTGCACTGTAGCATCATAAGCAACAAAATTCAATTGAGGTTTGGCGTAAAAGAAAATCTCTCTTTTTACCAGTGCTTTTGTTTTTGGATTATTCCCAATCACCGAATTTGTATACGCTGAGTTGAAGAGTTGATTAATACCTCCGGCTCTGAATAAAATACCCGCTCCTGCACCGCTAAATGTAGTGCCAATATTTGCATAACCATCAAATGAAAAATCTATAGCATTATTTGATGCCCGGTGTAACAGTCTTGTATATTGGGCTGAAAGATTTATAGCCAGTTCATTCTTAATTTGATATTGCCAACCGTCAAGCTCATAAAATCCAATTGTATTGTGAAGTAATTCCTGTCCATCTTCTGCTAAAGAATTTGGCCCGGTTGTTCCTAGTTCTACACTCGTTTTTAATATACTTTCATTATTATGAAACCAACTTAATGCACCGCCAACATACAAGTATCCGGCAAATGGCCTGTCTTGTTTTGCTGGATCAGGTGAGTAGCCAGAAATGGGATTGTACATTTTTTGTCCTGCTGATATCTCATAGATTTTCTTTTCCAGTCCATTTTTCAGCTTGCTTTGATCCATTGCTCTGCGGTAATCAATAAATAAACCATTGGTATAATAACGATCAGAGCCTTGAGCAAGATAAGAGTCGTTGTCGCTTTTAAAACCGAACTCATTTTTAAAAGTTTGGGCCGAAGCGCTAAATGTCAGTATAAATAAAATTGAAAATAAGAGAATAGATCTGCTGTTCATTTGTTTGTTGTAAAAAAAAACTCCGGTATAATTACCGGAGTCTAAATATAGTACTTAATGACTAAAATGTATACCCTAAACTAAGGCCACCGTAATACGGTAAAAAGAAATCTTTACTAAAAACAGGGCTCAGACCGGCTCTGAATGCAAAACCACCATCAGCAGGCTGTACTCTGTAAAAGAAACTTAAAGTTCCAATTACATTGCTCTCATTTTTATTGAACAACACTTCACTATCGCCACTGGTTGAAATATAAGTTGCTCCCAGACCCATTTCGAAAAACTTATTACCCTTTCCCATCAAATAATTTAATGAAAGTGGTACAGTTGTAATTTTATCACCATCCTGGGAATAGTATCCAATCCCTGCTCTTCCACCTAATCCGTCTCTTTTATTGGTAAAACGGGAATCGTAATTTGCAGTAAAAGTAAGTCCTTGTCCGCCTAATTCAATAAATATATTTTGTGCTCGTTTTATTGCAGGGTCGCTTTCCTGCGCAAAAATGCTGCTATGTCCTATTGTTAAAAACAGGATAGTAAGCAGCAGAATGGTTTTCTTCATTTTAAAGGTTTGTTTGCCGGCAATATTAAATAAAAAATAACTAGTTAGCAATTTGATTTGGCTTAACACTAAGATTTTGAGGGTTTTTAACTTTCTCCTTAGTAAGTGCAATCTCAATTACCTCTTGCATTTCAGTTACATAATGGAAGTTTAGATCTTTAATGTAACTTTCTTTAATTTCTAAAATGTCTTTTTTATTTGATTTGCAAAGAATCACATCTTTAATATTTGCTCTTTTTGCGGCAAGTATCTTTTCTTTTATACCTCCAACTGGTAAAACTTTTCCACGTAAGGTAATTTCCCCTGTCATGGCCAAATTAGGTTTTACTTTACGTTGGGTAAATGCAGAAGTTAAGGCGGTTAACATGGTAATACCTGCCGATGGTCCGTCTTTAGGTGTTGCACCTGCCGGCACGTGAACATGGATATCCCATTGGTCAAACAATAAATGATCAATCCCAAACAAATCAGCGTGAGCCCTTAGATAGGCTAATGCTATAATGGCAGATTCTTTCATTACTTCTCCCAAATTACCGGTTAAGGTTAATTTCCCCTTTCCGGGACTTAAGCTTGCTTCAATAAATAAGATATCTCCGCCAACCTGTGTCCAGGCCAGGCCTGTTACTACACCGGCAACTTCATTGCCTTCGTACAAGTCTTTATCATAAATTGGAGCTCCAAGTATACGCTCAACATCTTCTGAGCTTAAATTAGGCTCATAAGTTTCATCCATAGCAATTTTTGTAGCTACGCCACGTACAAGTGAACCAATTTTTTTCTCTAAACCACGAACACCCGATTCACGTGTATAATCTTCTATCACTTTTTCAATTAATGTTCCTTTTAGGGCAATATCTTTAGATTTGATGCCATGCTGCTCTTTTTGTTTTGGAAGCAAATACTTTTTAGCAATTTCTATCTTTTCTTCAATAGTATAACCGTTTACCTCAATAATCTCCATACGATCCAATAAAGCTGGCTGAATGGAGCTTAAAGAATTTGCTGTTGCAATAAAAAGAACATTAGACAGGTCGTAATCTGCTTCAACATAATGGTCATTAAAAGCATTGTTTTGTTCCGGATCTAATACTTCTAAAAGGGCAGATGAAGGGTCTCCTCTAAAATCAGAGCCTACTTTATCAATCTCATCTAAAACAAATACCGGATTAGCCGCACCTGCTTTTTTAATAGACTGTATTATTCGGCCAGGCATTGCACCGATATAGGTTTTTCTATGGCCGCGAATTTCCGCTTCATCTCGTATCCCACCAAGCGCCATACGAACATATTTCCTGTTCAATGCTTTGGCAATTGATTTTCCAAGTGATGTTTTACCAACTCCCGGAGGGCCTACTAAACAAATGATAGGAGCTTTCATATCACGTTTAAGCTTCAACACTGCTAAATACTCAATAATCCTTTGCTTTACCTTTTCAAGGCCAAAATGATCTTTGTCCAAAATACGTTGTGCGCGTTTTAGGTCAAAGTTGTCCTTAGTGAAATCGTTCCACGGCAAGTCAAGCAATAATTCCAGATAGTTAATCTGTACAGAGTAATCTGGAGCGGCAGGGTTCATTCTTCCAAGTTTCTCCAACTCTTTGTTGAAATGGTTTTCAATTTGCGACGCCCATTTTTTCTTCTTGGCCCGAGTCTGTAGAGTTTCATATTCCAGGTCAGACGAATTACCTCCAAGTTCTTCCTGTATTGTTTTTAATTGCTGATTCAGGAAATAATCTCTTTGTTGCTTATCTAGGTCAGTTCGAACTTTAGACTGTATCTGGTTTTTAAGTTCAAGCATTTGAAGCTCGAGCGTTAACAGCTCCATTACCATCATGGCACGTTCACGCAGATTGGTCATTTCAAGCATTTTTTGCTTGTCAGACACATCTGCATTCATGTTAGATGATATAAAGTTAATCAGGAAGGAAGTGCTTTCAATATTCTTTAATGCAATTCCAGCCTCGCTAGGGATGTTTGGAGACAGTTGGATAATCTGGCTCGACATCTCTTTAATAGACGCAACTAAAGCTTTAAACTCTTTATCGCTCTTATGCTTTGATTCAGTGAATTTACTTATTGTAACTTTAATATACGGCTCAGATTGAACCTCTTCAATCAATCTAAAACGTTGTTTTCCCTGAATGATTACAGTAGTGTTACCATCAGGCATTTGAAGCATTTTTATAATGTGGGCTACTGTACCTACACTGTTTAATTGCTCAAAAGTTGGATCTTCTATAGAAACATCGCGTTGAGAAACAACTCCAATTATGCGATTTCCTTTATAAGCTTCCTTTATTAGTTTTATTGATTTATCTCTACCTACAGTAATAGGAATAACCACACCTGGAAATAAAACTGTATTTCTAAGTGGGAGTATGGGCAGGACCTCTGGTGTTTCTTCATTATTCATTTCATCTTCGTCCTGCTGAGACATCAATGGAAAGAACTCTGTATCTTCATTTATGATAGGTAGTGCATTGCTAAAATCAAACTGATCTTGTTTACTCATTAATATAGTCCTTCTTAAAATTAAAAAAACGACAATCTGACAGCATGTCGCTTGCGAAATTATTAATTGTATTTAATACCCGTAATTTCAACTCTTGTGCCAAAAGCTCAGTAGCATGTTTTCTATGTTAAAAAGTCAGATAAAATTAAAAATCGATACTAATCATATTTTTAATTATTTAACGTTTAGTATATCATATTTGTAAATGGTATGATAGTTGCCTGATATAAATTTCAAGGAGTACCTGGAAAAAAGTTTTAAAATTTGTGAGGGTATTGAATAAAACTAAATATATTTATTTTTTAATAAAAATTAATGAACTATTTAAAGCAAACGATTCTGGTATTACTTGTTATTTCGGCTAACAGTAGTATAGCCCAAAATAATAATTACGATAAGTTGGGAATGCAGGCCTGGCTGAAAGGCGATTATAAAGGTGCTGTGGCTCAATTGGAGAAAGCTGATACTAAAGATCCTAATAATTCTAATGTCTTAAAAATGCTGGGCTATTCTTACTACCAGTGTGGCGATTATGAAAATGCAATAAACACATATAGTCGTTTCCTTACTTTAAAACCTTCAGATTATTCTGCATATTATTACAGAGGGAAAGCAAGGTTAAATGTAGCTAATGACCCAAAAGAATCATTAAATCAGATGAGAGAGAGCTTTTATCTTGCTGCAATTAAAGATTTTTCGAAAGCTATTGAGATAAATGGGGAGGAGGATCCTCAATTGTTACAAAACAGAGGATTGGCTTACAAAGACTATGGAATTTATAAGTCCTATAAAATTAAAAAGTCAGTAGAGAAAAAAGCATGTGTTGCTTTATTCAATAACTCGGTTTCCGATTTTCAAAAGATATTACTAGTGCAACCGCAACGTAAAGACATTATATCATTAATAGATTATGTAAAGGCACAGGTAACCAGCTTAAAATAATAGCTCAATTAGCTAAAAAAAGGTCAATGTATTATTTACATTGACCTTTTTTCATTAGTTGAAAGATCCGGTAATTGTATATGATTTTTCAGATAATAATTTAATGTTTTGTATTTTCTTTACTTGGTAAAGGCTGTCGGCATAGTAACTTAAGGTATCAATGGACGTATACAAGGAGTTTGTATTCTTTATTAGAATTTTAATGCCCAATACCTTATTGTTTTTATAAATTACCAGTAGCTCTTTAACAGGCACTTTTTCATTATTGGATGAGTAGAGCTCCTGATCATTTGATTTTTTAAATTCAAATAAACCTTTCCATGAAGCTCTGTTAATATCAGCATCCGAAAAAAGAGTAAGTTCCTTTTTCCAGTCAGCGATTTTTATGTGTTTACTTTCTGTAGCCCCATTTACACTAACTGTTTTGGTTATTAAAGGATTTTTTAAGGTTAGTCGTATAACCTCTTTCTCAAAATAGCCTTTTATGTCAAAATAGGTTAAATTGGTTTTTTGCTTTTTATCAGCCGAATTATTACAGCTGATAAAAAGTAAAAAACTTAAAAATAACAAGATTGGTTTTCTCATTTATACTAAACTGTTACCAGTCATGATTTCTGGCTTTTGAATACCTAATATTTGTAAAACAGTAGGTGCAATATCTCCTAGTTTACCATCAGCAACAGTTTTAAAATCTTTATCAATTAAAATACAAGGAACAAGATTGGTGGTATGAGCCGTGTTAACAGAACCATCACCATTTATCATATATTCCGAATTACCATGATCTGCCAGTATAATAAAAGAGTAGCCATTTTCAATTCCTTTATTTACTACTATCTCAGTGCAATGATCAGCAGTTTCGACAGCTTTAACGACGGCATCGAATACTCCTGTATGACCAACCATATCTGGGTTTGCAAAGTTTAAGCAAACAAAATCAGGCCAGCCGGTTTCTAATTCTTTACAAATAGCTTCCGTAATTCCTGCGGCACTCATTTCTGGTTGCAGATCATAAGTAGCTACTTTTGGAGAAGGCACAAGTATTCTTTTTTCATTTTCAAATTCTTGTTCCCTTCCTCCCGAGAAAAAGAATGTTACGTGAGGATATTTTTCAGTTTCCGCAATTCTGATTTGGTTTTTGTGATTTTTTTCCAGGACTTCTCCAAGAGTTTGAGAAAGATCATCTTTTGTAAATACAACTTTAACATTCTCAAAACTTTCATCATAAGTTGTCATTGTCACATAGTACAATGGTAGTTTATGCATTCCAAAATCAGGGTAATCAGTTTGGCTTAATACAGAAGTTATTTCCCTGCCTCTGTCTGTCCTGTAATTGAAACAGATTACAACATCATCTGGTTGTATTGTTGCAACAGGCAAACCATCTGCTTTTGTAATTACAACTGGTTTAATGAATTCATCAGTTATACCGTTGCTGTACGATTGCTCAATTGCGGCAATAGGGTTGTTTGTAGGTTCGCCTACTCCTTTTGTAAGCAGATCATATGCTAATTTAACTCTTTCCCATCTAGTATCTCTATCCATTGCATAATAGCGACCAATTAAACTGGCTATTTTAGCAGAAGAAGTTTCTAGGTGCTGATTAAGGTCTTTTATAAAGTTTAATCCTGAGTTAGGATCTGTATCCCTTCCATCTAAAAAAGCATGTACAAATACATCTTTCAAACCTTGTTCGTCCGCCGCATCACATAATGCCTTTAAGTGATTAATATGGGCATGCACCCCTCCATCCGAAACTAGTCCAATAAAGTGAACTTGTTTGTTATTCTTTTTAGCATAATTAAAAGCATCTAGTAAAACCTCATTCTGATGCAAGGTTCTATCGCTTATTGCTTTGTTGATTCGTCCGAGCTCCTGATATACTACCCGTCCGGCACCCAGATTCATATGGCCAACTTCCGAGTTACCCATTTGTCCTGCCGGCAAACCAACAGCTTCTCCCGAAGCTTCAAGCTTTGAATTAGGGTAGTTTTTTAGGAGAGAATCAAAGAAAGGAGTGTTAGCAGCATAAGCAGCATCAGATTTGTCTTTTTTTCCATAACCCCAACCATCAAGGATAAGTAATACTAGTTTTTTATTATTCATTATTGTCTACTTTTCGTTTATTAACAAAGATAAGTCTATTGTGTCTTTTTTTTGAACCTAATTACAATTCATATCAATATTTGTCTCTTTTTACAAGAGCATGTCAATAATTTTATAGTATCATATAGCTAGTGGTTTATGTTTTAAATGGCTTTTATGGCATAGTTTATGTGCAATAATGGGTATTAGCTATTTAGAGATTATGAAGCCCTTACTTTCATTACTGATTTTTTTTGTTCACTTTTCCTCTTTTGCGGCTCTTCAAGGCGATATTATTGATGGTTTATCAACAAATTTTAAAGCTGGAAATTCAAAAGAAATAGCTGCTCATTTTTCGCCTTCTGTCGATTTAATTATAATCGATGAAGAAGATGTATATTCAAAAGCACAAGCTGAACAAATATTAAGAAGTTTTTTTACTAAATATATTCCTGTAAAATCATCGGTAATTCATCGGTTAAATACTAACCCAAATTACAGGTATGGAGCACTTTCTCTTGTCACAAAAAACGGAACTTTCAGAGTTTCTATTACAATGAAAAAGGCAGGCAATGCTTTTTTTATTACTGAATTAAGAATTGAGACTGAGAAATAGTTGTAAAATGCTATTTTTGGGTTTAAATTTAAGTTTTGGATAAGCTAATCATAGATCAATTTATAAAAAATGCAGTTGCAGAAGATTTGGGCGACGGAGATCATACCTCCTTGTCAACCATTCCTGCAAATGCCCAGGGGAAAGCAAAACTGCTAATTAAGGAAGATGGAATAGTTGCCGGAGTAGAATTGGCATTGGCAATCTTCAATCATATTGACCCTAGATTAATTGTAGAAACATTTATTAAAGACGGTGCAGCTGTCAAATATGGTGATATTGTTTTAACAGTATCCGGAAGTACACATTCAATTTTACTGGCCGAACGTTTAGTTTTGAATTGTATGCAGCGCATGAGCGGTATTGCAACAAAAACTGATCATGTGGTTAAGCTAATAGGCAACTATAAAACAAAACTATTAGATACAAGAAAGACTACTCCAGGATTAAGATATCTGGAGAAATGGGCAGTAAGGATTGGAGGGGGTGTAAACCATCGCATTGGCTTGTATGATATGATTTTAATTAAAGACAATCATGTTGATTATGCAGGTGGTATTGCTAATGCTATTAATTCTGCCAATCAGTATCTAAAAGATAACAACAAGGCACTTGATATAGAGATCGAAGTCAGGAATTTGTCTGAGTTGGACGAAGTTCTAAAAAATGGTAAAGTAAACAGGATTATGCTTGATAATTTTACCTTTGCTGATCTTAAAGAGGCCGTTAAAACAATTAATGGTAAGTACATTACGGAGGCCTCCGGAGGTATTACCGAAGAAAATGTTGCAGAATACGCTGCTTGTGGAGTAGATTTTATTTCCATGGGGGCATTAACCCATTCTGTGAAGAGTTTAGACATGAGTTTAAAAGCCTTTTAGGTTATGATTTCCATCTATTCTATTGGAGCAGTTGTTTTGGCATACCTGTTTGGTTCTATACCAACAGCGGTTTGGCTTGGCCAGGCGTTTTATGGTGTAGATGTCAGAGAATATGGAAGCGGTAATGCCGGTGCAACCAATACATTCAGGGTATTAGGCAAAAAAGCAGGTATAGCTGTAATGACAATAGATATTGCTAAAGGTTATACAGCAACAAAGCTTGCATACTTTATAGGTCTTTCGGTTACTGGCCCTCAAAATTCTTCCCAGTTTATTAATTATGAGCTCGCACTCGGTGTTACTGCCGTAATGGGCCATTTGTTCCCAATTTTTGCAGGATTTAGAGGTGGGAAGGGAGTGGCAACTCTTTTTGGAATGATTTTGGCAGTTAACTTTACTGCAGCGATGTTTTGTGTTCTTGTATTTGTAGTAGTATTACTGGCAACTAAGTATGTTTCTCTAAGTTCTATTTGTGCAGGATTTACCTTCCCATTAAGTATAGTGTTCATAATTCATTCGTCAGTAAAGTCCGAGGTTTTATATGGTATGTGTGTTTGCATACTTATTTTAGTAACACACCAAAAAAATCTTGAACGCCTGCTCAAAGGCAAAGAATCAAAAGTATATCTGTTTAAAAAACGACAAATTAACTAACCTTAACCTAATGAAAAAGATATTAATAATAGGAGTAACGGCAATAGGGCTGGCGTTTTCCTCATGCTCTACTGTTCCTTTAACTGGAAGAAGCAGATTAAATCTGGTGAGCGATGATCAGGTATTACCTATGGCTTTTCAGGCATACTCGGAATTTCTTACCGAAAACAAAACAGCGGTATTGCCCTCAACAAATGCCCAGGCACAACGTGTTAAACGTGTTGGTAATAGCCTTATTTTATCAGTAAAAAGTTATATGAATAACAATGGTTATGCAGATTTAATTAAGGATTATAAATGGGAAGTAAATGTTGTAGAAAATAAAGAAATGAATGCCTGGTGTATGCCAGGGGGGAAGATTGTGGTTTATACCGGATTATTACCTGTTACCCAGGATGATGCTGGTTTGGCAACCGTAATGGGGCATGAAATTGCTCATGCGATTGCAGGGCATTCAGCCGAGCGTATGTCGCAACAAATGGTTTCGCAAGGTATAGGCGTAGCAGGAAATGTGGCTTTATCAAAAAACTCAAAAACACAATCTGTATTTAATACACTTTACGGAGTAGGCACACCTTTGGTAATGCTTAACTATTCCCGTAATCAGGAGTTGGAGGCTGATAGACTAGGTCTTATTTTTATGGCAATGGCAGGGTATAATCCTCAAAGTGCAACTACATTCTGGCAAAGAATGGCTACAGCCTCTCAAGGTAGCCAGAAACCACCAGAATTTTTAAGCACACACCCTAGTGATGCTACAAGGATAGCACAAATACAGAGAAGCATACCCGAAGCACAGAAATATTATAAATCTACAACGGGGAAACCAATAAAATAAACCAAAAAGCCTGTTTCACTACGATTCAGGCTTTTTAGTTTTCAAGAGTCTGTATTATTGCAGATGCTTTAAGCATACACTCTTCATATTCGGCAGTGGCGTTAGATGCATATGTAATGGCACCTCCAACCTGAAAAGAAAGATACTTTGAAGACGATTGATAAAGGATACTTCTGATGATCACATTAAAATCAAAGTCTCCATCAGGGGTTATGTATCCAAACGTTCCGGAGTAAGCACCACGGCGACTAAATTCATACTCCTCTATCAACTTCATTGCCTTTATTTTAGGTGCCCCGGTCATTGAGCCCATTGGGAAAGCATTTTTTATTGCATCAATAAAATGTACCTCCGGATCTAGCTCACAGGTAACTGTTGATATCATTTGATAAACCTGGGCAAAGCCATAAATCCCAAAAAGTTCTTCAACCATAACACTGCCCTTAACAGCACTTTTGGTCAGATCATTTCTAACCAGATCAACAATCATTACGTTTTCTGCCTGTTCTTTAGCATCATTTTGCAGATTGAGCTTTATAAGTTCATCTTCTTTTAAATTGCTACTTCTTCTTGCAGTGCCTTTAATTGGCTGTGAGATCAGTTTATTGCCTCTTTTACATAAAAACCTTTCTGGACTTGCAGATAGTATATATTGATCATTTATCTTAAAAAAACCAGAGAATGGGGTAGGTGACACCTTTTTTAACTTTGTATAAATATCTAAGGGATTTATGTGTGCATGTTCAGCAAAAAATTCCTGACAAAAATTGAGCTCATAAATATCACCTCTAACAATGTGTTCTTGTAGCTCCTTAACAGTTTTGATGTAAAGCTCTTTGGATAGCTTACTTTGAATTTCGATATCTGAGGGGATTTCTGGTTCATTACTGTTAAACTTCTCAATTTCATTTAGTGCAGATTCATCACCAAGGACAATTTTTACCTCACCTCTAATCACTGCTATCAGATATTGTGGAACAAAGAAAAATAAATCAGGAAAATTAAGGTTGTCTGAATTCTTTGAACTTAATTGCTCAACCTCATTTTTAAGATCGTAACTAAGCAGCCCAAACATCCAGCATCTTCTGGTATCATAAAACTCTTTTAGGGCGTCAAAAGCAACCCCATATTTAAGATTAATTGACTCACTAATGCCAACTGCCAGCAGAAAGTCGAATTCTCCATAGGAGTCGGGATAGCTATTCGAATCATAGCAACAACAAACATCAAATGTGTTGGCCCATTGCAGTGCTTTTTCTTTAAACGAATCTAAATCCTGTACTTTCATTTTGTTTGCGCAAATGTATAGAATATCAGAATAGCATAAACGAAAAAAGGCGACAAATAGCCGCCTTTTTCAATTTTATTTCAGAGAAATTAATTCAAAATAAGTGTTTGTACCCTATCAGGTCCAACAGAAAGATATTTAACCGGAACTTCCAGTTCTTTTTCTAAGAAAGCGATGTATTCGCTAAGTTTAGCTGGTATTTCTTCAATCTTACTTACTTTAGTAACATCAGTTTTCCAGCCATCTATAGCTTTTAAAACCGGTGTAGGTTTTACAGTTATAATATCATATGGCAT
>Ga0157371_10003233_pt1 | contig 14952 bp, 17 predicted proteins | sample C45metaG_FD_113462 | JGI IMG/M metagenome (GOLD analysis project Ga0157371, IMG submission 113462) | Corn rhizosphere microbial communities from Kellogg Biological Station, Michigan, USA - C4-5 metaG | ecosystem: Host-associated > Plants > Roots > Rhizosphere > Soil | place: USA: Michigan...
ACTTAGTATTTAGTATTTAGACAAGGCGTAGCTAATAAACATCTGATCTAAATACTAAGTACTAACTACTAAATACTAATTTAAAAGTTAATCTAATTTCAATACCGCCATAAATGCAGTTTGTGGAATTTCCACGTTTCCTACCTGGCGCATACGTTTTTTACCTTGTTTCTGTTTTTCCAATAGCTTACGTTTACGGGAAATATCACCACCGTAACATTTAGCAGTAACATCTTTACGTAAAGCACTCAGCGTTTCGCGGGCGATAACTTTTGCTCCAATAGATGCCTGTATCTTAATCTCGAATTGTTGACGTGGAATTAATTCTCTTAGTTTTTCGCAAATTTTCTTTCCAAAATCGTATGCATTGCTACGGTGAATCAATGATGATAACGCATCAACAGGCTCCTCATTAAGCAACATATCTAGTCTCACTAAGTCCGATTTGCGGTAACCAACCTGATGGTAGTCAAACGAAGCATAGCCTTTTGAGATCGTTTTTAGCTTATCATAAAAGTCAAAAACAATTTCTCCCATTGGCATTTCAAAAACAAGCTCTACACGATCAGAAGTTAAGTAAGATTGATTTACAATAGTTCCTCTTTTCTGAATACAAAGTGACATTACCGGGCCAACAAATTCAGCCTTGGTAATAATGTTCGCTTTAATAAAAGGTTCTTCAACAGAATCCAGTTTGCTAGGGTCTGGTAAGTCCGAAGGGTTATTTACAATAACTTCCTCACCTTTTGTAGTATAAGCAATATACGATACGTTGGGAACAGTTGTAATAACTGTCATTCCAAATTCACGTTCTAAACGTTCCTGTATAATTTCCATGTGTAGCATTCCTAAGAAACCACAACGGAAACCAAAACCTAAAGCCGCAGAACTTTCCGGCTCAAACACAATAGATGCATCATTAAGCTGCAATTTATGCATAGCCTCACGTAATTCTTCGAACTCATCAGTATCAACAGGATAAATTCCAGCAAAAACCATTGGTTTAACCTCTTCAAAACCTTGAATAGACTCTAAAGATGGTCTGTCTACAGTAGTAATTGTATCACCAACTTTTACTTCACGGGCCTCTTTAATCCCAGAAATAATATAACCAACATCACCGGTTTTAACTACATTACGCGGAGCCATATCCAATTTCAGGATACCAACTTCGTCTGCTATATATTGTTTGCCTGTGTTAATGAATTTAACTTTATCACCTTTTTTAATTTCACCGTTTACTACTTTGTAATAAGCAATAATTCCTCTGAATGGATTAAAAACAGAGTCAAAAATCAATGCCTGTAAAGGTGCTTCAGGGTCGCCAACAGGGGCAGGAACGCGGTCTACAATTGCCTGAATGATATCAGGAATGCCCATGCCTGTTTTTCCTGATGCAGGAATAATCTCTTCACGCTTACAACCAATCAAATCAATAATCTGGTCTTTTACTTCCTCAGGCATTGCACCTGGTAAGTCCATTTTATTTAGGATCGGGATAATTTCAAGATCGTGCTCTAAAGCTAAGTATAGGTTTGAAATGGTTTGTGCCTGAATTCCCTGAGATGCATCAACAATAAGCAGTGCGCCTTCGCAAGCTGCTATAGAACGCGAAACTTCGTAAGAAAAATCCACGTGTCCGGGCGTATCAATCAGGTTAAAATTATATTCAATATCACCAACCTTATAATTCATTTGTATGGCATGACTTTTAATAGTTATGCCTCGCTCACGTTCAAGGTCCATGTTATCCAATAACTGGGCCTGCGATTCACGTTGAGTAATCGTCGCGGTGTACTCCAATAAACGGTCAGCCAAGGTGCTTTTTCCGTGGTCAATATGTGCAATTATGCAAAAATTACGTATATGCTTCATCAGTGGCGCAAAGATAAGATTTTGAGTGGATATTATGCAGGTTTGTTGGCTAGCGAGATTAAATTTTTTACTGTCTCACTATCAGTAAGATCGTAACTAAATTCATCAGCCACACTTCCCATACTCAATCTTGGGTTTCTAAACTTCATTTCACTCTTTACTGCATGTTTTGCAGAAGCATGAAATTCTCTGGCACCTGTTAGTTTAATGATATCTGTAATATTTGTTGACGAAACCCCTGCACCTGGCATAATAATAATTCTTCCACCAGCCTGTTTAATCAACCTGGCAAGCATATCTGCTCCCTTAATTGCCGAGGCTTCACCGCCAGAAGTAAGAATTCGCTCACATCCAAGTTCAATAATATCCTCCAAAGCCTTCTCCATGTCATTACTCATATCAAACGCTCTGTGAAATGTTACCGGCATGGGTTTAGCTTCAGCAATAAGCTCAGCACATCTTTCCATATCCACACTTCCGTCAGCCTTTAAAATGCCAATAACTACACCGTCGCAATTTAATGATTTGCAGATTTTTATATCTTCTTTCATTAAATTAAATTCCAGGTCAGAGTATAAAAAATCACCGCCACGTGGTCGTATAATAGGATATACCTTTATTGAAAGCATCTTTTTCGCCAAAGCGATTGTTGAGTAACTTGGTGTTGTACCACCTTCAGGTAAATTATCACATAACTCAACCCTAATTGCTCCACCTTCCTGAGCTGCAAGAGCAGATCTTACAGAATTGGCGCAAACCTCCATATTTACCATATGCTAATAATAACTTTTTCCTGGAATTAAAAGGTCGTTTTTCTGCTCAGTACAAACGGCATAACTAAAGCCCTGCTGAATTGCATAAGCACCATATTCTCCTTTTTTATTGATGGCAAGGAAGCCTACCTGTATATTTTTTGCAGTTTCAGGTTTCTTTTTAATGATTCTCATTACCGCTTCTTTGCAGGCATCTTCTGGTGAATAGCCCTGGCGCATTAGCTCTACAACAAGAAAACTTCCAACATTACGGATCACTTCTTCGCCAACTCCGGTAGAAGTAGCACCACCAATTTCATTATCTACATATAAACCAGCTCCAATTATAGGGCTGTCGCCTACGCGTCCATGCAGTTTATAAGCCATTCCACTGGTTGTGCAGGCACCAGAAATGTTTCCTTTTGCATCAATAGCCAGCATACCTATGGTATCGTGATTGTATTGGTTTCCTGGTAATTTAGTTGGAGCAGCTTTTTTATAAAGCTTATTCTCTATGTTCATTACCGGGGCATATTTTGCCGTTTTAAGCCATTCTTTCCAGGCCTTTTCACTTTCTTTGGTAAGTAGGTTTTCTTTCTTAAAACCATTCTCTAAAGCAAATTGAAGGGCACCATCGCCAACCAGCATTACATGCGGGGTTTTTTCCATCACCAACCTTGCAACAGATATAGGGTGCATAATATGCTCCAAACCAGCTACAGAACCACAGTTGCCCATTTCGTCCATAATACAGGCATCAAGAGTAACGTGACCATCTCTGTCGGGTAAGCCACCATAACCTACCGATTGGTTTTTTGGATCAGCTTCGGGTACATGCACACCCTGTTCAACCGCATCTAAAGCTCTGCCACCGGATGATAGAACTTTCCATGCTGCCTGATTGGCTGCAATTCCAAAATCCCAGGTTGAGATTACGATAGGTTTAACATCAAATGAGGCTGATTTAGCCGGAACTATTTCAGCTATACTACTTTTATTAACTGCAAGAAGGGAGGCCGATATTGCAGTTGTTTTTATGAATTTTCTACGATTAAACATTGTAGGGTTAAAGTAACTAAATAATTTTAAAATTATCGGCATCCCTTAAAAAAGGAAAGCTACGACGGGTTTTAACCAATTCTTCGTAACCTATACTAAAAGTATATAAGTCTTCATCTTCAGGTTTATAGTAAACAGTTTTCCCCATCGGGTCAATACATTGCGAGTGGCCACTGTGGTAAACTTCTTTCCCATCATGTCCAACCCTGTTTGCACCAATCACATAACTTTGGTTTTCAATTGCCCGGGCAGGAATAAGTGCATTCCAATGGCTAGATCTTTTATCAGGCCAGCTGGCAATTAATAATAATATATCATATTCGGCATTCTGGTTGCGCAACCATACAGGGAAACGAAGGTCATAGCAAATTGCCAAACGTATTTTCCAGCCTTTCAGATCAACAATTACCTTGTCGCTTCCAGCTGTATAATTTTCATCTTCATCGCCTAAACCAAAAAGGTGGCGCTTATCGTAATGGCTAAAAGTACCATCCGGCAGCATCCATATTAAACGGTTATAATATTTATTGTTTTCTTTTATAATTAAACTTCCTGTTACAACACATTCATATTTTTCGGCAGTTTGGGCCATCCATTGCATTGTTTTTCCGTTCATCTCTTCGGCAAGCGCAGGGGCATTCATGCTAAAACCTGTATTAAACATCTCGGGAAGTATGATCAGATCAGTTTTTTCTTTTATCCCCATTGATAACCGGAGGGCAAGATTCTGTAAGTTTTTATCTATGTTTTCCCAAAATAGATATGCCTGATAAATTGTAATTTTGAGATTGCTAATGTTCAGGTAATTTGGTTGATCCATTATTCTAATTTAAAGGGATGTAAATTATAATTTCATTAGTCCTTCAACGGCTTTTTCCAATGTTTCGTGTTTTTTAGCAAAACAAAAACGTAATACCTTATGATCTGTTTTTCTAACATAGAAGGCTGAAACTGGTATGCTTGCTACTCCATTTTCCCTCACAAGCTGTTGTGCCATATCCGTATCTTTTTCATCATTCAAGTGCGCATAGCTAACGCATTGAAAATAAGAGCCATGACAAGGTAATAATTTAAATTTAGTTTCGCCAAGTAATGAACGGAAGAAATCCCGCTTTTCCTGGAAAAAATCAGATAACCTGGTGTATGTTTCAGGGTTTTTAAGGTAATTTGAAACACCAACCTGCATGGGTGTATTTACACTAAAAACGTTGAATTGGTGTACTTTTCTAAATTCCTTTGTTAAATTGGCAGGAGCAAGGCAGTAGCCTAATTTCCAGCCTGTTGTATGCAGTAGTTTGCCAAAAGACGCCACAATAAAACTTCTGTCTCTTAGTTCGGGATATAGTGCAATACTATGATGTTTTTTGCCATCAAATATGATATGCTCATATACCTCATCACTTAAAATAAGTATGTCGGTATTCTTTGTTAATTTAATGAGCGCTTTAATGTCCTTTTCTTTTAAAATGCTGCCCGTAGGGTTTTGAGGACTATTTAAAATTATCATTTTTGTATTAGCAGTAAAGAGTTTCTTTACCATTTCCCAATCAATATCATAATCAGGCGGTGCCATCTCGTAAGGTTTTACCAGTCCGCCTAATAATTTAATTGCAGGAGCATAAGAGTCGTAAGCCGGTTCAAAAATAATTACTTCATCACCAGCAGTAATGCACGAAGATAATGCCGTAAAGATGGCCTGTGTACCACCAGCAGTAACGGTAACCTCAGTGTCCGGGTTATAATCAGCATTATAAAGCGTGTTTGCTTTTTCTGCAATAAGTTCTCTCAGAGATTGTAATCCGGGCATGGGTGCATACTGATTAAAACCCTTCTTCATTGCATCAGCTACAAAATCTATCAGTTTAGGGTCGCAATCGTAATCAGGAAATCCTTGCGATAGATTTATAGCATTGTGTTCTTCAGCTAGTTTAGACATCACTGTAAAAATAGTGGTGCCAACTGTAGGTAATTTGGAATGTATTGAGATCATGTTTAAGCGAAAATAGAAATAATATTTATCCCGTTATATCAGAATTATTTAATAATTTCAACCTGCTATGACTTTTAAAACAAAAGAGAGCAGGTTACTGCTCATTTTAGGAAGCTTCTTTGTGGCAAATGCCATACTCTCAGAGTTTATTGGGGTAAAGATATTTACAGTTGAAGGTACACTTGGTATCGAAAAGTTTAATATTAATTTACTGGGCGTACCCAATCTTTCGTATAATATGTCGGCAGGAGTTCTAACCTGGCCCATTATATTTATCATGACAGATATTATTAATGAGTATTTCGGCGTAAAGCAAGTTCGTTATTTATCAATTTTAACAGCCATTTTAATAGCGTATGCTTTTATTGTTGTGGGTGGGGCTATGCATCTGCAACCATCCGATTTTTGGGTTACCCAAACCATTAACGGCCAATCCTTAAATATGAACAATGCCTTTGCCGGTATATTTGGGCAAGGTATGTGGATCATAGTAGGGTCTATAGTTGCTTTTCTTGTAGGTCAGATTGCTGATGTGCTTATTTTTCATAAAATTAAGAAGATTACCGGCGACAAAGCCTTGTGGTTACGTGCCACCGGTTCAACATTAGTGTCGCAATGTATTGATAGTTTTGTAGTTATCTTTATTGCCTTTTACCTTAATCCTCAGTACCACTGGAGCTGGCAAATGGTTGCAGCCATAGGTCTTGTAAATTACACCTATAAGTTTGTGGTAGCTATTTTAATGACCCCAATACTATATGTTGTTCATGGCATTATAGACAGGTTTCTTGGAAAAGACCTGGCTCATAGGATGATAACAATGGCAGGAAGGGGGTAGTTAACTACATCATCCTGTTTACTGATAGTATTTTAAATTCCTGTAAGCCGTCGGGCATTTCCCAGGTTATAATGTCATTTGTTCTGTAACCGAATAATGCAATTCCAATTGGAGCAAATACAGATACTTTTTGAACTTTAATGTTAGCCTCTTCGGGCATTACAAGTTTAAAAGTAAATTCCTGACCAGTTTTAGTGTTTGCTATACGAGCTTCAGATTTTAAACAAACCACGTCTGAAGGAAGTTCTTCTTCTGAATATATCGTGGCTTCTTTTAATTCGTTGCTTAGCTTTTCTTTGTTGTAAGCACTCATGTTTGATTTTTCTAAATGCTCTTTTAGTAATTTAAAGTCGCTTTTTGATAATGATAATGATTTAGTTTCCATGATCTTAAATGTGTTGTGAATTAATATTTGTTGTTTTTTTCAAAAAGTTAAATACGCAATTCAGGCTACTGCTGAAAAGGCATTAAGATTGAAAAATGAGAAAAAGCAGATTTGTAACAGGTGCTTTTAACCCCCGCATCGAAAAAAGAAAATCGAAATGATACGGGGCTTAATTAATAAAGTCCTTGCTTGTGGTTTGAAAACTAAAACCGAAAGGATAGTTTTCTCTAAAAAACCTCTTAAAAAGTGCATACGCGTGTAGCTGATACCTGTTGTAGGCATCAATAATAGCTTTTTGTATGTCCTTTTTGAAATTCATGAATTGCTAATGTCGCCACCTTTTTCCTCATTTCAAAAGAAAATCGGCTTTTACAATAAAAAATGATCTGGAGTTTACTTTTAAATGCGTTGGCGTAATGCGGGTAAAGTCCAGAACAGGCTAAATAAATCTTTCCTTTTTGGAGGGCCTTGCCAGGGGGTTGGCAGGGGGTTGCTAGGGCCTTGTTAGGGCTAATCGCTCTATCAAGGCCCTGGTAAGGCCAGCTTAAAGGGGTAGCAATGCACCGTTAATACGGAGGCAGCTGGGCATCAGTTCTTAGCTTTTTATTCTTCTGTCAAAAACAAAAGGCTCTGATTTCAATAATCTTATTGATTTGAAATCCGGATGGTTGGGATTTATCAGGTAATTGTATTCTGCAATAATGATAGAAGAGGGGACTTTTAAAATGGCAGATTTGCATTCGCTGATCCAATCTTCTCCAATTTTTTGAGTTAAAGGGATGTTGTGGTATTCAATCCAGTTAACAGGTAGTTTTTTAATATCTACGGTTATAATTCTTATGTCGTCTGGAATTTCTATAGTCATTACCTGAAACGATTGGTTTAGTCCTATCTGGTTTCTGTGGACAACATTTTCCAGGCAGGCCAGTGAGCGGGAGCCTGCGCTGTAGATTACTTCTGTGTCGTTAGGATTCCAGCGCGCGGCTCTGCCCGAAGCAAATAATTTAGATGCATATTTAGCTAATGCAATTCGAAATACGTGCATAATTAGGCTAAATCACCGTATTCAATTCTTATTAGTTCTTCTTCAATTAGGGTAATACCGGTAATGGTATCCATAAGATCAAAAGGAGTTTGGTTGCCAAGACCGTACGAAGGAGTGTTTAACCACTGATGAAAAAGCTTGGCAGACCCAAAAATTTCAATGCCTTTATCAAAAAGAGAAAATGATTTTAAAAGCTTTTCACTTAAAGCAGCATCTAGTTTTGATGAGTTTGAAACGTAGTTTTGTATAGTTTTTACATTAGTTTTAAAAGTATCCTGAAATTCTTCTTTGGTGAAACCTGAAAGATTAAGAAAATCAAGAGCGGCTTTTGCCGATAATCCGTTTTTAGAATTGGTAAGTACACTTATTGGGTTGCCATAAAGTGACTGATAAGACGCAATAACCGCGCTCTCTGAAACAACGGGTACTTTTGATTTTGTTTTATATGGTTTTGGAGTAGTTGCCATAATGCTTTTATCTAATACAAAACAAATATAGGAATTTTTTCTCTTATTTATGGAATTTTTTCCAATTTGTTTTTACTACTAATCATCACGGTTGTTTAAAACCTGTTTAACGAAGCTGAGCATGTGATCCAGATCAAAAGGTTTACTGATAAAACCATCGGCACATGCCTCTTCTAAAACCGCTCTTTCGGCAGCATGGGCCGACATGATTATAATAGAAATATGGCTGGTCCTTGTATCTGTTTTTAGAGTTCTGCAAATATTTATACCATTGCCATCGGGCAGCATTACATCTAAAAGTATCAATTCAGGTAGCTGAATGGCTATTTTTTCAAAAAAATCTTTTGCACTGCCCGAAGTAGTAACCTCATAACCTGCTTCTATCAATAGGTATTCAACTATAAAACGGATATCTTCGTCATCCTCAACAACATGTATAAGTTTAGCCATAGCATAATCATTTGTGTAAGCTCCTTTAAAAAATAACCTGTAAGCTTATAAAAGGTTTTAAAAAAAAGAAGACCGGGTACAAAAAGTGCAATAGAAGTGAAGTTATGCGCGTTTATTTCCAAAATAATATATATTTGGCTTATAAATTAAAAAAACGAAACATGGAAAAATTTTCAAAAGTTAAAGAATTGTTAGCTTCTGTTGAGGCTGATGCTGAGAAATTTTATAACTCTGGTAACAATGCAGCTGGTACAAGAGTACGTAAAGCTATGCAAGATTTAAAAGTTCTTGCTCAGGAAATCCGTACTGAAATTACAGAGAAAAAAAACGCTAAATAAGTACTAATTTATTTAAATATCGGTAGCGGTAAAAAACCGCTACTGAATATTTTATCTATTATATGCCATACACACCCAATTCCAGTCGATATACTCAAATGCAATACCGCCGCTGTGGTAACAGTGGTTTAAAGCTTCCGGCAATTTCATTAGGCCTATGGCATAACTTTGGTCATGTTGATCAATTAGAAAATTGCAGTAACATATTAAAACTAGCTTTTGATAATGGTATCACTCACTTTGATCTTGCCAACAACTACGGCCCGCCTCCAGGTTCAGCCGAAGAGAATTTTGGTAAATTATTAAAGAGAGATTTTGCCGGTTACAGAGATGAAATGATTATTTCGAGTAAGGCTGGTTATACCATGTGGGATGGTCCTTATGGCGATTGGGGCTCAAAAAAGTATCTGGTATCGAGTTTAGATCAGAGTTTAAAAAGAATGGGATTAGATTATGTTGATATTGTTTATCATCATCGTCCGGATCCTGAAACTCCGTTAGAAGAAACCATGGCCGCGTTAGATCTGATTGTTCGTCAGGGTAAGGCATTATATGTAGGTATATCTAATTACAAGCCGGAAGAAGCTGCGCGTGCTATTCAGATTTTAAAAGAACTGGGCACTCCATGTATTATACATCAGCCTAAATACTCTATGTATGAGCGCTGGATAGAGGATGGTTTGTTAGATCTCTTAGGTAATGAAGGTGTAGGCTGTATTCCATTTTCGCCACTGGCACAAGGGTTGCTTACTGATAAATATTTAAAAGGTATCCCCGAAGATTCAAGAGCGGCAAAATCTCATGGATTTTTACAGCGCGATCAAATTACTGATGAGAAACTAAATCAGCTGAATAAACTAAATGTAATCGCTCAGGAAAGAGGGCAGAAGCTGGCTCATATGGCATTGTCGTGGATTTTGCGCGACCCAAGAATTACTTCTGTATTGGTAGGTGCAAGCAGGCCTGAACAACTTGCTGATTCATTGAAGTGCCTTGAAAATACCAGCTTTACTGAAGATGAATTAAACAGGATTAATCTAATTTTATCAAATTCTTAAAGCTTAATGGATTCACCTCAAACCCTGCCGGTTTTAAATGCTGAAGAACTTCGTGTTTTAGGTGTATTAATGGAGAAATCCAAGACTACGCCTGAATATTATCCGATGACTATCAATGCTATTACAGCGGCCTGCAATCAAAAAACCTCACGTAAGCCGGTTGTGCAATATGATGAGCAGACTGTGATGTTGACTCTGGATACTTTAAAAAGAAAGAGTTTAATCTCTACTGCAACAGGTGGTGCAAGCAGAAGCATTAAGTATAAACACAATTTTGCTATTGTTTTTCCGGTAACCCCTCAGGAAGTGGCTATAATTTGTTTGCTGATGCTAAGAGGAGCACAAACCCCGGGCGAACTAAATACAAATTCTGGCAGATTATATGAGTTTGAATCGTTGGAAGATGTGCAATCTGTACTTGAAAGGCTATCGGATCCGGAAATGCCTTATGTTTTGCAGCTGCCTAAGCGTGCCGGACAAAAGGAGATGCGTTATGTGCATTTATTGAGCGGAACGCCTGATTTAACACAAGACGATTCACCTGATGATAATTACAGCAAACCAGCAAGTGATTTGGAACAGCGATTGGCAAAAGTAGAAGAAGAGCTTGCAATAATGAAAGCCGACTTTGATAAGCTTATGAAAGAATTAATGGGGTAAAGGAGTTTTAGCTGAATCAGTTTTTGTACTGTCTTTAGCTATAACTGTGGTGCTATCTGTTTTTGCTTCAGCAACCTGAGGCTCTGGTGCCCTTAGCTGCATTTTCTCTGTATTACCGCAAGCACTTAGCAGCAGTAAAAGACCAAAGAGAGGTAAAATACTTTTCATAAGTTTTGACTAAATAGTTAATTTAGTCAAAAGTATATACTAATATTTAAAAGTAAATACTTTTAAAAGTATATGACATATCTATGGCTAAATGCTATTCGGTTTTTCTGAATGTACAACGCCAACTCTTAATGCTTTTAAGCCGCTTAACCCCTGTAAATCCTCCAAATCAAGTTCTTCAAGCTCCACATCCAGCACTCCTGTTTCCTGTAAATATGTAATAAATGGAAGATAATCATCAATATCACGTTTATTAAAATAGATGAGCGCTATCTTATCTGGTTGTGTTAAACGTTCGTTAGTACCTCTGATATGAACTTTATCAATTCGTTTTTTTATCATTTGGTATCTGATGTTATATGCACCCTCTACATCAAATTTACGTTCATCGGCTCTAAAACTAATGTCTATTGTATGATTATGAATAAACAAAAGCTGAGTAGTATAAAGCTTAGTTGGCATAGCCGGCAGTAAGGCATGGGTAAGCCTAACTACATTGGCCATAGATGAAAGTTGCCACAGCCTTAGGTTTTTGAGGTGAAAATGATTAAATATCTTATCAGGAGAGATGGATTGGCCTATGTAAATATCATATTCAACACCATCGGTTCTGAATTTTTCGAAATAACAAGGATATGATTGCTGCAATTTCTCTTTTTCTGCTTCAAAAAAGTTGTTAATTGCGGTATTTATCATCTGCATGGAAACTTCAAGTGCATATCTGTTTTTATGAACATCGCCATCTGCAATTCCGGTTAGCAGTAAATAATCATCAATTGACTTTTTGAGCTTAGGTTCCTGCTGCGATAAATGGAATAGATAATCACTGGATTCTTCTTGCAAAAAGCTATTCAGGTTGGTTTCATCCTGAGTGTTCAGTACTTCTTGTGAAAGCACCTGTTGCCATTTTCTTGAATTGAAGATCATCTCTTCCATTAAAGAAGAATAATGATGATCTTTTAGTTGATCAAGTATTTGAGATAATATGTTTAAATGGTGGCTCAGATCGGCTTTACTAGCCATATTTCTTTCAATGGTAGAGTTTCTGATGTCAATAGCTCCATAAAAAGGATATACCTCTTTAAAGCTAATATCTTCATTCCTGATTGGCAGATGCTTCTTTTTGTCGTGCATATGATGCCATGCCACTTCATTAAATTTCCATTGAACAGAAGGTTGAATTGATGTGAACTTCTCTTTTATTATATTCTCCAGTTCAAGGTTAAATTCATCAATATAAATCTGTAATAGCTGTGCTATTGGTGCTATGGCAGGCTCAAGCAGAGCAAGTATTTTCTCATCAAAAGTTTCTCCTTCCCAGGTATGTACGGCTAGCACACCAACAATTGAATGGTCGTAAAAAACGGGAGTGAGTGCAAGTGATTTAACCCCCAGTTTTACAAAGTGATGAAGCCAGTGAAATACAACGGGATCTTCGGCCAGAATATCAGGAGAAAAGAATGAGTCGGGATTAGCCGAATAACCCTCTGCGTATTGCTGAAAAGTTTCGGGATCTAAATTGTCTTCGCCCCAAACAGAGAATAATATGCCTGTTCCACCTTTTACATTGCCATAAACGGGTTTGTTGTTAACTTTTACGAAAGGAAACAGATCAAACTCAATTTTATTATTTTGGACTATTGTTTTTAGCGATTGGATAACACCGCTGTAAGTAGCTTCCTGATCCCCGGGAGTACGTGTTAGCCTTATGTTTTTTATATTTTCTACCGCCTGAATAGCAGTTACATCTGATACGGTAATTACAGAGATGCCCCTAAAACGGAAAAGATCAAGCGGTAATATTTTTTCAAGTATCTCGTAACTGGAACCTTCTCCTATATATTGCTGAAGCTCCCTGAAATTAAGTGGCGGTAGTTCGCCTTTAGGGGTAACTTCTATAAAATCTGTATTAAGGTTTACATGAAAATAGCCTAAAAGGCCAGTGTCGGATTTGATACCTGCATGGTATTGGTGCATTTTTACAGGTACATGAAAATTATAAAGTTCCTTTAAAATGAAAGAATAAACCAGCTGAAGCCGTTCTTTATGATATTCGGCCGGAGTTTTGGAAACCACATATGAATCCTGATCATTCTTTTTGTTTTCCAGCAATTGGTACATCAGTTCTGTACCGTAAAATGTTACGGGCTGCAAAGGAAAACATAAGCCCCAGGCTAGCTTTTCTTCTGTTGCAAGGGCAGGGGTAAGGCAGGCATACATGTTTTCGAGCAGGCTTTCGTAATCATGTATGTTCTCGAGTGGGATATCTGCGTCATCAACATCATATTTCTTAAATTCTTTAAGGGCTGTTTTATATAGTGCACCTTTAACGGTTTTTTCGCCTTTTACTCTTTCTTTGAGGTATTGTATAAATGGCCTGAAGGAGATTGCAGAATCAACTTCAAGTGAATGTGCTTTGTTTCCAGAAACGTCTAGGACAATTGTTTTCATTTCGGATATTTTACTTCATTAGGATGAAGGTACTGACTTTAGATGTATGCAAAGTCAATATGTAACATTCTGATTCAAATTTATTTAAAAATATTCATTTTCAGCAGAATAATATGTTGAAATCTGTGTCGGTTTATGTAAAACATATTGTGAATCATGGTGTTATTTTTAATTGATTATATTAAATGAACAAACATTATTTGATTAGATTTATTAAGATTTAAACCATTAAAAATTATTAGTTGTTATGAAAAACACTTCTGGAAATTTCTTTGAAAAAGCATCTACAAAAATCACAAATTGGACAGGAAGCCCTGTAGCTTTTGGTGTGGCATTTTTAATTGTTATTGTATGGATACTTTCGGGTCCTATTTTTAATTATTCTGATACCTGGCAGCTTGTTATCAATACAGGTACCACAATAATTACATTTCTAATGGTTTTCCTGATTCAGAAATCTCAAAATAAAGATTCAAAAGCTATTCAGCTTAAGCTAAATGAATTGATAGCGGCAAGCAGGCATGCCAGCAACAGAATGGTTGATATTGAGGACTTAACGGAATCAGAATTGGATGTTCTTCATAAATACTATCAGAAACTTTCTGATATAGCTGAAGAAGATAATGATATACATTGCTCTCACTCTATTGATGCAGCTGTAACGTTGCATAAGATGAAAAAGGAGCATCATCGCTCACACCAGGGTGGGGCAAATGATGCTCTTGATAAATAGATCAGGCAAGTTTTTCTGTTATATGTATGGCAACATTGCCATCAATTATATCAGCTGAATCCTTTATAAATTTTGCAATATGAGCCGTTTGGTTATGCAACTCAAGTGCCTCTTTGCTTGCCCATTCTTCATGAAAAATGAACAATGCAGGATTATCAGTTGATTGATGAAGATCGTATTGGATGCAGGCTTCTTCTTTTCTGGATTCTACTACCAGTGTTAGCAGAAGTGCTTTAAATTGATCAACATGCTGTGGCTTGGCTCTGGAAATTGCTGTTAAGTAAATGCTCATCTGTTTTATTAATAAAAATGTTGTTTAAATGTGTTGTGTATCTTTCTAGATCAACTGCAATATTAGCATTCTTTTCAACATCATGAAAGTGAAGGCCAGGCAATGGTTTCATTCCTGTAAAAGCATTCATTCGATGAAAACCGAATAATACACCATCATCAACACTTGTCTCGTTAAAGAACTCTCCGGGCAAAGTAAACGCTTCTTTTGGTGCATTCCATGATGAGGTAACCATATATTTTTTACCGTGTAACATACCGCCGGTGCCATAATTTATAGCCGGGTTTTGAGATGAACGGCCATCACTATGATAAATGCCACTTTGGTGGCCTTCGGTAAATACCACATCAATGTATTTTTTTAATCCGTTGGGTACCTGAAACCACCAGAT
>Ga0157371_10003234_pt1 | contig 14952 bp, 17 predicted proteins | sample C45metaG_FD_113462 | JGI IMG/M metagenome (GOLD analysis project Ga0157371, IMG submission 113462) | Corn rhizosphere microbial communities from Kellogg Biological Station, Michigan, USA - C4-5 metaG | ecosystem: Host-associated > Plants > Roots > Rhizosphere > Soil | place: USA: Michigan...
GATAATGGTGAAAGAATCGCGAAAATAAAGCAACTTGAAGAAGAATCAAATAGAAAAAAAAGTACGCAAATTTTTATTGAAACGCCTTACCGCAATAACAAATTGCTGGAAACGATTTTACAACACGCTAAACCTTCAACACTGTTGTGTGTGGCTTCGGAACTTACTTCTGAGAAAGAAATTATTAAGACAAAAACGGTTGGAGCCTGGAAAAAAGAAACAGTTGATCTGCATAAAAAACCAGTGATCTTTTTATTGCAGGCGTAAGCGGTTTATTTGTTGATTGGTTAATTAGTTTATTGAGTGAATCAACTTTTATCGAAGATTTTTATTTTAATCAAAAAAAGAACTGAACAAATAAACTATTAAACTAGTTAACTTTTTTAGCCCGGCATCCGGCTGATGTATTTTTCCATTTGTTTTACCTGGTCGGCAATTTGAGGAGTGGTTGGTTTCAGTTTTTTTACTTTTCTGAAATATTCTTTTGCTGCCCGGAATTCTCTTTTGTTGATCATGATAGAGCAAAGCTGTAAGTAAGCAGCAGCCTCATTTTCTTTATCAGGAAGCCCGGCACGAATGGCCTGGCGAATATAATTTTCCGATTCCCGCATATTCCCTTTTTGCATCGCCAGCATTCCAAGCTGCAACTTGTTGGCTCCTTCTGCTTCTTTCATCGGCATTCCGAGGCTCAAGCTTTTTTTCATATGCGCTTCTGCTGTATCAAAGTCCTGGTTGGCCATTGCAAGGTTTCCTTTCAAAGTAAAATAAACAGAACGCACGGGTTTAATCAGTAAGCCCGGAAACCAAATGGAATCGATTACTTTTTGTGCACCTTCCATATCGCCTTCTTCCATGTAACCCTGTATCAGCCTCATTGGCCCAAAAAGGAAATGGCCGACAATAAGAATCGCGGCGATCAGATAAAGGACAAAAGAAGGCCAGAAGCCGGCTTCGAGGTTCACTATAATTCCGAAAACCAAAAAGATAGCGCCGAGAAGAAGGCGGTATTTAATAATAAAATTGAGAAATTTCATATTTATATTTTTGATACGAAAGCCGCATCGTTTGTAGTCCCGACAAGAATCGAACTTGTATCTAAAGTTTAGGAAACTTCTATTCTATCCATTGAACTACGGGACCAATTTATAAATCGCTTTTACCCCAAAACAACTTTTAAAGGTCGGCAAAATTAATGGAATTTTTTTTAAGGAAAATAGGATTGAAATTTGCAGCCAAACGAACTAAAAAACTATGGCTTTATTATTTGAACCGCTGACGATTAGACATGTTACTTTAAAAAACAGGATTGTTGTTTCACCGATGTGCCAGTATTCGAGTGTGGATGGATTTGCTAACAACTGGCATTTGGTTCATCTTGGTTCACGGGCAGTGGGTGGTGCAGGCTTGGTTTTTACAGAAGCTACGGCCGTTTCTGAAGATGGAAGAATTACACCGGATGATCTTGGTATTTGGAAAAATGAACATGTTATTTTCTTAAAAAAGATAACTGATTTTATTAAAGAAAATGGAGCGGTTGCAGGAATTCAATTGGCACACGCAGGCAGGAAGGCCAGCCATTCAAGTCCATGGAAAGGACACGCACCAATAGGTAAAGACAAAGGAGGATGGCAAACCGTAGCGCCAAGCCCGATTCCATATAAAGAAAGCGATCCGGTGCCACAGGAAATGTCGGTTGAAGAAATTCAAAAACTAGTAAAAGATTTCGGCGATGCCGCTCAAAGAGCGATTCAGGCAGGATTTGATGTGTTCGAAATTCATGCGGCGCATGGTTATCTGATAAATGAATTTCTATCGCCCTTAAGCAATACGCGCCAGGATGAATATGGATGCGCGTTTGAAAACAGGATAAAACTCCTCGTAGAAATTGTTATGCAAATAAGAGAAGTAATAGGTCTTGATGCGCCGTTGTTTGTGCGAATTTCTGCTACCGATTGGGTAAAAGGCGGCTGGGACGAAAATGATTCTGTGAAACTTGCAAAAATTTTGAAAGAGAATGAAGTGGATTTGATAGATTGTTCAAGTGGTGGCAATTCTCCTGAACAAAAAATTCCTGTGGGCCCATTATACCAGGTTCCTTTTGCAGAACAAATAAAAAAAGAAGCCGGAATATTGACAGGCGCCGTTGGTCTTATTACTACTGCAAACGAAGGTGAAGAAATTTTAAAACAACAAAAGGCGGATTTGATCATTATGGCGCGGCAGTTTTTGCGGGAACCTTATTTTCCCTTAGATGCAGCACGGGAACTAGCGGTTGATGTTCCCTGGCCGCCCCAATATGACCGAGCTAAACTAAAATAAAAACCTTCCCGTTTTTAGCAGGAAGGTTTATTAAAGAAGTTCAAATGGTGAATTAGTATCGGCCATCTTTTTTGTCTTTGCTCCGGCCTATAATATAACCACCGGCTGCACCAACAGCTGCGCCAATTGCAGCACCGGTTCCTTTATGTTTTGAAACAATTGCTCCACCTACTGCACCTGCAGCACCACCGATCACAGCGCCCTGAGCAGCTTTACTCCAACCTTTCTTTTTAGTGGATTGTGTAGTGGTGGTTTGAGTTGTTGTGGAAGGATTTGCCGGCGCCGGATTATTTGAAACGGTTCCGGAAGTGGAATGAGTAGTTGTTGTATGGCTGACTGATTCTTTCGGGTGATAGCGATAGGTGCTTTTCTCTTCTGCTGTACTTTCCTGTTGTAACTTGATTGAATCGGTTGAGGAATTGTTGTTGTATGCACTGGAATCGGGCAACAATTGAATATCTCTTGTATTGTCATTGTTGTTTTTGCATGCCGAAAAAGCAAACAGAAACATGATCGGCAAACTAATTTTTTTAATGATTTTCATAGCTTTATTATTTAAAGTGAAGTTCTAACAAAGACTAGAGAAAATGATGCCAAGATTCAGCGAATCGGCAAAAATAATCTCTTAAATTTTATTAAATGTATTAATTGATAGTACTTTTTATATTTAGTATGTTGGTTATATAAAAAGAAAAAAGCCTTTCCACATTACAGTGAAAAGACTTTTTTTCTTAATTTTTAATTTATCAGTTGATCATAAACTTATTGTCTTTTTTGTCCATGTTTTTCCCAATGATATAACCGCCTGCCGCGCCGGCAATTCCACCTACCACAGCACCTAAGCCTTTCTTTTTACTGATTACTGCTCCACCCACTGCACCTGCAACACCACCAATTATAGCTCCCTGTGTGGCCTTATTCATTCCTGTTTTCTTTTGCACTTTTTCACTACTTGTTGACGCAGTTGACGCGGAATTGTCAACGCCTGAAGTTGAAGTACTGTCATCTCTCTTGGTTTCACTCCTCGGGCCGGTAACTGGCGGTGTTGAAACTGGTGAAGAAGCAACAACCGGTGGAATGTTAGTCGGCTGTGAAGATTGTTGTGGAACCCGTTGAGTTTTTGGTGTCGGTCTTTCAATAATAATCGTTCTTACAATTGTTTTTGTTTGTGGCTTTTCTGCAGCGGGTTCGGGATTTGCGTCTGCCTTTACTAAATTATTGGTATCAGAAAAAACATTATTGGTAAAAGCAGTAGAATCAGGTAACAATTGAATGTTCCGGTCCTGGCTCACTTCAGGATCACTTTTACATGCTGTTAAACCGGCTATGATAAGAATGGCGAGTAATAAATTTTTCATGAGGTTTAATTTTAAATGAATGATGGTTTTAAATTCTTGTTGCTTATTAATAGAGCCGAAATTGTGTAATTGGTTTAATGGCAAGGATGCGATTGACAGTTTTTTAACAAACAAAAAATTTCGAAGGAACAAATCTGTTGTTTTAACTTCAGCACTTAATTTACTCGTATGAAGAAATATTTTTCACTATTTATTTTTTTATTCTTTTTCATTTTTACTAATGCTCAAAGATATCCAAGTAGCTATACAGATGGGAAATATGTAACTGTGAACGGCGCCAAACTGTGGGTGGTTTTAGTTGGCCATGGAGATCCGTTAATCATTATTCCGGGTGGGCCGGGAGGAAGCCATCTTGGATACCGCGTCTTTGATTCGCTCGCAAAAGATAACGAGATCATTTATTTTGATGCTTTTGGAAGAGGAAAAAGTGATACTGCAAAAGATGTAAAAGAATATTCGTTGGAACGCGATATTGAAGATGTTGAAGGTCTTCGCAAAGCGCTTCATTTTGATAAATGGAATGTGCTTGGCCATTCATACGGCGGTGTTGTGGCGCAAGGTTATGCGTTAAAATACCCGGAACATGTGAGTCATCTTATTCTTGCTAATACCTTTCACAGTTTTATAATGTGGCAGGCAAATGATGACAACAGTAATCATGAAATAAAAACCAATTATCCGGAAGTGTGGGATTCGCTGATGATTATTCGTGAAAAGGGTGCCGTTTCAAGCGATCCTGAACATCAGCGATTGTATGCAAAAGTTCCGTATGGATTTTTGTACGCGTACAATCCTGAAAATTTTATGCATCGCGGCCAAAAGCCTTATCCCAATTCTTTCAACTCAAAATTGTATTACCAGATGGTAGGAAAGGATGGAGATTTTATTGTTGGGAGTGATATAGGAAGTTTTGATTACCGCAAGGATTTAAAAAATTTAAAAATGCCTGTGTTGATTTATGGCGGCCGTTATGATCGTGTAGCCGTCCCGATTATGATGGAAAAATTTAAAGAATATTGTCCCCAGGCAAAGTTTGTAATGTTTGAAAAATCAGGACACAATCCACAGAAAGAAGAACCGGGGAAATTGTTTCCTTTGATAGAAAGTTTTCTGCATTAAATAAATCTAACGTGTTTATTTCGTTTGCTGTTACGCAAGCGCCAGTAAGACCTGCCACGCTTCTGCAACTTTTCCTTCATCTAAAAGTTCTGCCGCATAAGTATGTAATTCCCTTTCCATTTCATATGGATCAGTAGAAAAATACTGAAAGATATTTTTAAGTTTTTCATCATCGAAAGCAGGATTGATTTCCGGCATTTCATGTACATTGGCCAATTGTCCCAAATGGTTGCCGGTAAGAATTTTGCTATTTCTAATAGCGGTTGGCAAACTATCAAAACCAATTCCCAATTGCACATTCGGTTTCTCAATTTCAAACAAATTTTCTTTACTGATTTTTGCATACCAGTTACCTCCGAGGCGCGCCACATGCTGCAATTTCTGTTGATCTATTTTTCCCTGCTCATTCAAAATATTTTCATCAATGTGCATCATCAGAACTTCACAGATGATCAATTGACCAGCACCGCCTTCATTGCCTAAAGATTTTACTTCAATTACTTTACATTCCAGCTGCACCGCGCTTTCTCTAACCCGTGGGGGTTTTATCAATTGCGAAGCTTCTTTTGTAAAACCGGCTTTAGTGAATTCGTCAGTTCCTTTAGCATATTCGCAACTGCTCAAACTAACCTGTTGAACCATTTTAAAATCCACAATATTGATCGCAACTTCCGGCACTTCCAATACATTTTCTAAAGTATGTTTCGTGGTATTGTTTCTACCTCTTCGCAGTACTGAAAAAATAACTACAGGCGGGTTTCCACTGAATAAATTGAAATAACTAAAGGGACTAAGATTTATGTTTCCATCTTTATCCACAGTTGAAGCAAAACAGATAGGACGCGGTGCAATGGCATATTTCAAAATGTTTTGCGCCTCCCGGTTTCCAATGTCTTTTACAGAGAATGATTTGAACATGGCTTTGAATGCTTAGCTGGAAGCGGTTTTTTTAAGATCTAAAATGGAAAAATCACTTTCATCTTTGGCGATCGTATTTTTTAATATTCCAAGTCCTTCCACTTCCAATTCAATTTCGTCTCCTTCATTCAACCACTGTTCCTGGTAATTAGGATCATTCAATTTTCCCGTTCCGTTCAATTCAAGAAAACAACCTGTGCCCACCGTTCCACTGCCAATAACATCGCCGGGATACAACTGCACGCCGTAACTCGCGCGTTCAACAATTTCTGCAAATGTCCATTCCATATCTGAAAGATTTCCTTCGCTTACTTGCACACCATTCACCTTTGCAGTCATTTTTAAATTATAGGCATTGCCGGTGTGGCCTTCTTTTGGTTCTACTTTAAATTCTTCTAATTCATCAGGCGTGACCAGCCATGGACCAATTGCTGTCGCAAAATCTTTTCCTTTCGCCGGGCCAAGATTTAATTTCATTTCGTCTGATTGCAATGCACGTGCACTGAAATCGTTCATGATCATAAAACCACCAATGTATTCATCAGCATCTTCAGCTTTTATATTTTTTCCTGGCTTACAAATAACGATCGCGACTTCCAACTCAAAATCCAGTTTATTCAAATGATCGGGCATACAAACAATCGGTCCGGGTCCGGTAATACTATTATGATTTGAAAAGTAAAAAACAGGAAACTGATCAAACTCGGAAATCATCGGTGCATTCCGGTTTCTTCGCGCTGTTGCAACATGATCGCGAAAAGCATACGCATCACGAAAACTGGTTGGAGATGGAACAGGAGCTAATAATTCTGCCTCTTCAAGTGGAATCGCTTTAAAGCGGTTGGTACCTTCTTCCAAAAGCCGGTTTACAGAATAAGCAATCGGGAAAGAATCTTCCCAATAATTGAGGAACATCGTAATAGAAACCGGTAAATTGGGATTGAGGTTATCTGTATCAAACAGGTACCCATTAACTAAAAGCGCGAGTTGTGCATCGTCTTCTCTCAGGTAAGAAACTAATTTCATCAATCGAAAAATTTAAGTAAGGTTGCAAGTTAATTATTTACTCCGAAGCAAAAAGAAGATGGAATTGATACAGTGGTTTTGACTCATAAAATGGTTAAATTTGAGATAGGGCCGGGGATAAGTTGGAATAATTTTCGCTTAATTTTGCAAACGGAAATGAGTGCATATGAAATTTGAAAAAATCCATAATAAAGGTCAGGCTCAATTGTTCAAGAACCGTTATCTTGAATATTTGACAAAAACACATCCTCTTGTGATTTGGGGAATGTATTTGCCCGTGATTGTTTTGCTTCTTTATTATTCTTTAATTACTCTTGGCTTTAGCACACCCACAACAACTTTGCTATTCTTCGGAGGAATTTTTTTCTGGACTTTTTTCGAGTACGTAATGCATCGTTTTGTATTTCACTGGGTGAGCGATAATCCCCGCATACAAAGAATGAGTTATGTTTTGCATGGCAATCATCATGAATTTCCGCGCGACAGGCAGCGATTGTTTATGCCGCCGGTGCCGAGTCTTATTCTTGCTTCGCTTATTTTTTTAATGATGTATTCGGTAATGGGAAATAATGTGTTTTCATTCTTCCCGGGATTCATGTTGGGTTATCTAATGTACGGAAGCATGCATTATGCTATCCATGCGTGGAATCCGCCGTATAAATGGATGAAACCGATCTGGCGTAATCATCATTTGCATCATTATAAAAGCGAAGAAAAAGGCTTTGGTGTTAGCTCTCATATGTGGGATAAACTTTTTGGAACTGCTTTCGACCTGGGAAAAGAAAAGGAAAATAAAGAAGAAGTTCAGAAACTCATGTTCACAAAAAAGTCTCGCGCGAGAACAAAACAAATTTCTTAAGAATAACTTCGTTTGCTGGTTAACGTTAGTTTACCATTTTTCTTCTTCGGACTCTTTACGGTCTCCTGAACCGAATTTCTTCCTGGTTTCCATTTTTTGAATTTGCCTTTCGATGATCAGATCTGCCAGCACACCCGGGGCATCTTCACCGCTTTTCTTTTCCAGGTATAGTTTTATCTTTTTTTCATTTACATCAATCCGATACAACAATTGAATCAACGCATGGAAATCTTTATTGATCAATTCATTAATCAGCAGTATTAATTTTTTGCGAATTTCATTTAATGAATCCACATCTAAAGACTGAGTGACATTAATAATTTCATCTGGAAGTGAAAGCGATTGATCTTTTTCCATTTTGACTGATTAATACTTTTCGATAATCCCCAAACCAAACAAGGCGAAATCGTATTTGACAGGATCGTTTTTGTCGAATTTTCGTAATTGCTGCGTAAGCTCTAATGCTGCGATCCAATCCACCGGTTTTCTTTGTAATAAATTCAAACGCTTTGAAACTCTTGCCACATGAAGATCTACCGGACAAATTAAATCAGCAGGTGTTATTTTTTTCCATAATCCAAAATCAACACCACTGTTATCATTGCGAACCATCCATCTTAAAAACATATTCAGTCTCTTACAACTTGAATTTTTTTTAGGTGAAGCCACATGCTTTTTGGTTCTTTCCGGAACATCTTCCAGGCCGAAAAAATATTCATTAAAATAATTCAATGAGTTTTCAATAATGGTTTCATGGTTCGATTCTTTCAAGGTTTTATTATTGAAAAAAGCGTTTTCAAGAGATTTATTTTTTGAGTAATGATCTTTAAAAAAAGAAACAAAATATAAAAGGTCTGTATCATTAAAAGTACGATGGCAAAAGCCTTCTAATTTCTTAAGATCGTTATCAGTATGATGCAAACAGAAATCGTAAGGCGCATTGTCCATCAATTGGAAAAGCTGTGTTCCTTTATTGATAATGGTTTTGCGAATTCCCCAGGCAAACATGGCTGCAAAAAAACCTGCAATTTCTATGTCTTGTTTTTTTGAAAAAAGATGAGGCAGGCAAACGGGGTCGTCTTTTATAAAAGAAAGATTGTTGAACTCCTTTACTTTTTTGTCGAGAAATTTTTTAAGGCCGGGTTGTATTTTTCTTCCTCCATTCATCTTTTTTTCCTGTTGATCTTTTATCCAATTGCATTGTCCAAATCTTCAATCAAATCATCGGCATTTTCAATTCCAACACTCAATCTTATCAAGGAATCAACCAACCCGTTTTTAATTCTTTCTTCCCGTGGAATACTTGCATGTGTCATCGAAGAAGGATGTCCAATAAGGCTTTCAACGCCGCCGAGACTTTCTGCCAGTGCAAAAAGTTTAGTAGAAGAAAGTACTTTTTTTGCAGCTTCGGCACTATCGTCTTTCAAGGTAAAACTCATCATGCCGCCGTAACCGCGCATTTGCTTTTTTGCAATTTCATGATTTGGATGATCTTCAAATCCTGCCCAATATACTTTATCAACTTTTGGATTGTTTCTTAACCAATGAGCGATTTTTTCTCCGTTCGTACAATGACGTTGCATGCGTACATGCAAAGTTTTTAAACCACGCAACATTAAAAAACAATCCTGTGGGCCGGGAATAGCGCCGCAACTATTTTGAATAAACGCTAATTTATTTTTCAGTTCTTCATCATTTACGATCAACGCTCCCAAAACTGAATCGCTATGACCGCCGATATATTTTGTGGCCGAATGCAAAACGATATCAGCTCCGAGGTCCAAAGGATTTTGCAAATAAGGAGAAGCGAATGTATTATCGACACAAAGCAAAAGATTATTTTTCTTTGAAATAGCCGCCACTGCTGCAATATCGGTGATATTCATCATTGGGTTCGTCGGCGTTTCTGTCCAGATGAGTTTTGTATTTTGGTTGATAAATTTCGAAACTTCATTCGCATCCTGCATATTTATGAAGTGAAACTTGATTCCATATTTTTCAAAAATTTTGGTGAAAAGACGAAAAGTTCCACCATACATATCATTCGCAGCAATCACTTCATCTCCCGGATTCAATAATTTTATAACCGCATCCGAAGCAGCAGAACCGCTGGCGAAACATAAACCATATTTACCGTTTTCAACTGCCGCCAAAGCGTTTTCCAAAGCAGTGCGGGTAGGATTTTTCGTACGCGCATATTCATAACCTTTATGCACTCCCGGGCTTTCCTGCACGAAGGTAGAAGTTTGATAAATCGGTGTCATAATTGCGCCGGTAGCGGAATCCGGCTCTGCGCCTGCATGAATAAATTTGGTTTCTTGTTTCAAAATAGATTGTTTTAGAATTTTAAGATTAAAGGAAAATGAATTTCCGGTAAACAAATAAATATTTAGAATTTTTGTTTAGGAACCGATGAAAGCTGGTTCTAAAAATTGTCAAGATTGCAAATATAAAAGGATTTATTTACCCTCAAGTTCCCGCATCTTTTGAAACGAAAATTCTTTTAATTGCGGAAAAAATTCAGCATAATAATTTGCCAGCTTTGAATAATTTTGAACAAAAATTTGGAAAGCTATTTCCGATTCATCCAAATAAGAAGCGCGGCTGACAAGGCCGCCAAAACTTTTACGGATTCCTTCTTTAAAACTATAATTATACAACCAGTTTTGAGATTGCATATATGGAAACATTTTTTGAAACGGCAAAGGAAAATGAGAAGCATTTTTTAATAGCTGTTGATACGTTGTCTCTGTAAAACTTTTGAGCCCGTTATTTTCCAAAAAATGCTTTTCATCAAGCGCTAAAAAATGATCAAAAACAATATCTACAAAAGGTCCGGAATATAGCCGGTAATCTTTTCTGAACAATTCTTTTGCTTTTGCAGTATCCGGATGAAAATCGGTGAACTCGTCAATTGCACGATGCAATTCAATTCCTTTTTGAATAGAAAAAGGATAATCAAATTTTTTTTTGCCTTTCACAAAATCGCTGATCATATTGCCTGTCAAAAAAAATTCATCATTGAAAGACAAAAGCGCGTGGGCGAGATAATTCATTTAAAAAATTAAAAATTATGAGTTAAAAAAGCCTTGACAATTTACGCCTGATTCTGGCATATATTTTTCATTGGATAACATTATTAATCTTAAATAAAAAGTTATGCCTGAAAAAGAAAGAATAGTAAACCCTTCAATGGGAAGCAACGAAGTGGGAAACGAAACAAAGGAACAGGCGCCAACAGGCGTTTCAGCCGGAACTGATACACAAACACAAATAGCCGCGCTGGGAGGCAAAAAGGATAAGAATACCAGTAAGGAAGCCGGTAATATTGAAGCACAAAAAGGAGTTGCTGATCCTTCAGATTTGAGAGATCCGGCAGAATCCGGTAAATGATAATTACTTCCCAAAAAATACAAAAGGTGGGCAATGGCCTGCCTTTTTTAAGCATTTGTAGAATATAATACTCAACACTTTAAACAGAAATTATGGAGACAACAACTTCCAAAAAGGAAGAACAAGCCACAAAGGCAAAAATAAAAACAGGTTCATCAACAAAAATGAGCAGTGTGCCGGATACCACCCCCAAAGGTCCTTCCAGCGGAAAGATGAAAGACAAAATTTTGTTTATCACCGGAGCCGATAGCGGGATCGGAAAAGCGTGTGCGTTGCTATTTGCAAAAGAAGGCGCCGATGTGGCAATAGTTTATTTGGATGAACATGAAGACGCGAAAGATACCAAGCAAAAGGTGGAAAGTTATGGAAGAAAATGTTTGCTGATAGCCGGCGATTTGAGAAAGGAGACTTTTTGTAAAAAAGCAATTGAAAAAGCGGTAAAAGAATTTGGAAGAATTGATGTGTTGATCAATAATGCCGGTACACAAGTGGAAAGTGATTCGCTCGAAAACATCACTACCGAAAATATGATCAAGACTTTTGAAACGAATATTTTCTCTATGTTCTGGATTACGAAAGCCGCTTTGCCTCACATGAAAAAAGGAAGCGCGATCATAAATACTACTTCCGTAAACGCTTACACAGGCCATCCGACATTGATTGATTATTCAGCAACAAAAGGTGCGATTGTAGCTTTCACAAGAAGCTTGAATGACAACCTTGTTTCCAAAGGAATTCGTGTAAACGCGGTTGCTCCCGGACCTATCTGGACGCCTTTGATCACTTCATCTTCGCCGGATAAAAAATTGAAAGAACATGGAGCCGGAACTCCTATGGGACGTGGTGGACAACCTGCTGAAGTAGCGCCGTCTTATTTGTTTCTCGCATGTAACGAAGACTCAAGCTATATTTCCGGTCAGGTTTTACATCCGAATGGAGGAGAGGTAGTAAACGGATAAATAACCTAAAAATTTATTTCATGACTGAGGCGCCGGAGAAACTTCTTAAACTTTCAAAAAGAAAATTACGAAGTATTGTAAAAGATGAAGAAAAAACTGCGAAAGCGGCTAACCTTGTTTATGTAACGGATAAAGAGCCGGGAATAGAAAGAAGGCGAAAAGGAAAAAACTTTGAATATTATTATAAAGGAGAGAAAGTAAAAGATGACGAAGAATTATTGAGGATAAAACATTTGGTAATTCCGCCGGCGTGGGAAAAAGTTTGGATTTGTAAAAAAGAAAACGGGCATTTGCAGGCTACCGGATATGATACAAAAAATCGTAAGCAATACAAATATCATCCTTACTGGAATGCGCTTAGAAATCATACAAAATTCTACCGGTTACACGCGTTTGGAAAAGCTTTGCCGGACATAAGATTACAACTTGAAAAAGATTTAAGCCTTCCGAAATTAACAGAAAGAAAAGTGCTTGCGGCGGTGGTAAGTTTAATGGAAAGAACGAACATCAGGATTGGAAATTCTTATTACGAAAAAGCATATGGTTCTTTTGGACTAACGACTTTAAAAGACCGCCATGTAACGTTTAAAGGAAGTGCGGTTACTTTTTCATTTACAGGGAAAAAAGGCGTTTCTCATAACATAGAATTGAAAAGTAAACGGTTGGCGAAGGTGATAAAAAAATGCCGCGACGTTCCGGGAAAGGAATTGTTTCAATATTATGATGAAGAAGGCGAACATCATTCAATTGATTCAGGAGTGGTGAATCAATATATCAGGGAAATAAGTGGCGCTGATTTTACGGCCAAAGATTTTCGTACCTGGGCAGGAACTGTTCACGCTTTTCTCGCTTTAAAATCTATAGGTTGTTGTGAAACCAAAACAGAAGCGAAAAAGAAAATAGTTGAAGCGCTTGATGTTGTATCAGATCAACTTGGAAACACAAGAACGGTTTGCAAAAAATATTATGTTCATCCACTGATACTTTCTCTTTACGAAAGCCGTAAACTGGAGAAATATATAAAGGAGTTGGATGAAATTGAAAAAGATGATGGCAAAGCAAGTCTTTCTCCGGAAGAGAAAATGGTGATGAAGATTTTGGAAGCCAATTAAAAATTCTTTTATGTAAATTCGGGCCATGTTTTCAATTCATAAAAAAAACGAATCCGGCTTTGACAAGATCATTTTAAAAAATGATGTTACCAATAATTACGCCGCTGTTATCCCCGCTTGTGGCGCTATTCTTCACGAATTTGTCGTAGAAGAAAACGGCGAAAAGATGAATGTGATCGATTCTTATAATTCTCTCGAAGAGTTTAAAAATGAGGTGACAAAAGGCTTCAAAGGTTGTAAACTTTCTCCCTTTGTTTGCCGAATGAATCACGGAAAATACACCTTCGGAGAAAATGATTACACGATTCAAAAACATTTCATGGGGAACCATGCGATTCATGGTTTATTATACGACCGGCCATTCAGTATTCTTGAAGAAAGAGCAAATGCGGCCGAAGCTTCGGTAACCATGAAATATGAATATAGATCTGAAGATCCGGGTTATCCTTTTAATTATGACTGCATCGTAACCTGGCAGTTGGAACCCGAAAATAAACTGACTGTAATTACAGAATGTATAAATAAAGACGACGGTTTAATTCCGATGCAGGATGGATGGCATCCTTATTTTAAATTGGGTGATACCATTAATGATCTTGATTTGGAATTCCAGGGAAAGCAAATGGTTGAATTCAATACAGAACTTCTTCCCACAGGCAATCTTGTTGACTACACAAGATTCTCAGGAATTGAAAAATTAGGAGATCGTTTTTTAGATAATTGTTTCACTTTAGATACCCAGGAATGCCAGCCACTTTGTGTTTTAAGAAACAGTGAAAAAAAGATCGAAATACAATTTTTTCCTGATGAATCTTATCCTTATTTGCAGATTTATACACCTCCGCACAGAAAAAGTATTGCTATAGAAAATTTGAGTGGCGCACCAGATGGTTTCAACAATGCGATCGGCGTTGTAACATTGGAACCAGGTCAATCTGCTTTATTTAAAACTTCCTATAAAATTCTCCTTTTAGAAAAATTTAAATTGTAATGAATGAATCTGCAGCGGATGTAAGAGTCGCTTTTATAGAAAAATTTAAAGAAGAACCACATCTTTATTATTCTCCCGGAAGGATCAATCTTATTGGCGAACATATCGATTATAATGATGGTTTTGTAATGCCGGGAGCTATTGACAAAGGAATTTTTTTTGCTGTTGCATTAAACGATTCTGAAAAAATAAATTGTTATTCCATAGATTTTGACGAATATATTTCCGTTCCACTTTCTGATGTAAAAAAAATGGAAGGATGGAAAAATTATGTGTTAGGGATTGTCAATGAATTTCAAAAACTTCGACTTCCTTTGAAAGGATTTAATTGTGTTTTTGGAGGAAATATTTCCATCGGTGGTGGTATCTCTTCATCAGCCGCACTGGAAGGAGGAATTTCTTTCAGCCTCAATGAACTTTGTAATTTTCAATTGAGCCGCAAAGAACTGGCTTTGCTTGGACAACGCGCGGAGCATAGCTTTCCCGGAGTGATGTGTGGCATTATGGATCAATATGCAAACATGATGGGAAAGGAAAATAAAGTGCTTCTTTTGGATTGTAAAAACATAACGCACGAAGAAATTCCTTTGCACATCGAAGGGTACGAAATTGTTTTGATCAATACAAAAGTTCATCATTCTCTTGCAGGCTCAGAATATAACCAACGGAGAAAAGAGTGTGAAAAAGGAATGGAAATTTTACAAAGAGAATTGCATATTCACTCGTTCAGGGATATTCACGATCCTGCGGAATTACTTCCTTTTAAAAATGAAATGGGCGATAAAGTTTACAGACGTTGTTTGTTTGTTATTGAAGAAATCCTTCGCACGAAAAAAGCGGCGACTTTATTGAAAGAAAATGATATCACTGGTTTTGGAAAACTAATGTTTCAAACTCA
>Ga0157371_10003236_pt1 | contig 14945 bp, 15 predicted proteins | sample C45metaG_FD_113462 | JGI IMG/M metagenome (GOLD analysis project Ga0157371, IMG submission 113462) | Corn rhizosphere microbial communities from Kellogg Biological Station, Michigan, USA - C4-5 metaG | ecosystem: Host-associated > Plants > Roots > Rhizosphere > Soil | place: USA: Michigan...
CACAGACGCGGTGGGCCCCGCGGGGCTCGAACCCGCGACCCGCGGATTAAAAGTCCGATGCTCTACCAACTGAGCTAGAGGCCCGCGTGTTAAATCTAGCGTGGATTCCCGCCGCGATGTCACGGTCCGTCGGGGCGGGAAAAACTCGGCAGGGTGCGAGCGGCACACCCTGCCGAGTCCCCGTGCGGAATGCGCGGAATCAGACCTTGCGGCCCGAGATGAGCCGGATCAGCCAGACGATGACCGCGATGACGGCCAGGACGATGGCAACCCAGAGCAGCCAGTTGAGTGCGGATCCCAGGCCGCTGATGATAGCGAGAATGATGGCAATGACGATGATTACGATGAGCAGGATATTCATTGTGGTTCTCCTTATCGTGGGCTATGCGGACTCCACGCTAGCGGAATATGACCCCCGTTTGGGGGATATATGCACACGTATTCAAGAAAAGGCGGCCGAGCTCATCATCGTCGGCGGCCGCTGCACCTTGCTCGCATAGGCTTGTCCGGATGTCAGACGAGTTCCACAAGCCCACCCTGTTCTCAGGCTCCAAGTTCGAGAGCCTCGAGGGCGGGGCGGACCCTGCCCAGATCAGCCGCGTCGCGCACGACACCGCGCACGCGCTGCTGAGCAGGGTGCGCGACAGCGAGGATCCCGCGGTCGTCGACCGCGTGGTGCACTTCGCCGACGAGCACGGCATCGATGCCATCGCCGAGCTGTGGGCGAAGTCCGGTCCGCGCAGCCTCCCCGGCGCCTTGTGGCGCATCTACCTGCTGCGCACTCTCATCAGGCAGGACGCCGAGACCGTCAGCTTCCTGTTCCAGCGCGGCAGCGAGGTGGCGACCACGATCGACCCCGTGGTGGCTGGGGCGCCGGTACCGACCGGGCCGGCCGAGATCATGGCGCTCGCCGACCAGATCCTGCGCGGGCTCTTCGACGGCGACTTCGCGGTGGCGCTCGACCGGGCCGCGGCGTTCTGCCGGCTGATCTCCGCGGGCAGCACGAGCCTCGCGGACGACGTCGAGGTCACCTTCCCCGAGCGCGCGACCGAACTGACGACCCGGGCCCTGCGGCTCTCCCAGACGGCGGCGGAGTTCGCATCCTGCGCGAGACTGTGGCGCTCGGACTCCCTGGAGTAGTTCCAGACTGTCTGGTTTAGACTGTTCGCGGCTCTCGAGCCATTGCCGGGCCGCAGTAACCCCGGGCTCCATTATTCGCCGCTACGAGCGGCCTCTCGCCGAGAGGCGTTCTGCGGCCCGGCCTTCACCGCTCTCCGGCTCAGGATCGAGACCGGTGATCGAGGCCGGCGATCGGGACCGGATCCATCGGGGAGAATGGTCCGGTGACCAGCGCCGACGAAACCGCACGACCATCCGACACGCCTTCCCGAATCGCACCGCGGCTCGCGTGGTACGCCTTCGCCATCGCCGTCGCGGTGATCCTCCTCGACCAGGGGACCAAGTGGTGGGCGGAGGCCGCGCTCGGCGACGGCCATACGGTTCCGGTGGTCGGCGACCTCATCCGCTTCGTCCTCGTCTACAACCCCGGCGCCGCGTTCTCGATCGGCACCGGGTTCACCTGGGTGTTCGCGATCCTCGCGGCCGTCGCGGCCGTACTCATCGCCTGGATCGCGTGGCGGGTCGCCTCGCGCGGCTGGATGGTCGCACTCGGGCTGCTGCTGGGCGGTGCGGCGACCCACCTCGGTGACCGGCTGTTCCGCGCACCGGGCTTCGGCCGCGGCCACGTGGTGGACTTCATCGGCTACGGGAACTGGTTCATCGGCAACGTCGCCGACATCGCGATCGTCTCGGGCGCGGTGATGCTGCTCATCCTGACGCTGCTGGGGATCCGGATGAGGCCGACGGAGAACGAACTTCCGGCCGAGGAGGGCGCGGCCGAGTAAGGTCTGGCCGAGTAAGGTCTGGCCGGGTTATCCGAACTTGCCGGAGACGTAGTCTTCGGTCGCCTGAACGCTCGGGTTCGAGAACATCGTGGTGGTGTCGTCGTACTCGATGAGCTTGCCCGGCTTGCCGGTGCCCGCGATGTTGAAGAACGCGGTGCGGTCGGAGACCCGGGATGCCTGCTGCATGTTGTGGGTCACGATCACGATCGTGTAATCCTGCTTGAGCTCCTCGATGAGGTCCTCGATGGCGAGGGTGGAGATGGGGTCGAGGGCCGAGCATGGCTCGTCCATCAGCACCACATCCGGCTGCACCGCGATCGCGCGGGCGATGCACAGGCGCTGCTGCTGCCCGCCGGAGAGTCCGGAACCGGGCAGGGCGAGGCGGTCCTTGACCTCGTTCCAGAGGTTCGCGCCCTTCAGCGCGCTCTCGACCAGGTCGTCCGAGTCCGACTTCGACATCCGCCGGTTGTTGAGCTTGACCCCGGCGAGCACGTTGTCGCGGATGGACATGGTGGGGAACGGGTTCGGCCGCTGGAAGACCATTCCCACCTGGCGGCGCACGAGCACCGGGTCGACTCCGGGGCCGTAGAGGTTGTTGCCGTCGATGAGCACCTCTCCCTCGACGCGGGCGCCCGGGATCACCTCGTGCATGCGGTTGAGCGTGCGCAGGAAGGTGGACTTGCCGCATCCGCTCGGCCCGATGAACGCGGTGACGGTGCGCGGTTCGATGGTGAGGGTGATGTCCTCGACGGCCTTGAACTTGCCGTAGTAGACGTTGAGGTCGTTCACTTCGATGCGCTTTGACACGGGAGTCCTTAGGGTTAGCGGCCGAGCTTGGGGGAGAAGATGCGGGCGACGAGCCGCGCGATGAGGTTGAGCGCCATCACGATGAGGATGAGGGTGAGAGCGGACGCCCAGGCCCGGTTGAGCGAGTCCGACGCGTTCGGCGACTGCATCGCGTACTGCAGATAGGAGAAGACCGGCAGGGTCATCATCCGGTCGCTGAACAGGTTGTAGTTCATGCTCGCGGTGAACCCGGAGACGATGAGCAACGGCGCGGTCTCGCCGATCACGCGCGCGATGGCGAGGGTGATCCCGGTGGTGATGCCCGCGATGGACGTGGGGATGACGATCTTGAGGATGGTGAGCCACTTCGGCACGCCGAGGGCGTACGAGGCCTCCCGCAGTTCGTTCGGCACGAGCTTCAGCATCTCCTCGGAGGAGCGCACGACGACGGGGATCATCAGCACGGAGAGCGCGACGGATCCGCCGAACCCGGAGCGGAAGCCGGGGTCCCCGGTGATGAGGGCGAGCAGGGCGAAGGCGAACAGGCCGGCGACGATCGAGGGGATGCCGGTCATCACGTCGACGAGGAAGGTGATCGTCCTCGCCAGCACACCGGTGCCGTACTCGACCAGGTAGATCGCGGTGAGCAGTCCGATCGGCACCGAGATGAGGGTGGCGAAAGCGGTGACCTCGACCGTCCCGACGATTGCGTGCAGGGCGCCGCCTCCTGGACCGAGGACGTTGCGCATCGACTCGGTGAAGAACGACGGTTCGATCATCCGCGGCAGGCCCTTGAGCGCCACCGTGTAGATGAGGGAGACGAGCGGGAGCACGGCGACGATGAAGGCGGTGGAGACGAGCGAGGTGATCAGCCGGTCCGTGGCCTTGCGGGTTCCCTCGATGAGGAAGGAGATGACGTAGATGAGGATGTCGAACAGCACCGTCCCGAGGAACAGCGCGCCGACCAGGTTGAACTCCTCGGTTCCGCCGCCGAGCTGGATCAGCAGGAACACGATGCCGAGCAGGACCCAGCTGCCGACGAGCAGCATCCATACCGAGCCCTTGGGCAGCCTGCCCGCGGTCAGCGAGTTGACGATCGGTCCTGCTGTGGTTGCGGCCATCAGTTGGCTCCCGAGAAGGCTTTGCGCCGATTGACCACATAGCGGGCGACCGCGTTGACGATGAAGGTGATGACGAACAGGACCAGGCCGGATGCGATGAGCGTGTTCACACCGAGCCCGGCGGCCTCCGGGAACTGCAGCGCGATGTTCGAGGCGATGGTGTTCGGGTTCTGCGAGGTCAGCAGGAAGAACGACACCACGACGGCGGGGGAGAGCACCATGGCGACGGCCATGGTCTCGCCGAGCGCGCGCCCGAGGCCGAGCATCGCGGCGGAGATGATTCCGGCGCGGCCGAACGGGAGCACCGCCATCCGGATCACCTCCCAGCGGGTGGCGCCGAGGGCGAGCGCCGCCTCCTCGTGCAGGCGCGGCGTCTGCAGGAACACCTCGCGGCAGACGGCGGTCATGATCGGCAGCACCATCACGGCCAGCACGATCGCCACGGTGAGGACGGTTCTGCCCGTGCCGGAGACGTCGCCCCCGAACAGCGGGAACCAGTGCAGGTGGGTGTTCAGCCAGGCATAGAAGGGCTGCACGCCGGGAGCCAGCACCTGGATGCCCCACAGCCCGAACACGACGGAGGGCACTGCGGCCAGCAGGTCGATGATGTAGCCGAGGACCTGGGCGATCCGGCGCGGTGCGTAGTGCGAGATGAAGAGGGCCACGCCGATGGAGATCGGGGTGGCGATGATGAGGGCGATCGCCGAGGCCCAGACGGTGCCGAACACGAGCGGCCAGACGTAGGCCCAGAAGCTGGGCGCGGCGTTCGGCAGGGTGCCCGGCTTCGCGACCAGGGCGGGGACGCTCTGCACCACGAGGAAGATCGCGACGGCGGCGAGCACGGCGAGGATGACCGATCCGGCGATGACGGTGCTGGACGAGAATACGCGGTCGCCCAGCCGTGCCTTCGGCTTGATCGTGCGTGCTGCTGTGGTCGTCATCCCTGCCTTTACGGATTCGTTTAGTTGTATTCAGCGCTATGGCCTGGGTGGCACTGTGCTGAACAGTACCGCCCAGGCCTTCCTGCGGGAAGTGCTATTTGATGCTGGCGATCACCTTCGCGACCTTGGTGGCGAGATCCTTCGAGAGCGGTGCGGAGCCGGCGTTCGTGGCTGCGCTCTGCTGCCCGGCGTCGCTCGCGACGTACTCGGCGTACGCCTTGACGAGAGCGCCCTTGTCGGCATCCGCATACTGCTGGCAGACGATGAGGTAGCTGACGAGGACCATCGGCCAGGAGTTCGCGTCCGTGATCGTGCGGTCGATCGCGATGGCGAGGTCGCCGTCTTCGCGACCGCTGGCGACCGGGGACTTGGCCACGACATCCGCAGCACCTGCCGCGTTGATCTTGACGTAGTCGCTGCCCACCTTGAGCTGCGCGATGCTGAGGCCGGCCGCACCGGACTCGTCGATGTAGGTGATGCTGTTCTTCGCACCCTTGACCGCGTCGGCGACGCCGGAGGTTCCCTTGGCCGCGTCACCCACCGTGTACGGGTAGGTCTGCGCTGCGGGCTTGTCCCACACGGTCGGCGCGTTGGCGCTCAGGTACTCGGTGAAGTTCTGCGTGGTGCCGGAGTCGTCCGAGCGGTGCACGACGGTGATCGGAGCGGACGGCAGTGTGGCGCCGGTGTTCTGGCTCTTGATCGCCGGGTCGTCCCAGGAGGTGATCGTGCCCTTGAAGATGCCCGCGATGGTGGCCGCGTCGAGCTTCAGGTCCTTGACGCCGTCGAGGTTGTAGGCGACGGCGATCGGCGAGATGTACACCGGCAGGTCGATGGGCTTCGTTCCCGGTGCGCAGTTCGGGGATGCCGTGGCCAGCTCGGAGTCCTTGAGGGCGGCATCCGATCCGGCGAAGGTCGCGGCACCGGAGAGGAAGCTCGTGCGGCCGGCTCCCGAACCCTGCGGGTCGTAGTTGATGGTGACCTGGGTGTTCGCCTTCTGGAAGTCGGCCCCCCAGGCGATCTCGGCCGCGCCCTGTGCGGAGGAGCCGACCCCGTTGAGGGTGCCGGACAGCGTGGACGGCGCCTTGCCGGCGCCGTCTCCGGATGCCGGGGCCTCGTTGGCTGCGCACGAGGACAGGACCATGGTGCCCGCGAGAGCGATGGCAGCGATGCTGCCTGCGCGTGAAAGTGCACGACGCTTGAGATTCACAGTTTTCCCTTCGGAAGGTTTGATTGCAGTGTGGGTCGGTGCCGACCCATCTGCGACCATACGAACCTTGGTTAACTACGATCGACCCACAGGGTGAACGGAAGGTTAACGGCGGGCGAATCTGCGCCGGGGCTGCGTCAGGAGACGTCCTGCCTCAGCGCAATGCCATGACCGTGGCGAGCGAGCGTGCTGCGTTCTGGAGCTGTGGCACGTTTTCGACTAGTTGCTCGATACTGGTGCGGAATGCCGGCGCCGCGGTCGCCACTGCGGCCACCACGACCTGGTTGACGAATACCGGCACACTGACCGCGCGAATGCCCAACTCGTGTTCCTCATCTGCCGTGGCGTAGTTGCGCGCGCGAACCTCTTCGATCGCGGCACGGAATGCGGTGCGGTCGGTGATGGTGTTCTCGGTGAACGCCTCGAGTGCGATGGTGTCGATGAGGTGCTCGCGCACGTTATCCGGTGCAAACGCGATGAGCACCTTGCCGGAAGCCGTACAGTGCAGCGGCCCATGCGTACCGGGTTCGCCGACGACGCTCACTTGCTGGGGGCCGGGGATGGTGTGAACGTATATCTGGTGGTCGCGGTCACGCACCGCCAAGACTGTCGCCTCCTGCGTGATCGTCGAGATGGTCTCGAGCGTCGGACGAGTCATGCCCGCGAACCCGTGTGCCACCGCCACATTCTGTGCCAGTTGGAAGATGCGCAAGCCCAGCGTGTACTGCTTCGTGGACGGGTCGAAATTCGCGTAGCCCTCGCGCACCAGGGTGCCGAGCAGACGGTGCGCAGTGCTGAGCGGATAGCCGGACTCGCGGGCGAGTACCGAGGCGACGGCCCCGAGCGGGCTCTCCCCCAGCAGGCTGAGCAGCGACAGCGCCTTTCCCACCATGTCCCGGGCGGGAGCGTGGCCGGTGTCTGTCGATGCTTCAGCCACTGTCGGCCTCTCGGAACTTAGGTGAGTGTCCATCACTTTGCCTTTTCAAATATATGTTGCCGCGGAATACCGCGCGATGCTATTCTCTCATATCGAGAGAGTAACTTCCACATGGTGGGAGTTTGTTCAGTAGAAAAGTAAAAATGCAAGACAAGGGTTTCGTCTACAGAAACCAATCCCGGAGTCCTTCAACGTCGAAAGGTTTAATTCCATGTCTCTGTCTCATAAGTTGCGCAATGTGGCCATCGTGTCCATTGCAGCGGCAACTGTAGTACTCATCAGTTCGTGTGCATCGACGGCCGCGCCCGCGGCCGGCGCCTCCGATGCCGGAAGCACGGCGAGTATTACGGCCCAACTCGATGCCGTCAAACAGGCGGAACAGGTCCAGACGACCTGGACCGGCCCGACCGAGGGTCCGAAGGCGACTCCCGGCAAGCACATCGTCTACCTGTCGGGAGACCAGTCGAACTCGCTTGACAAGGCATACGGCGACTCCATCGTTGCTGCCGCCAAAACGATCGGCTGGACGGTGACGACCATCGATGGACAGGGTAGTCCGACCGGCTGGCTGTCGGGCATGAACCAGGCCATCGGGCTGCACCCCGACGGCATCGCGATCTTCGCCGATGCGGCCTCGCTGAAAGATGCGATCGCTTCGGCGAATACGGCCAAGATCCCTGTGGTCGGTTTGCATGCAGCAGCGCAGCCCGGTCCCAGCAATGGGCTGTTCACCAATATTCAAGAGAGCGCGGAGCTCATCGGCAAGGCGCAGGTCGACCTCGCCGTGGCCGATTCCAAAGGCAAGGCCCGCGTGATCATCGTCTACCACGGCGAGTATCAGATTGCGCAGATCAAGGCAGACGCCATGAAGAAGGAATTGGCCGCCTGCTCCGGATGCAAGCTTCTCGAGTTCAGCAACTTCCCGGCAGCCGAATCGGCTCAGCGCACCCCGCAGTTGATGACGTCCTGGGTTTCCAAGTACGGTCCCGATTTCTACGTTCTGAGCGTCGGCGATAACGACTTCGACTTCGCCGTCCCCGCGCTCAACGCCGGTGGTGTGCCGAAGACCGGAGTGAAGCTGGTCGGATCTGACGGCACCGCTGCCGCGTACCAGCGCATCCGGGAGGGCAACTACCAGATAGCCACCGTGCCGGAGCCCGCCGAACTCGAGTCCTACCAGGCCATCGACGAACTGAACCGGGCGATGAACGGGGCCCAGCCGAGTGGATTCGTTCCTCCCGCATACCTCGTGACCAAGAACAACATCGATGCGGAGGGCGGCGCTCAGGGACTCTTCATGCCCAGCAACGACTACAAGCAGCACTACGCGGACATCTGGGCCGGAAAGTAATGTCTCCGGCAACGATCGATCGGGTCAGCCGAAGTTCGGCGGAACCAGGTCAAACCCCGGTCCTCGAGGTCCGCGGATTGAGCAAACGGTTTCTCGGAACGGTCGCCTTGGAAGATGTCGACCTGGATGTCCGGCCTGGGGAAGTCCACGCCCTGCTCGGGCAGAACGGTGCAGGCAAGTCCACCCTGATCAAGATCCTTGCCGGTGTTTACGAGCCTGACGCGGGTTCGATAGTCGTGGGCGGGCGCACCGTGCGCCCGCCTCACGGCTCGTCACAGATCGCGTTCATCCATCAGGACCTGGGCCTCGTTGCCGACATGACCGTGGCAGAGAATGTGGCCTTGGTCGCGGGGTATGCGCGGACCAGGGGATTGGTCTCCTGGGGTGCAGTGCGCCGTCGCGCCGTCGCGGCTTTTGAACTGCTGGGCCTCGAGGTCGACCCGGATGCGAATGTCTCTACCCTGACGGCGGCCCAGCGTTCGCTGGTCGCCATCGCGCGTGCTCTTACCGTTGACGTTGGGCTTATCGTTCTGGACGAGCCGACCGCTGCGCTCCCGGAGAGCGATGTGGAAAGACTCTTCGCTGCTTTGACACGACTGCGTGACAGCGGCGTCGGCCTCATCTATGTCACGCACCGTCTCGACGAGGTGTTCCGGATCGCCGATAGGGTCACGATTCTGCGGGACGGAAGGCACATAGCCACCACCGATGTGAGCGACACCAGCCAGGCCGAGCTGGTGCGCTGGATTGTCGGACGCGAACTCGATGCACCCCCCGCTCGTGCGGAGGTGGACACTGCTCGAGAGGTCCTCAAGCTCACGGATGTCAGGGTCGGCCATCGTGTGGGGCCGGTTTCATTCCGCCTTCACGCGGGCGAGATCCTGGGATTGGTGGGCCTCACAGCCGCGGGTCAGAATGAGATCGGCCGTGCCATTTTCGGCTCAGAACCGCTCATAGATGGCGAGATCGTTCTCGACGGTCAAGGACTGGTGCCCCGCAACCCTGCACATGCGATTGCCCGGGGTATTGGATTTGTCTCGGGCAGCAGAGTGGAGGAAAGCACTGCTCCCGGGCTCACCGTGCAGGAGAACCTCTTCATCAACCCGGTCGCCCTGGGACAGCCCGTGCTGCGGCCGCGTCGCCGTTCGGCCGAAAACTCGACCGCTCGGGAGGTCCTCGATCGATTCGACGTCCGGCCGCGCGACCCCGATCGGATCATCGAGTCGCTCTCCGGAGGCAATCAGCAGAAAGTCATCGTCGCCAGATGGCTGGAGGTCGGCAGCCGCCTGCTCATTCTGGAAGAGCCCACGGCCGGGGTCGATGTCGGTTCCAAGGCCGATATCTATCGATTGCTCGCCAAGATCCCCGAGGCCGGTGGTGGGGTCCTCATCATCTCCTCGGATTTCGAGGAGGTTGTTGCGATCTGCGATCGCGCACTGGTCTTCAACCGGGGACTGGTCATCGCCGAGGTGCCCCGCGCCGAGTTGAGCGTTGCTACACTCACCGGACTCTCGGCCGGCAGCGCCGCATCATCCGTTAGCGCTTCACCCGAAGCCCCCATCTCACCGAAAGAATCATTCAATGACTGACAAAGACGTTCTAAGTGGAAACCCGGGGGCTGCCGGATTCGGTTCCAACGCCCGCTCCTGGGCGCTCAGGCTGGTTTCGGTGCACGGTCTGTTGATCTTGCTCGTCGTTCTGGTGATCGGCTTCTCGATCCTCAAACCCGACACCTTCCCCACGGCGTTCAACGCGCGTTCCATCCTGTCGGACAAGGCCATCGTCGCCTTCGTCGCCCTGTCCGAGATGATCGTCATCTCGGCGGGTCACTTCGACCTTTCGGTCGGCTACGGCATCGGGTTGGCTCATATCCTCTCGATCGGACTGCAGACCAGAATGCATCTGTCATGGCCCGTCGCCGCCCTGATCGTAGTGGGAGTCTCACTCCTCGTGGGCCTGGTGAACGGGCTTCTGATCACCCGGGGTCGCATCGACTCGTTCATCGCCACCCTCGGCGTTGGAACGGTGCTCTATGGAATCTCATCCTGGTACACCAATGGCGCGCAGGTACTCGGCACGCTTCCCAAGGACTTTCTGGCCGTGGCCGGCACCGTCGGCGGTATCCCACTGCCGGCGATTTACCTGGTCGTCGTCGGGCTGATTCTGTGGCTCGTCTTCGAATACACCCCTCTCGGCCGCTATTTCTACGTTCTCGGCAGCAATCTGCGGGCCGCCGAACTGGTGGGCATCTCGGAACGCCGCTACGTGCTGCTCGCCTTCCTCGGCTCCGGGCTGCTGACCGGGATCGCCGGGGTCATCCTGGGGTCGCGCCTGGGTGTCGGGCAGAGTTCTGTCGGCGCCGAGTATCTGCTGCCCGCATTCGTCGCGGCGCTGTTGGGCGCCACCTCGGTCCGGCCGGGCCGGGCCAATGTGTGGGGCACGATTCTCGCCGTTCTGGTGCTCGGGGTTGCGGTCGCGGGCCTGCAGCAGATCGGTGCTCAGTTCTACGTCGAGCCGCTCTTCGACGGCACGATGCTCGTCGTCGCGGTCGGACTCGCCGCATATGCCGCGCGCAGACGAGCGCGAAACTCGGCACGCCCCGCCTCAACCGGAAAGGCAAAGAAATGACGTCGACCGACAAGCAGCCCCGAATGATGGCAACGAGAGTCTTCGACGTCCCGCTCGAGCCGATGAGCCTGCCGACGAAGGGGAGGATCTACGATCTCTCCTCCGGCTGGTGGCCCGGGATGCCCGTTGCCGACGCGCATCCGCCGTTCCAGGTGCAGACGTTCCGCTCGCCCCAGGGAATGCGTGCGGAGAGTTTGTTCCCGTACAGCGGGCTCAATGAGGCGAACTACTCCTTCATCTCCGAGGTCGTGACCACGACCACGCACGCCGGAACCCATATCGATGCCCTATGCCACATCACGGACGGGGAGGACGACTGCTGGCACGGTGGGTACTCTGCGAAGGAGTATCTGGGCGATGCCGGAGCCCTGCGCGACGACGCGACGACCTTGGCGCCGATAGTGACGCGCGGCGTGATGCTGGACATCCCCGCCGCCCTGGGCGTCACCGAGTTGGCGCCGTCCCAACCGATCGGAGAAACCGAACTTCGGACGGCCTGCGTCCGGCAGGGGTTGACTCTTCGATCGGGGGACGCGGTTCTGATCCGCACGGGCTTCATGCAGCACTGGCCCGATCCGGAACGGATGAACAGTGCCGCGCAGCCCGGACTGAGCATCGACGGTGCTCGATGGCTGCAGTCGATTGGCCCCGTGGTCATCGGAGCGGACAACACCTCGATCGAGGTTTCGCCGTCCATCGTGCCCGGTGAACCCCAGCCGGTGCATCGGTTCTTGATCCGTCAGAGTGGAATACCGCTCGTGGAGTGGGTGTATCTCGAGGATCTCGCTTCGGACGATGTCAGCGAGTTCCTCTTCGCGTGCTCACCGCTGCCGATTCGCGGGGCGACCGGATCCCTCGTGCGTCCGCTCGCGATCGTATGAGCGGCCCCACTGAGCCCCCGCTGGACCGGAACGGAATGAGTCGGCCTGACGTGCTCTCGAACGAGGATGCCGAGATCGGCGCGGATGTTGAGGTCGGCACGGATGCTGAGATCGGTGCGGGCGATGGCCGCCTCCGGGTCGTGATGGCCACCCCGTTGGACCGGAGCCTGTGCGAACGGATCGTCGAGCTCGAACCGCGGATCGACCTGATCTGGGAACCATCCCTGATGCCCGCAAGACGGTATCCGACCGATTACCGGGGCGACCCTGCCTTCACGCGCACACCGGATCAGCAACGACAGCTCGATTCCCTGCTCGACTCGGCGGAGGCGCTGTTCGGCATCCCCGGTGTGGATCCGGTCGCGTTGAGGCGAACCGTCGAGGCGAACCCTCGCCTGCGCTGGGTGCAGACGATGGCGGCGGGTGGCGGAGCACAGGTCAAGGCCGCCGGGCTCAGCCGTGCCAGTCTGGATCGGGTCGTCTTCACGACGTCCGCTGGGGTGCATGGTCCGCACCTTGCCGAGTTCGCATTGTTCGGACTGCTCGCCGGCGCGAAGATGCTGCCCCGGCTGCTGTCCCAACAGCGTGACCGCGAGTGGTCGGGACACTGGTCGATGCGGCAGCTGGGCGAGCAGACGATTCTAGTTCTCGGCCTCGGTGGTGTCGGTCGGGCGGTCGTCGATGTCCTCGCGGGTCTGGGCTGCACCGTCATCGCCATGAGTCGGCACGAAACCGCCGTCGACGGCGTTGCCGAGCTTGTGCGCCCCGACCAGCTGCAGGCCGTGCTCGACCGAGTCGACGGACTCGTCGTGGCGCTCCCGGGCACCGATGCGACCAACGGTCTTGTAGGGGAGGCGATCCTCTCCGCCATGAAGCCCGGGGCGACCGTGGTGAACGTCGGCCGTGGAACAGTGATCGATGAGCCTGCGCTCATCGCAGCTCTCACATCCGGGCAGATCGGTTACGCCGCACTCGACGTCTTCGCCAAGGAACCGCTCGACCCGCTGAGCCCCCTGTGGGGCATGCCCAACGTACTGATCAGTCCGCACACTGCTGCTCTCAGTTCGGCCGAACCGCGACTGATAGCAGAACTCTTCGCGCGGAATGCCGGGAACCTGCTTGACGGAAGGCCGTTGTCGAACATTGTCAATACCGTTGAGTTCTACTAACCCCGGGCGTTTCGGCTGGCCCGGCCGGAGCGGCTCGGCGAGGCCGGCGGAGCGGATCGCCCGGATCGCGACGCCGACTGGGCCGAGCGCGGTCATCTGGCGCGACGAACAGTGGATGGGGGTCGCGGATCCATTCGGCGACAGCTTCGAGCTCACCGGAGGCGTGTTCGGAACCGATGTGACGTTTTTGGCGCCCTGCAATCCGAAGGTGATCCTGGGGATGGCCCACAACGGCCCGGGCGACCGTTCGATCCGTCCTCAGGCCTTCATGAAGTCCTCCCGCACTGCGGTGGGGCCGGGCGAGGCCATTCGCCTCGATCCGGAGGTGGGCGAGGTCAACGTGGAGGGTGAGCTCGCCGTGGTGATGCGGCGGACCGTTCGCCACCTGCGGCCCGAAGACGTGGCGGACGCTGTCCTCGGGTTCACCATCGGGGACGACGTGACCGCGATCGATCAGATTCCACTCGACGAAAAGATGACACAGGCGAAGAATGGCGACGGATTCACGCCGCTGGGTCCGTGGATCGTGACCGACGTCGACTGGTGGGATGTCGGCATCGACGTCGTGGTCAACGGTGAACACCGGGCGCATGGCACCACCGCCGACTTGGCCTACAACGTTGTCGAGGTGCTCGTGTATCTCAGCTCGGTCATGACCCTCGGCCGTGGGGACGTCATCCTGACCGGCGCCCCGCACACCTTCACGAGCGTTGAGCCCGGTGATCATGTCGCCATCTCTCTCGCCGGTCTCGGCACGTTGGAGAATCCTGTCGCCCGTCTTTCCCCGCACCGCACCGCCGAGGCTTAGGAGCACCCATGAGCATCACCTTCGATAAGTCGGCCCGCCGGGGTTGCGGGGCGAGCACCAGCGTCGCGGCGGCACGGTTGTCTCGGACCCTCCGATGAGCGAGCCGCGTATTCGCCCCGCCGAGGAATGCCGGTTCGACTCCGTCGCCCTCGGTGAAGTCATGTTGCGGCTCGACCCGGGTGAGGGACGCATCCGTACCGCGCGCAGTTTTACCGTGTGGGAGGGCGGCGGCGAGTACAACGTCGCCCGCGGTCTGTCGCGTGTTTTCGGGCTCCGCACCGGGATCGTCACTTCCCTGGTCGATAACGAACTCGGTCGGCTCACCGAGAATCTGATCCTCGCCGGCGGGGTGGACCCGTCGCTGATCGTCTGGAGGGAGTTCGACGGGGTGGGGCGCCGCGCTCGCAACGCGCTCAATTTCACCGAACGCGGATTCGGGCTCCGCGGCGCACTGGGGGTCTCCGATCGCGGCCACAGTGCCGCGTCGATGTTGGCCCCCGCCGACATCGACTGGGATCGGCTTTTCGGAGAACTCGGCGTTCGCTGGTTCCACACCGGGGGGATCTTCGCAGGGCTGTCGGAGGCCACGGCCGAGACGGCGATCGCGGCGATGGCGGCTGCGCGCAAGTACGGCACCGTTGTCTCGGTCGACCTGAATTTCCGGGCAAGCCTGTGGACGGGGCCAGCTGACAAGGAACGCGCACTCCGCGTGTTCAGCCAGCTGGCCGAGCATGCCGACGTCCTCGTCGGCGGGGCAACCGACTTCACCGACCGGCTCGGGGTCGAAGCCCCTTCGCCGTCTCCGGGGGAGGCGGAGCGGCTCGACCTGCTGGCAGCTGGAGTCCTGAGGCGTTTTCCCAACCTCTGGCTCGTGGCATCGACGGTGCGGAAGGTGCACTCGGCATCCGTCAATGACTGGAGCGTCGTGGCCCACACTTCAGACGGTCGCCGGATCGCATCGGCCGAGTACCACGATCTCGCAATCATGGACCGGATCGGCGGGGGAGACGGGTTCGTCTCCGGGCTGATTTACGGAGTTCTTGGAGGGCTCGGCCTACCGCTTGCGCTGGAGTATGGAACGGCTCACGGCGCGCTGGTGATGACGACGCCGGGAGACAATTCCATGGCATCCCAGAAAGAAGTCGAAGCTCTCGTCCGCGGGGCCGGCTCCTACGTGCTGCGGTGACGCTACCGGTGACCGCTGGAGCCCGG
>Ga0157371_10003237_pt1 | contig 14944 bp, 17 predicted proteins | sample C45metaG_FD_113462 | JGI IMG/M metagenome (GOLD analysis project Ga0157371, IMG submission 113462) | Corn rhizosphere microbial communities from Kellogg Biological Station, Michigan, USA - C4-5 metaG | ecosystem: Host-associated > Plants > Roots > Rhizosphere > Soil | place: USA: Michigan...
CCCGTGCCAGCTCGGTGAGCAGGTGGTCGAGCACCGGGACGCCGGTCGCGACGTTGATCGCGCCGCCGCCCTCGGCGATGCGCGCGCCGCTCACAGGTCGGCGCGCTCGATCTGGGCGCCGAGCCCCCGCAGCCGCTCGTCGATCGTCTCGTAGCCTCGGTCGATCTGGCCGACGTTGCCGATCGTCGAGCGCCCCTCGGCGCAGAGCGCCGCGATCACCATCGCCATGCCGGCGCGGATGTCGGGGCTTTCGAGCCGCTGGCCGTAAAGCTTCGCGGGGCCGGTCACGACGACCCGGTGCGGGTCGCAGAGGACGATCCGCGCGCCCATCGAGACGAGCTTGTCGACGAAGAACAGGCGGCTCTCGAACATCTTCTCGAAGACGAGCACGGTGCCGTGCGCCTGCGTGGCCGCGACGACCGCGATCGACGTCAGGTCGGCCGGGAACGCCGGCCAGATGCCGCTCTCGATCTTCGGGATCTGGTCGCCGAAGTCGTCGACGACCCGGAGCTCCTGGTCGGGTGGGACGCGCACGGCGCTGTCGCGTACGTCCAGCTGGATCCCTAGCTTGCGGAACGCGGGCACGATCGAGATCAGATCGTCGGGCTCGACGTCCTCGATCGTCACGTCGCCGCCGGTCGTGGCGGCAAGCGCGGCGAAGCTCGCGACCTCGACGTGCTCCGGCCGGATCCGGTGCTCGCCGCCGCGGAGCTCGGGCACGCCCGTGATGCGCACGATGTTCGAGCCGATGCCCTCGATCTGCGCGCCGAGCGAGACGAGAAAGTGGCAGAGATCCTGGATGTGCGGCTCGCAGGCGGCATGGCCGACGATCGTCTCGCCCTCGGCGAGCACGGCCGCCATGACGGCGTTCTCCGTCGCCATCACCGACGCCTCGTCGAGGAACATCCGCTTGCCGCGGAGGCCGTCGGTACGCAGGTCGTAGGCGCCGTTGAGCACCACCTCGACGCCCAGCTCCATGAACGCGTGGATGTGCGTGTCCAGTCGCCGGCGGCCGATCACGTCGCCTCCGGGGGGCGGCACCGTCGCGCGACCGAAGCGCGCGAGCAGCGGTCCCGCGAGGAGGAACGATGCGCGGATCTCCCGACCGAGGACGGGATCGAGCTCGGTCTTCGTCACGCTGGTGGCATCGACCCGCACCTCGTTGGGACCGGTCCACGCGGCGTCCGCACCGAGTCCGGCGAGGATCTCGACCATCGTCTCGACGTCGCGGATCCTCGGGACGTTCGAGAGGACGACCGGCCCGGACGCCATCACGGTCGCCGCCAGGATCGGGAGCGCCCCGTTCTTGTTTCCTGCGGCGCGAACGGTCCCCGACAGCGGACGTCCGCCTTCGATCACGAACGACTGCATAGCGGGGCGGTATCGTACCCGGCTCCGTGGAGGTCACCCGCGACAGGGCCTGGGCGACGCTGACCCGCTACACGCAGAGCGAGTCGCTCCTGCGCCATGCGCTGGCGGTCGAGGGGTCGGTGCGCGGGTACGCGCAGCGCTTCGGCGAGGACGAGGAGCTGTGGGGATGCGTCGCGCTGCTCCACGACTTCGACTACGAGATCCACCCCACGCTCGACAAGCATCCGCAGGACGGTGCGCCGATCCTCCGCGAGGAGGGATACCCGGAGATCGTGATCAGGGCGGTGCTCTCGCATGCGGAGCACCTCGAGCTGCCGCGCGAGACGCAGCTCGAGAAGACGCTCTTCGCCTGTGACGAGCTCTCGGGCTTCGTCCACGCATGCGGGCTCGTGCGGCCGACCGGGCTCGAAGGCCTGGAGCCGAAGTCGGTACGGAAGAAGCTCAAGCAGCCGTCCTTCGCGGCCGGCGTGCACCGCGACGAGGTCTACGCCGGCGCGGAGCTGATCGGGCTGGAGCTCGACGAGCACATCGCGAACGTGATCGCGGCCCTGCAGCCGATCGCCGGCGAGCTCGGGCTCCGCACCGCCGCCGACGCCGCCTGACGCTTCGCCAGCGCGCCCCGGGGCGGAACGCCGGGCGCGCGCCGTCGAACGGCGTGCCAGGCACGTTGCCATGTCCGTTCCGGACATCGCCCAACTGGCCATCTGGACGTCTTGCGGGCCGGCGCTTAACGTCCCGCCCCGTGGGTCGTGCACCGCGGATCCAACCGGTCGAGGGCTCCCTGCACGTGACTGCACGAGGCATTCGACGCGATCGGATCTTCGCGGACGACGCCGACAGGCGCATGTTCATGGGGTTTCTGGCCCAATCGGTGTACCGCTGCCGCTGGACATGTCTCGCCTACTGCCTGATGACGAATCACTACCACCTCGTTCTCTCGCTCTCGGATCCCAACCTCTCGACGGGAATGCACCGATTGAACGGGCTATACGCGCGGCGCTTCAACGAGCGTCACGGCTACGTCGGTCATCTCTTCGAGGCGCGCTACGCCTCGATCGCGATCAAGTCGGAGGCGCACTTCCTCGACGCGATTCGCTACGTCGTGCTGAACCCCGTCACAGCAGGCTTGTGCGACGACCCAGCAGACTGGGAATGGAGCAGTTTCCGTGCTACTGCGGGCCTCGAGCGCTGTCCACGGTTCCTCGCGGCGGCTCGCGTCCGTGCTCATTTCGGCCGGGGTGCGACGGCGGCCGACCGCTACGCGGCCTTCGTTCGAGATCGCGCCGAGCTTCTTCTGCGGTCGTAGGACTGTCGATTCGGGCCGTGTCGCGGCGGGACGTGGCGACGTGCCTGGCACGTTTCCCCACGCGATCAGCGTGCCGCCGGGCGGGGGTCAGGTGTCGAGGGCGGCGACGAGGCGGTCGAGGTCGTCGTCGCTCGTCCACCAGCCGCACGAGACGCGGACGAGCCCACGCCCGGGCAGCTCCCGGACGTGGACATCCGCCGCGGCGAGCCGGGAGACGACGTCCGCGGGCTTCTCGCCGTCGGGACGGAAGCTGACGAGGGTCGCGCGCTCGGCGGGGGTCACGACCTCGACGCGCCCCGAGAGCACCTCGCGGCACCGCTCGGCCGCGTCCCAGGCGCGCTCGAAGCACCAGGCGGGGCGGAGCGAGAGCGCCGCGAGCATCGCCCGGAGCGTTCCCTGCGACCACCAGCCGGGCTCGAGCCTGCGCGCGCCCGCCTGAGGCTCGTAGGCGCCGTCGGGGTCGTACCCGGTCTGCGCGAAGTAGCTGGGGGAGGTCACGGCGATTCGTTCCGGGTCGCGGACGATGAGTGCGCCCGTCGCGTCCGGCCCGCAGAGCCACTTCTGGCCCGAGATCGTGAGGAAGTCGAATCCGTCCGCCGTGGTCGGGATCGCGCCGACCGCCTGGGCGCCGTCGGCCAGCACCGGGACGCCGGTCTCGGCTCCGAGCTCCGCGAGCGGAAGCACCGCCCCGGTTGTCCAGAGCACCGGTGAGGACGCAATCAGCCGGGTCCGCGACGTGACGGCGGCACGGATCGCGTCGGGGTCGGGCTCGACGACGACGACCGTCGCGAGGCTCGCGCCGAGCGGGCCCAGGAGCCCGAAGTGCTCGTCGGTCGTCGTCACGACCTCGTCGCCCGGCTCAAGGCCGAGGCCACGGATGACGATCGCGCACCCGTCCGTAGTGGAGCTCGTGAGCGCCACCTGCGCCGGATCGGCGTCGACGAGGCTCGCGAACGCCTGACGAGCGTCGTCCCGCAGCGCAACCGTCTGCTCGAGGTACGGCAAGCCGCTTCGGCCGTGCTCCGCGTCGCGCTCGACCGCCTCCACGAGCGCGTCCGCGACAGGGCGCGCGAGCGGCCCGAAGGTGCCCGCGTTGAGGTACGCGATCCGCTCCAGCACGGGAAAGAGCGCGCGGGCTCCCTCGAGCGTCACGGGACCTCCGTCTCGATGCGTGCCTCGACGACGGGATGGTCGGAGAGCACGACGCCATTCTGCATGCGCCGGTCGCGCGGCCACGCGACAACGGACTCGAGACGCGCGCCGCGGACCAGGACCTGGTCGATCCCATCCCGCGTCCCGGCGTAGGCCTCGAGCGCGGGATCGAGGACGTTGAAGTCGCCCGCGATCACGATCACGTCACCCTGGGTCGCGACGCTCTCCGCAAAGACCGCTGCGCGCATCGCTTCTCCGCGCGGCACGTCGGGGTGTGCGTGGTCGTTCGAGGCGTGGAGGTTCGCGACCGTCACGCCGGAGATCCCCGCGAGCCGGACCGCGTGGACGAGCCGCCGCTCGCGTCCGTGCTCCGAGATGCGCTCGTGCCCGAGATCGGTCGCCGCGTGCCGCGGTGCGACGAGGATCGCGTTCGCCTGCCCGGCGAGACCGGAGCGGAAGAACCCCTGGTGAGCGCGCGTGACCCACTTCGACACCGGCCCTGGCCACAGTGGCGGGCGCGTGACGGCGTCGAAGCGGTGCATCCCGGACCAGTTGTCGATCCTCGGGAGCGCCCACACCGGTACCTCCTGGAGGCAGACGACGTCGGGACCGTCGCCCGTGACCAGCTCGATCATCCGGCGCAGGTAGCCCGCCTGCCTCGGCGGATCGGCGTTGCCGTGGAACACATTCCAGGTGCGAAGGACGAGTTGCATCGCTTCCGGCCGCCGAGGCTACGGGTACCGTCGTCGCTCTGCGCCGATGCACGTCGTCCTTGCCGATCCCCCTGCGTTCACGCCTCCGTACGACCACGAGCTCGCGTCCGCGCTCGGCCACGCAGGGGCGACGGTCGAGCTCGTCACGTCGCCGTTCCGGTTCGGCATGCGGCCCGACGCGGACGCATACGAGCTCGTCGACGGGTTCTATGCGCGCTCGAGCACCATCGACCGCAGGTCGCTGCGCCGCGCGGCCAAGACGCTCGAGCACCCGGTCGGGATGCGCCGGCTCCTCGCGCGACGCGCGGACGTCCTGCACCTGCAGTGGCTGGCCGTGCCGGAGCTCGACGCGCTCCTGCTCCGGACCCGGCGGCCGCTTGTCTTCACCGCCCACGACCTCGTCCCCCGACGCACAGCGGGGCGCCGACGCCTCTGGCGGCAGCTGTTCGGCCGCTTCGACCGCGTCGTCGTCCACTCCGAGCGGGGGCGCGACACGTTGACGAGCTACGGCGTGAGCCCGGAGAAGCTCCGCGTCGTCCCCCACCCCGTCTTCCGCAGCGACCCGCCGCGGGCCGACGACGGCCGGACGGTGCTCGCGCCAGGCGTGATCAGGCCCTACAAGGGGCTTCCGGATGCGGTTCGCGCGACGCTCGCCGTCGACGGCGCACGCCTGCTCGTCGCGGGAGATCCACGGATCACGCTCGGCGGGCTTCGGCAGACCGCGGGCGATCGGGCCGAGTGGCGGCTCGGGTACCTCGGCCCCGAGGAGCTCGAACGCGCCCTGTCGGAGGCGACGATCGCCGTCTTCCCGTACCGGGCGGAGCTCGACCAGTCAGGAGCTCTCTTGCAGGCGCTCGGCGCGGGTGTTCCGGCGGTCGTCTACGACGTCGGCGGCCTTGGCGAGGTCGTCGCTCGCTTCGGCGCGGGACGGGTCGTGCCACCAGGGGACGTCGAGGGACTGACCACTGCGCTCCGGGAGCTGCTCGACGATGCCGACGCACTAGCGGCGGCACGCGACGGTGCTCGCCGCGCACGCGAGGAGCTCACGTGGGACGCCGCCGCGGCGGCGCACCTCGCTCTCTACGAGGAGATCACGTGAAGCTGCGGCGCCGCGGCCCGTTCGACGAGCTCGTCGAGCGCCAGCTGAGCCTGTTCGCCGAGGACGACGCCGAGATACTGCAGGAGGCCGAGGAGGCCGAGGCCGCGTGGAACGCGGCGGGACGGGAGACGGCCGAGGAGGCCTACGGCGACTACCAGCTCGTCGTGGACGCGATTGCCGACCGCCTGCTCGATCTCCGGGAGGCCTACGCCGCCACCCTCGACGCGGCGACCTCCGATACGTATCGGGCAGCCTTCGCGACCGGCGCCTCGCGGCGGTTCCGTCGCTACGCCTCGCTCGTCGCCGACCTCGAGGACTAAGCCGGGCCGTCGTCGAGCTCGGAGCCGCGGGGTGGCCTCAGCGAGCGAGCGAGCTTCAGGTGCGTTCGCGCCTCGTCGTGGCGCCCCTGGTTGCGGAGCGCTCGCCCGAGCGCATAGTGCGCGTAGTCGTCGGCCGGGGACAGTTCGAGCACCTTGCGGAACTCGGCCTCGGCCTCCTCCCAGCGCTTGATCCGGAAGTACGCGATACCGAGCGCCTCGCGGATCGACGCCTTCTCGGGCTCTAGCCGTTTCGCCTTCTCGAGCGCCACGGTGGCCTGCGCGGGCATGCCGCTCCGGAGGTGCTCCCGTCCCTGCTGGAAGAGGTCGTACGCGTCGCTCACCGCGCGCCCTCGGGCTTGAATGAACGCAGCGAGAGCGCCGACTGGACGCGGTGGAGCGGCGTCTCTCGTGTGGCGGCGGCCGACAGGATCCGGCCCAGCTCGCTCCGCGCCCGCTCGGCCGACCCGTGCGCCCTCGGCTCCGGCCCGTACCGCGCCTCGGCGATCGCGTCGGTCAGCGACCGCACCGGCATGCGCAGGACCCTCTCCGCGACGTTCCGGAGCTCCGTCGGCGTTGCGTCTGGCTCGAGCGCCACACCTCGGTCGACGAGCGCGTCGACGAGCTCCGCACGGACGCCCGCTGCGAGGCGGCGTGCGTCCCCGTCGCGCAACCTCCGGAAACGCCTGGCACGCTTCGCTCCGACGACCCCCACGATCAGCGCGGGCGGAGCGAGGAGAGCAGCGACGAGCCACCACGGGACGGTCGCACCGTCAGCGGGACTGATGGCCACCTGGGCGACGGGAGCGCCCGGCGTCGGCTGCCTCGGCGTGAAGTCGAGGAACCGGCCGGTGCCGAGCGCACGCACGGCGTCCGCCGAGTCGGACGCGAGCGTATACACGGCCGAGAGCGTCCCGCGGCCGGGGGTCGGGTCGAAGGCGAGCCATCCATAGCCTGCGAACCACGCCTCCACCCAGGCGTGCGCCTGCTGATCGGTGACCGTCCAGACGCCGGCCTTCCACGTCCCCGCGGTGAAGCCGACGGCGACGCGGGCCGGGATCCCGAGCGTCCGCAGCATCAGCGCCATTGCGCCTGCGTAGTGCTGGCAGTAGCCGGCCCGGGTGACCTCCACGAAGTCGACGAGTGGCGGGTTCGACGTGCTCCGGGGCGGGTGCTCCTCGTACCGAAAGCCGCCGCGCGTTCGGAACCATCGCTCGAGCACCAGCGTCGCCTCGTAGGGCGAGTGGGTTCGTGCGGTGAGGCGGCGCGCCTCCTCCCAGAGCGGCCGGTACGCGCGCAACGCGAAGTAGTTGTCCTGGCGAAAGATGCGGTCGACCTGCGCAACCCGACCTGCCGCGCCGTACCAGGGGAACAGCGCCGACTCGAGCTCCACGTAGCGCTGGGCCGCGGACGGGTAGCGCGCGGGCGCGGCCGCGAGCTCGCGCGGCGTCGGGCGGGGCGCATGGCTCCAGACGGTGTACGTCTCGCCGCGTCGGAGCTGCCGGTCGGCGACCATCACACCGCCCTGCATGACCCGGACGCGTCCGAGCGACGCCCCGTCGACGAGCGCCGGCTCGGTCGCGGCCGGGACGCGTGTGTCGTCGAGGCCGACGACCGTCACCTCCTGCCGGAGCCAGCTTCCGGGCCGGAGATCGCGTCGGGGTGCGAGCGGGCTGCGCGGCAGGTTGCCCCGACCCCTTCCGAGCGACACCGGGAAGAGATGCTCGATCCAGCGGTCGTCGGTGAACGTCTCGAGCGTGGACATCCGCCAGTACTGGGCCCTCGCCGGTGCGCGGATCCGGAGCATCACCGTCGGTCGGATGGGGAAGTCGATGCCCGTGTAGCTCGCGTCCCAGAGGAAGCGGACGTCGCCGGACCCACCGCCGGCGAACGGGTCCCAGCCGCGCCAGTCGACCTGTCCGGAGCCGGGCGAGATGCCGGCGATGGCGACACCCGCGGAGACCGCCACCAGCGCCCCGGCCAGCGCGAGACCGGCCAGGGCGCGTCGGACACCCGTAGCACCGAGGACGAGCGACGCCCAGAGCGCCGCGCCGAGTGCGAGGGCGCCGAGCAGGAGGGCGTGCCCGTCCTCGAGGAGCACCGCGGGGAAGCCGACCCCGGCCGCCACCGCGGCGACGACGATCCAGGGGCGCCGGCACGCCGCCCCCAGCGCCGCGACGAGGGCGAACGAGAACGCCGTGACGACCACGAGGCCGTGGAGCGAGGAGACGTTCGAGGGATCGAACGGGGCCTGAACTGCCGGCGCGTCGCGCAGGCCGTCCCAGGCGTCTCGCAGGGCGTGGTGCGGCCACGTCTCGAATGTCACGGCGAGGGCCGTCGCGCCGACGGCAAGCGTCGCGACCGCCCGCCAGCGCCAGTCGCCGAAGAGCGCGGGGACGAGCGCGAGCCCGCCCGCCGCGGCGAAGGCGCCCGGCGAGGCGGGCGCCTCCAGGAGCGTCCAGGCGTACATGACGACCCCTACGGCCGGCGCTGCCGCAAGCACGGCTCGGAGGGAGAGCCGGTCAGCCAACGGCCCTCGCTCGAAGACCGCCGAGCGCGTCCGGGAGCGACATGCCGTGCCGGAGCACCGCGACCGCCACCCCGGCCCCGGCTAGGCGAAGCAGCGTCGGCGAAGCGCCTGCCGGCGGGCGCCCGGCGTACGTCGGAGCATCCACGGAGACGAGGGCGTTCGACCGGCCAATCGCAGCCCGTGCGACGAGCGCGTCCACCACGACCTCCGGCCGGCCGGTCACGACGACGAGCTCCGGCACGCCGCCGATCACGCTCTGCGGGGCAATCAGCTCGCGGAGCGCCGTCCCTCGAGCCGGCTCGGCGGCGGCCAGCGCGTCGAGCGCGAGCTCCCAGTCCGGCCCGATGCCGCGGACGCGCTGGAGCACCGGCTCGGGCGCCGCGACGACCAGCAGCACTCGCCTCGAGCGCAGGGCATGGGCGCGAACGAGCCCGGCTGCGGCACGGACGGCGTCGTCGAGGCTCGAGTCTCCGCGAGGCCCGGCCACTGCCCCGGCATCGACGTCGAGGACTACGGCGATGCTCTCGCGCGGCGCGTCCTCGAGCTCCCGCACCATCAACTCGCCGCGCCTGGCCGACGTCGGCCAGTGCACCGCCCGGAGGGGCTCGCCCTCGACGTACTCGCGCACGCCGTGGGGCTCGAGGCCGCTTGTGCGCCGAACGAACGCCCGGCGGCCACCGTCGCCCCACGTGCCCGACTCGGTGAAAAGCGTCTGGAGCTCCGGCACCCGCGGACGGACGGTGACGAACGAGAGCGTCTCGACCTCGACCACCGCCCGGCCGAGACCGAGTGGGTCGCCCGCGAGCAGACGCCCTCGGTCGAGGCGGTGACGCCCGCGTGGCACAGCGTCGAACACGACGTGTGCGCGGCCGTCCGTGGAGACGGGCGCCGCGCGCAGGCCGAGCCCGCCGAGGCTCTCCTCCCAGACGAGCGACCCGCAAAGTCGCCGGCGGCCGTGCACCTGGGCCTCGATCGCGAGCGGCTCCCCCTCGACCGGCGCACCGTCGAGCGGCCTGCGCTCGACCGACAGTCCCTGTACGACGAGGCGCCGCCAGGCCCCGACCGCGACCGCCGCGAGCGCGAGGCCGACCCCCATCACCGCGAGCGCCGTCGAACCGACCAGCCAGGCGCCGGCAAGGACACAGGCGGCAAGCGCACCCGCGCCGCGAAGCCGGCTCATACCGGCGCGGGCGTCGCTTCGAGCGCCTCCGTGACGACCTCCTCGACCGTGACGCCGGTCGCCCGGGCCTCGGGCGCGAGGATCAGCCGGTGGGCGAGCACGGGAGTCGCAAGGGAGATGACGTCCTCGGGCACGACGAAGTCGCGGCGCTCGACGAGCGCGCGGGCTTTCGCGAGGCGCAGCAACGCGATCCCCGAGCGCGGGCTGCCCCCGAGGGCGAGCCTCTCGCTCGCGCGCGTGTGGCGCAGGAGCGCGACGACGAACCTGTTGAGGGACTCTTCGACGTGGACGCTGCGTGCGGCCGCTATCGCGGCGACAACCTCCTCGTGCTGCGCGACGGGCTCCAGGTGGTCGAGAGGCGGCTCCGTCGTCTGCTCGGCCAGCATGCGCGCCTCTTCCCCGAGGGCCGGGTAGCCGATCGTCATCCGCACCGCAAATCTGTCGAGTTGCGCTTCGGGCAGGGGATACGTTCCCTCGTACTCGACCGGGTTCTGCGTCGCAACGACGAGGAACGGGCGCACGAGCATGTGTGTCGCGCCGTCGACGGTGACCTGACCCTCCTGCATCGCCTCGAGCAGCGCCGACTGCGTCTTCGGCGACGCGCGGTTGATCTCGTCGACCAAGACGATGTTCGCGAAGACAGGCCCGGGCCGGAAGCGGAACGCCCCGCTCTGACGGTCGAACACGTTCACGCCCGTGACGTCCGCCGGGAGGAGATCGGGTGTGAACTGCACCCGGTGGAACGTGAGGTCGAGCGAGCGCGCGAGCGCCTTCGCGAGCACGGTCTTGCCGACACCCGGAACGTCCTCGACGAGCACGTGCCCCTCGGCCAGCAGGCACAGGAGCGGGAGCCGCAACGTCTCCGGCGATGCGTGCACCGCCGCGCCGAGGTTCTCCACAACCCGTGCCGCCATGTCGGCGGCGGCATCGCCCTCGGCGACGACCGGCCGAAGCTCGGCGCTCTCGCTCATCGGCGACCCGCGAGCAGACGCTCGACCTCGTCGAGGATCTCGTGCGCGACCGCCGTCTTCGACGCCTTCGGTACGACGCGCTCGCCGTCCCGTGCGATCAGCACGACTTCGTTGTCGGCGCTGTCGAAGCCGATGTCGTCCCGCCCCACGTCGTTGTAGACGACGAGATCGACGTTCTTGTCCGTCAGCATGGATCGCTTCCGCGCCAGCCCGTCCTCCCCGCTCTCGGCACCGAACGCGACGAGCACCTGACCCTCGCGGCGCGCGGCTCCGAGAGCGCGCGCGACGTCGGCCGTCGGCACGAGCTCGACCGTCCACGGCTCGGCGCTCTTCGGTCGCTTCGTGGAGACGCTCTCGGCCGGCCGGTAGTCGGACACCGCGGCCGCCATCAGGATCACGTCGGCGTCCTCGCGTGCAAGGGCCTCGCGCCGAAGGTCGGCTGCGGTGGGCGCCGCCACGACCTCGACGCCGGCGGGTGCCGGAACGAGCAGGTTCGCCGCGAGCAGGGTCACGCGCGCGCCGCGCTCGCGCGCCACGTCTGCGAGGGCGACCCCCATCCGGCCCGACGAACGGTTCCCGACGAAGCGGACGCTGTCGAGCGGCTCGCGCGTCCCTCCCGCGGTGACGAGCACCGTGCGTCCCGCGAGCGTGCCACCCGCGACGGGCGCTTCGAGGAGGCCCTCGACTCGTCTGGCGATCTCGACGGGCTCCGCCATGCGCCCCGTGCCGACGAGCCCCTCGGCCAGCTCGCCGTCGTCGGGCCCGACTATCTCCGCGCCGCGCTCGACGAGGAGCGCGAGATTCGCCTGCGTCGCAAGGTGCTCCCACATCGCGGTGTTCATCGCCGGAGCGAGCAGCAACGGCCCGCGGTGCGCAAGCGCGGTCTCGGTGAGGAGGTCGTCGGCCAGCCCGTGGGCGAGCCGCGCCATCGTGTTCGCCGTCAGCGGCGCGACGACGAGCAGATCGGCATCGACGAGGTGCGGATACGGGTCGGCGGGCTCGGTCTTCCGCGCGAGCGCCCAGAAGGTGTCGGCGGCAACGAAACGCTCGGCCGCGCGCGTCGTGATCGGCGTGACGTCGTGGCCAGCCCGGACGAGCAGGCGCACGAGCTCGCAGGCCTTGTAGGCCGCGATGCCCCCGGTCACCCCGACGAGGATCCGCGCCACGGCCACTATTGTGCCGGTGACGGGGCCAGACGCTATCCGCGAGGCGGATCTACGACGGGGAAGTGTCGTACGCGAACGTCAGCTTGCCCCGGGAGATCTCCTCCATCGCCATCGTCAGGTAGTTCTTCGAGCGAGACTCGACGAGCGGCGGGGGCGCGTCCTCCAGCCCGAGACCCTCTCCGAGCTGGTGGTGGTAGTTGTTGATCTGACGAGCTCGCTTCGCGGCCATGATGACGAGCGCGTACCGCGACGGCGGGTCGACGTCGGTGGCGGTGTGCGAGAGGAGCTGGTCGATGCGAGGTTCGATCATCGACACGCCATGGTACCTGCGAGCACCAATTCTCGTTCGACGATCGCGGCCAGCACCTCGCCGGCCCGCGTGACGTCGTCGTTCCTGACCATGTAGCGGAAGAGGTGCGCCTGCTCGAGCTGGTAGCGGGCCAGGGTGATGCGATCCTCGATCTCGCCGGTCGACTCCGTCGCACGCTCGCGCAGCCGGCGCTCGAGCTCGTCGACGTCGGCGGAGATGAAGATGGTGCAGGCGCCCGGCACCTCGCGCTGCACGTGCAGCGCCCCGTCGAGCTCGAGCTCGAGGACGCAGACGCGGCCGTGCCCGCCGATCCGGTCGATCTCCGACCGGAGCGTGCCGTAGCGCTTGTGCGAGACGTACTCGACCCACTCGAGGAACTCGCCGTCGTCGGCCCGCGCGCTGAACTCGTCGTCGTCGAGGAACCAGTACTCCCGGCCGTCCTCCTCTCCTGCGCGCATCGGGCGCGTGGTCGCGGAGATCGCGGCCTCGAGCTGCGGGAGCCGCTCGAGCAGACCGCGGATCAGCGTGCCCTTGCCGGCGCCGGACGGCCCGGTGACGACGAAGACGGGCTTCACGCTCCCGACCGGCGGGATGTCGGGTCACCGCCGGCGGAGCGGGGGCTCACCGATGGTTGAACAGATTGACGAGCTCGGCCCGCTGGCGCTCGGAGAGGCCGCCCACCGTCTTCGACTGGCTGATGCGGCACTGGTTCAGCAGGCGCGCCGCCTTGACGCGGCCGAACTTCGGGACAGCCATCAGCATGTCGAAGACCTTCGCGGTCGAGACGTACTCCGGCGGATCGAGCAGGATCGACTCGATCTGGACGCGCCCGTCCTTCAGGTCCTTCTTGAGCTGCGCGCGCCGAACGCGGATGTCGTTCGCACGTTGTAGGGCTTCCATCCGCTGATCGAGCGACCGGGCGGGCGCCTGGGCGTGCGTCTTCGACGTGACCATTGAGGCGACGAGTCTACCAAGCTGAGACGGTGAATCAAGCAGTACTGTTTTCGGCTCTTTGCAGGTATTTTTCTAGATGGACAACAGGGGCGCGCGGTTGGCGGGAAGACCCTCGGAGCCGAGGGCGGCGACCGCGGGCGCCATCTCGGCTCGGATACGCCCGGGTGCGAGCGGATCGGCGAAGAGCACCGTCCCGAGCGCGACCGCGCTCGCTCCGACCGCCGCGAGCTCGACCGCGTCGGAGCCGGAGAAGACACCGCCCATGCCCACGATCGGCACGTCGACCGCCTCCGCGCACGCATGGACGCAGGCGAGCGCGATCGGTCGCAAGGCCGGGCCCGAGTACCCGCCCACGCCTCGACCGAGCCGTGGTCGAAGCGTGACCGGGTCGAGCGCGAGACCCCGAATCGTGTTCACGAGCGACAGCCCGTCGGCGCCCGCCGCGACCACCGCACGCGCCGACTCGGCGATGTCCCACTGCGCCGGCGAGAGCTTCGCGTAGAGCGTCCTCGACGTCGCCCCGCGCGCCGCGGAGACGAGCTCGGCCGCCGTCTCGGGCGCCTCCTCGACGTTCGGGCACGACAGGTTCAGCTCGATCGCGGCGATCCGGTCATCCCCGTCGAGGCGCGCGCAGCAGAGCGCATAGTCGTCCGCGGAGAAGCCGCCGACCGAGACCCAGAGCGGCACCCCGAGCCCGGCGAGGCGCGAGAGGCTCTCCTCGACGAATGCCTCGATCCCAGGCCCCTGGAGGCCGATCGAGTTCACCATCCCGTGCTCGGTCTCCGCGATCCGGACGGGCGGGTTGCCCGCGCGGGGGAGAGGCGTGATCGTCTTCGTCACGACGACGTCGAGCGAGCGCGCGACGTCCGGTGCCGCCAGCGGGTCGAGGCACCCGGACGCGTTGAGGAGTTGGATCGTCACGCGGCTCCTGCGAGCAGAACGGGGCCCTCGATGCAGAGCCGCACAAAGGACCCGTCCCGCGGCACGACGCAGCCGTAGCACGCGCCGTAGCCGCACGCCATCGGCGCCTCGCACGCGAGCTGGGCGCCCGGCACGCGGAGCGCGACCGCGTCGAGCATCGGCTCCGGGCCGCAGGCGAGAACGTCGCCGGCGTCGTCCGGAAGCGCGTCGGTGACGAGCGTCGGGTCGAGGACGACCTCGGCGTTCGGTACGAGCGCGGCCGCCTCTGCGTGATGCGCCGTCCGGAAGCCGAGCAACGCCGGCGGCCGGCCGAGCCGCTCGGACAGGTAGGGAAACGGCGCGACGCCGATCCCCCCGCCGACCAGGAGCGGCCGCGCGACAGAGAGGTCGAAGCCGTTGCCGAGGGGGCCTGTCACCCGAATGACGTCACGAGGCTCGAGCGCTGCGATCGCACGCGTACCGGGGCCGATCGGGTCGACGAGGAACCCGAGCTCGCCCTGGGCCGCAAGGCAGAGGCTGAACGGGCGCGGCAGCACCCGCCCCGGCGCTTCGAGCATGAAGAACTGCCCGGGCGTGCCGGGATCGAGTCCTGAACGCCGTAGGCGAACCAGCTGGTAGGGGCCGATCGGCTCGTTCGCCACGACGGTCAGTCGTTCGCTGCGCACGATGCTCTCTCTAATGGTTTCCGCCGACGGCGGAAACCAGGCGCTCCTGCAGCGACAGCGTCGCCTCCGCACGCGCGTTCGCGATGGCGTGGACTGCCGCGGCGGCGCCCGAGACGGTCGGGATGCAGGGAACGCGGGCGACGAGGGCCGCCTCGCGGATGAGGTAGCCGTCGGCACGAGCGCCGGATCCCTGCGGCGTGTTGACCACGAGGTTGCAGCGGTGCTCGCGGATCAGGTCGACGACGGTCGCCTCGCCCGGCTCCGCGTCCGCAACCTTCCCGACCTCTTC